>Ga0163179_10000719_pt1 | contig 23587 bp, 18 predicted proteins | sample AtlANTMetagenome_FD_109643 | JGI IMG/M metagenome (GOLD analysis project Ga0163179, IMG submission 109643) | Marine eukaryotic phytoplankton communities from the Atlantic Ocean - Atlantic ANT 2 Metagenome | ecosystem: Environmental > Aquatic > Marine > Oceanic | place: North Atlantic Ocean...
CGGGTACTCTTCGCGCTCCTGCGCCAGTGATTCGTCCCGAAGATCCAGATGTGGTGCTGGACCGAGCCGTTTGGCGCATGACGGTTCTAAAGCTTTCGTTGGTTTTTGCATTGGGAATGCTCGGCGTCCGTGCTGGCTATTTGATGTTGATGCCGGATGAGCGGCTTCAGGCCAAGGCGGCTGGTCAGTTTCAGAGTGCGGTCACTGTTGAAGCTCCCCGTGGCGACATATTGGGTCGTAATGGTGAGGTGTTGGCGACCACTGTTGAAATGCCGTCGCTTCATGCGGACCCTTCCTTGTTGAGTCCGGAAGCCGTGATTCCACTGGCACACAAGTTGGCTTCTGTGTTGGGAAAAGACAAAGCCGTTCTGATTTCGAAATTGAGCCGCTCCAAGCGTCGAGACGTCTTGTTGTCTCGGCAAATCTCACCCGAGAAGATTGATTCAATTCGGGCTTTGGCGCCTCGTGGTGTGCTTTGGACACGGCAAGTGCCGACCCGGTACTACCCGGGGAGGAACTCTGCAGCTCAGGTATTGGGTGCGGTAGGTAAAAGTGGGCGCGGTTTGGAAGGTGTGGAGCTTGCTTTGGATAGCTATCTCCGTGGCGACACCTTTATGTATATCCAAGAGCGTGATCGTCGTGGTCGTGCGATTTCGGCTTCTCCGGGACTACGGCAGATGGCTCGTCCTGGCGGTACGGTCCAGTTGACGCTTCATCGTGGAGTACAGCAAGCCGCTGAGGAAGCACTTGATGCATTGGTCGAACGCTCAGAGCCATTGTCGGCTTCGGCGGTTGTTGTGGACGTTCGGACAGGAGAAGTTCTGGCCGTAGCGAACCGGCCGACTACAAACGCGAATGATTCAATGAATCGTGATGTAAATGCGTTCATTAATCATGCGGCAGTGGATGCTCATGAGCCGGGTAGTGTGCTTAAGCCTTTGGTGATGGCCTTGGCGGTTGAAGATGGTCTTGTTGATCAAGGCACTTACGTGGATTGTGAGAATGGCCGTTGGCGCGTAGGTGGTCGGATTATCAATGACGACCACCCGCACAAAGTGGTGACGGCGAGCGAGGTGATCAAGTACTCGTCCAATATTGGCATTGCGAAGAAAGCGCTTGAATTGGGACCGCATCGTGTGATTCAAGGCCTCGAATCTTTCGGTTTTTCGGAAAAGACGGGGCTGTATTTACCGGCTGAGGTCAGTGGTAAACTTCGGCGTCCGGATAAGATTCGTACGATTGAGTTGGCGACGACTTCCTACGGTCAGGGAATGACCGCCACGACGCTGCAGTTGGCTGCTTCCTATGCAACGTTGGGCAACGGCGGCATGCGGATGCGTCCTTTCTTGGTGAGCGAAATCCGCGATTACGCCGGCAATCTCCAACTTAAGAATAGTCCGATGCAGGTCGGCCAAGTGGTGAGCCCGGAATCAGCGCAGTCTGTGGTTCGAATGATGGAGACTGTTCTTGACGAAGGCGGTACAGGTACGATGGCTGTAGTAGACGGCTATCGGGCAGCTGGTAAGACAGGTACCGCCCAAAAGGTTGTTGACCGGGTGTATTCGCCGACGGAACGCGTGGCTTCCTTTGTCGGGCTTGTACCAGCAAACAATCCTCGTATTGCGATCGCAGTGGTGGTTGACGCCCCCCAAAAGGGGAGTCGTTATGGCGGTACGGTAGCTGGTCCCGCTTTTGCCCAGATTGCCGAGGGGAGTATGCGTCTTTTGGGCGTCCCGAAAGAGTCGGGTCTTCAATCGGTCCCCACCGAAGCGAAAGACAAAGCTTTTGATGCGGAACAATTGCCTCCGCCACCTACTGAAATTGTCCGTGTAGATGACTCCTTGGTTGTTCCAGACATGCAGGGTCTTGCGATGCGAGATGTGCTTGCTGTTGTGGACGGGACTGGGCTCGAGTTGTCTCTCAAGGGCGTTGGTGTTGCCATCGCTCAAGCTCCAGCCGCTGGGACCAAGATGTCTCCAGGGGATCGTCTGGAGGTTCAGTTCCAATGAGTTTCTATTCCTTCTTGTCTCCTACCCCGAGCAACATCGCGTGCGGTCATTCGGGGGTGTGGATTCAGTTCCAACCACAGCAGTGGGTGCCCTCCAAGGGAACTTCTAGATTGGCCAACCGTGCCGATCGTCCCTCACTTTGCGAGCTGTGGTGTGCTGAGTTCACCCCCGAAATTTCTGGTTCTTTCGTGACCAGAACAGCTGTAACCCCGATGAGCGCACGCGATGTTCGCAACGGGTCAGACCTTTTTTCTATTCGTATCCATGGCGCCCCTCCGGCTCGGCCGTTTTCCCAACCCGCAAATCTCCCTGGCAGTGTTGAGAGGGGCGCCTCCGGATTTTCCTGATTTGCGAGCAATGAGAGCTAATCGTTGCTCGCAAATCAGGTTTCTCCCTTCCTGAAATCCTTCCTCCCCCCTCTCCTAAAAAGCATTTCTCATGCGCTTGGACGTCTTTTTGGATCGCTTACAGACGCGCTCGGTTCGTGGTGACACGAGGGGTGTCGTATTGCGAGTCACGGAAGACTCCAGAGATGTGGATTGGCAGTCCGTTTTTGTGGCGGTTCGCGGTGCGCAGGTTGACGGTCATAAGTACGCGAAAGGTTTGGACTGCGCATTGGTCATCGCGGAAGACGACGTTGAGCCTGCAGAAGGAGTGCCAGTCGCCATTGTGAAAGATACCCGTCTAGCGTTGGCTGAAGCTGCTTCAATTTTGGAGGGAGACCCTTCCCATGAAGTGTCGGTGGTGGGAATCACGGGTACCAACGGGAAGACAACGACGAGTTGGATTCTTGAGTCGATTTTGAAGGCGGCCGGGCGAAAAGTGGGGGTGATTGGTACCACTGGACATCGTGCGAATCATCAGGAGGTAGGGTCGGGCTACACCACGCCCCCTGCCCCACAGTGGCAGGGACTGCTGCGTCAGATGGTGGACCAGGGGTGTGAGTTTGTGACTGCTGAGGTGTCGTCCATCGCGTTGGCGTCCTATCGCGTCCATGGTTCGCGCTTTGAGGTCGGAGTGTTTACAAATCTCACCCGAGACCATCTGGATTTTCATGGCTCGATGGAATCCTATATGGCCGCGAAAGCGATGCTTTTTGATGCCTATTTGGCGCAAGGTGCCCACGCGGTCGTGCCGCGTGTTTGTCCTGAGTTGGATGCGGTTTTGGAGAACAGAAAAGACCTCCGTGTCTGGCGCTATGGTATCGAGGGTGGAGATGTGTTTACCTGGGAGCATTCCTTGGGAGCTGATGGAACCCAGGGACGCGTGGGGTCTCCCGGGGGAAGTTTCGTTTTTGAGTTTCCTTTGTTGGGGGAACACAACCTTAAAAATGCCTTGGCGGCAGTGGCGTGTAGTCTTGCCTTGGGCGTATCAGTCGATGCAATTCAGCGTGGCTTGGCGCAGCTTCCTGTGGTGCCAGGGCGAATGGAGGTGGTTCCAAACCAGGTAGGAATCACCGTGCTTGTAGACTATGCGCATACTCCGGATGCACTGGAAAAAGCATTGGAGGGTTTACGGCCGTTAACGACCTCTGACTTGGTTGTTGTCTTTGGGTGTGGCGGTGATCGTGACCGAGGAAAGCGTCCTGAGATGGGTCGGGTTGCAACGGCGACGGCGGATCGGGTCTACGCTACCTCGGATAACCCCCGTTCAGAAGACCCCGCGGATATTCTGCGTGAGGTTGCTGCAGGACTGTCGGATGGGGCACGGATTATTGTTGATCGCAAAGAAGCGATTGAGTCAGCCATTCGAGAAGCTCAACCCGGTGACGTCATATTGATCGCCGGAAAAGGTCATGAGCAGTACCAAGAGATTGGAGGCATTCAACATAGCTTCGATGACCGTTTGATTGCTGCGCAAGCTTTGGGTGCCTCACCATGATGCTGGATTCGACGACTATCGCGGTGGCGAGTGGCGGGAAGCACGTGTTGGGTGGGCCTGCGGGAAATCTGGTGACGGATACCCGAAAGCTCCAGCCTGGTGATTGGTTCTTGGCGCTTAAAGGGCCCAATTTTGATGGCAACACGATGGCCGCTAAAGCTCGAGATGCAGGCTGTGCTGGGGCTGTGCTTGAGCGTGTGCCAGAGGATTGGGACCGGGGCCTCGTGTTGGTTGATGATGGACTCGATGCCTTGCAAAAGTGTGCGAGTTGGGTGCGGCAGGAGTTTTTAGGACCGGTGATTGGTATTACGGGTTCTTCGGGAAAAACGACCACGCGTGCCATGGTTGCGGACGTGCTCTCCCAGAGCTTTCGTGTGCATCAAACGGCGGGTAACCTCAACAATCACATCGGCGTTCCACTGACGATTTTGTCGATGGACGATGCGGATGAGGTGCTGGTTCTCGAGATGGGGATGAGCGCTGCTGGGGAGATTGAGTTGTTGCAATCGATCGGTCGCCCCACGGTACGGTTGATCACCAATGTGTCTCTGGCCCACTCCGAAGGTGCCGGCGATTTGCGTTCGACCGCTGCCTGTAAGGAAGAGTTGTTTTCCAACGCTCGTGTGGGGGACACATTGATCGTCAATACAGATGATCCGATGGTCGTACAGATGGAGAAGCCGTCCGGGTGTAAAGTCCTGACCTTTGGGACACAGCTCGATTGTGATTTTGTGCTGCAAGAGGTGACGATTGACTCTGTCGCTTTGACGACACGCATGGTGGCTCAGACTCCTGTGGGTGCATTGACTGTCGAGGTTCCAGCTCCTGGTCATCACATTGCGATGGACGCGTTGTCGGCGGTAGCCATTGGCGTGTGTTTGGGGTTGAGTCTGTCAGAAATCAAGGCGGGCCTGACGACCTTCGAGCCGGTTGGCATGCGAATGCGTATTCAGGAATTGTCGGGTGGGATCACCCTTTTGAATGACGCGTACAATGCCAACCCAGCGAGTACGTTGGCATCCTTAGAGACTTTGTCATCGATTAAGGGTCGACGTCGTATTGCCCTGTTGGGTGACATGCTTGAATTGGGTTCCTTCGAGGCGGAGTCACATCGAGAGATTGTATGTGCTGCGCTCGATTCTGGTATTGAGATTCTCGGGATCGTCGGGCCTCGTTTTCGTCAAGCGGCAGAGGCCGTTTCTGGCGCCACTGAAATTCATCTCGCAGACACCGCAGAGGCGATGGGGCTGTTGCTCGCAAATCGCCTCGGTGAGGGGGATGTTTTGTTGCTGAAGGGCTCGAGAGGGCTCGCCATGGAACGAGTCCTGCATGGGCTTGGTCTGCAGGAGGCCTAGTGTTTTATCAACTTGTCGATCTTCATCCCCGCTTCAATGTGTTTCGGTACACCAGCTTTCGTATGGCTTGGGCTCTGATCACGGCGTTGTTGATTTGTTATTTTGTATATCCCAGCTTTATTCGATGGATGAAGGCGCGTAAGCTCTCGCAGATTATCCGTGAAGACGGGCCTCAGGAACATCTGGAAACGAAGGTCGGTACCCCCACGATGGGGGGGGCTCCGATGCTTCTGAGTATTGCGCTGTCTTGTCTGCTTTGGTGTCGCATTGACTCGGGATTGATGTGGACAGCCTTGTTTGTGCTGCTTGGTTACGGCTTGATCGGACTTGTGGATGACTGGAAAAAGGTCATGGAGAAGTCATCTGACGGCCTACCTGGTCGTTGGAAAATCATCCTTCAAACCCTCATTGGTTTGGGTGCGCTTGGCTATGCGACAGCAATGGGACTCTTAGAGCCCACTCTCCAACTGCCCTTTGCGAAAGACACCACACTGAACTTTGCCGAACTCTGGAGTGGGGCTCCGGATCTCAGTTGGGCCTTTTTTGTGTTGGGCTTGTTTATCTTGATTGGGACCTCGAATGCAGTGAACTTGACCGACGGACTGGACGGTCTTGCGATTGGGCCGATCATGACTTCTGCCGCCACCTTTGGTGTCATTGCCTTTGTGGCGGGTCATGAGGTGTTCGCGGGGTATTTGATGGTCGAGAATGTCGAGGGGGCCAACGAATTGACGGTCATGTGTATGGCTGTAGTTGGTGCTGGCCTTGGTTTTCTTTGGTACAACGCCTTTCCAGCGCAGATTTTTATGGGGGACGTGGGTTCGCTCGGGCTCGGCGGGTTTTTGGGCGTGGTGGCCATCCTAACGAAACAGGAGATTCTACTGATTCTTGTGGGTGGCATTTTCGTTCTTGAAGCGCTCTCTGTCATTATTCAGGTCGTTAGCTACAAGACCCGAGGAAAGCGGGTGTTTGCGATGGCTCCGATCCATCACCACTATGAAAAGAAAGGGTGGTCGGAACCAAAAATTATTGTCCGCTTCTGGATTATTTCGATCCTCCTGTCACTAGTCGCTCTAAGCACATTGAAGTTGAGGTGAGTGTGCTTGACGGTCAACGCATCACAGTGCTTGGCGGCGGCCTTTCGGGGCGGTCTGCGGCAAGTCTTGCCAAGCGTTTGGGTGCGCGAGTCATTTTGAGTGACTTGAGTGAGGATTGTCCGCCATTAGAGGGGGTCGACAACCATATGGGAGGACATCCTGAAGAAATATTGGATGTCGATCTGTTGGTGGTGTCTCCGGGAATTCCAGCGCGTGTTCCGGCGGTGGTCCGTGCCCAGGAGTTGGGGGTTGAGGTTACCAGTGAATTGGGTTTTGCCTCCGGGTTTTTGCCTCCGGATTGTCCCGTGATCGGAATCACGGGAACCAACGGGAAATCGACGGTAACATCCTTTGTTTCTCAGCTTTTTGGCGCAGCAGATTGGAAGGTTTTTGCGGGTGGAAATTTAGGTACGCCGCTCTCCGATGCGGTCGGCAAAGACTGGGATGTGATTGTTGTAGAGGTTTCTTCCTATCAGATGGAATTGCCCGGCCGTTTTTCTCCAAGTGTCGCGGCGGTCCTGAATCTGACCCCGGATCACCTTGCTCGCCACGGCAGCATGGAAGTGTATGCAGAGCACAAGATGCGATTACTTGGGTGCCTTCGGGAAGGTGGAGTAGGGATCTTGCCTGCATCAGATGCCAATTTGGATGCCCATCTCGATGACTTGTCATGCCGAGTGCTTCGCTTTGATTCACCGACGGGGTTTGAACTCAATGGCGACAAGGCCTTGATTGATGGCGATGAGATATTGCTGAGCGATTTAGAGGTTCCGGGCTTGATGAATCGATGGAATGCTGCGGCTGCCTGTTTACTTGCACGGCTTGGCGGGCTACCGAGTACTTCCCTCCAGCCCTCCTCCTTACGGGCCTTACCCCACCGCATGCAGACTCTTTCCGTGAACAGTCCCTATGTTTGGATCAACGATTCCAAGGCCACCAATGTGGAGGCGACACTTGCTGGTGTTTCGGGCTTGGATGGCGAGGTGGTCTTGTTGTTAGGCGGAGCCGGCAAGGACGGGGCGAACTATCCTGCGTTGCGTGCGTTGTATGATGGGCCTGTTGTCCATGTAGTCGCATTTGGTGCCTCTGCGCTTGAAATATCAGCCGCCTTAGTGGGTCTTCCAGTGACACGTGCGGATGGTCTTTTAGATGCCATCGATAAAGCGGAAGCGTTGGCCTGCCCAGGAGCACTCGTGGTGCTCTCGCCAGCATGCGCATCTTTTGACGAGTTTGATGATTTTAGCCACCGAGGTCGTGTCTTTGAGTCTTTGGTTGAGTCCAAGACACAAGGCGATCCGGTTCGGAGGAATGCATGACCACCAGAGGACATGATCGAATTTTAGCGGCAGCTGTCGCTGTGTTGTTGGTGCTTGGATTGGTGATGGTGCAGTCCGCGTCCGGACCGGAAGCCGCTGAAAAGCTGGGCGATCCATGGTTTTACGTCAAGCGGCAGAGCATTGCCGTGTTCATTGGACTAGGATTGTGTGTTTCTGTGGCCTTGATGCCCTACGAGTGGCTCAAGAAGACTGCTTGGTTGATGTATGCCGGAGTTGCCATTGGCCTTGTTCTGTTGATGGTTCCAGGTGTGGGTCGCCAGGTGAATGGTGCGACCCGCTGGATTGGGGTTGGTGGTTTCAATATCCAGCCCTCTGAGTTTGCGAAGATAGCCATTATTCTGTGCACATCCCTGCTGATTGCGGGCAACTTGGGTCGGATTAATGATCCCAAAGTGGCGGGGAAAATCTTTTTGGTACCACTGCCGTTGATGCTCTTGGTGCTATTGCAGCCGGATTTTGGGACCACGGCACTTTTGGTCGGTTTGACCTTTGTGTTGTTCTTCGTGGGTGGTCTCCCGTCTCGATGGCTGTGGATTTTTACGGGAACGATGGTGGCGATCGGGGCACCTGTCGTGGCTTTTGCGAGCTATCGTATGCGCCGTCTTGAAAGCTTCTTTGATCCTTGGGCAGATGCGGCGGGGTCTGGGTATCAGGTCATTCAGTCCATGATCGCTTTTCAGTCGGGTGGTCCGACTGGGCAGGGGTTGGGGGAATCACACTCCAAGCACATGTTTCTTCCCGAGCCATGGACGGATTTCGTTGGTTCGGTAATGGCCGAAGAGTTGGGTTTTATTGGCGTATTGTTTCTCCTCGGCTTGTATGTCGTGGTGATACTTCGCGGCATGTCGATTGCGCGTCGTGCGCCTGACTTCTTCGGAATGTTGGTCGCGTCAGCGGTGACAGCCCTCTTGGCTGGACAGGCATTCCTAAATCTGGGTGTCGCTATGGGTGTCTTGCCACCCAAAGGCTTGGTTTTACCCTTTATGTCCTATGGCGGGTCAGCGATTATGGTCCATTTGATGTGCGTAGGTCTTTTGCTGAATATTTCGGCAAATGGTCGTAGCGAGTCTGCCCGAATGCTTTCTCCCTACCGTCGCGCGGCTGTCTCGGAGGTTGCGGCATGATGTTTCGAGGAAAAGTCCGGCAAATCCATTTTGTCGGCATTGGCGGTATTGGGATGAGTGGGATTGCTGAGGTTCTTTTGAACTTGGGCTACCAGATCACGGGTTCGGACATGAAGGAAGGAGCGTCAGTCCGCCGACTCCGAAAAATGGGTGCCAAGGTGTTTATTGGTCATGCAGCTGAAAACCTCGGCGCGTCGGACGTCTTGGTCAAGTCGACAGCGGTTCATATGGATAATCCGGAGGTCCGGGAGGCGATTGACACCAATGTTCCTGTGATTCGACGAGCAGAAATGTTGGCGGAATTGATGCGTCTGAAACATGGTATTGCCGTGGCGGGGACTCATGGAAAGACGACCACAACGTCGATGTTAGCCACCGTGATCGCGGAGGCCGGATTGGATCCGACGGTCGTGATCGGTGGCCGCCTAAATGCCATCGGTACGAATGCGCGTTTGGGGCAGGGCGATTGGTTGGTGGCGGAAGCAGATGAGTCGGATGGTAGTTTCTTGCACTTAGATCCCACCGTGGCAGTCGTTACAAACATCGATCCGGAGCATCTTGAGCACTACGGGACGATGTCGAATCTTGTAGACACCTTCGTTGATTTTTCGAACAAGGTGCCGTTTTATGGGTTCGCGGTGGTTTGTTTGGATCATCCAGTCATACAGGATTTGCTTCCAAAGCTGCGTCGTCGTGTGGTGACCTATGGCTTGAATCGACAAGCGGATTACCGTGCGGAGAATCTTCAGTTCAATGCGTTGAAAACTGTTTTTTCAGTCTGTCGTGGTGATGAAAACTTAGGCCAAGTCAGCTTGGATATGCCCGGTAAGCACAATGTGCAGAATGCTCTGGCCACAGTGGCTACGGCGATGGAGATGGACATTCCATTTGACTTGATTGTCAAAGGGATGGAGTTGTTCGCTGGTGTGGAGCGCAGGTTTACGGTTCGTGGGGAGGTCGACGGCACCATCGTTGTGGATGACTATGGGCATCACCCTGTAGAGATTCAGGCCACCTTGGAAGGCGCTGTGGAAGGGTTTCCGGAACGGCGAGTCGTTGCTGTTTTTCAACCTCATCGCTATTCACGCGTTCGTGATTTACATGCTGATTTCTGTCGGTGCTTCAATCGCGCGGATCACGTGGTGGTCTGCCCGGTGTATGCGGCTGGAGAGGCACCCATTGAGGGGATTGATCATCACAGTTTATTGGATGGTATCAAGCGGCATGGGCATCGGTCGGTTGTGGCTGTGGAGAGTTTGGAAGAAGCGGTTTCGCATCTACGAGAAGAACTCCAGCCCGGTAGTCTGTTGGTGACCTTAGGGGCAGGCAATGTGAATCAGGTCTGCTCGCAGTTGTTGGGAGAGCAATGATTCCAGGGGCGCTGCTGGCGGAGTTGGATTCCGTTTCGGGAATTGTTTCTCGACCCGCTGAGCCGATGACACGGCACACGACGTTGCGGGTGGGCGGTACGGCTGAGTTGTGGATTGTTGCAGAGACAGCCGAAGCGGTTGCTCGTGTGGCAAGCCTGTGCAAGGCGCATGGGACCAAGCTCAACTACTTTGGTGCTTCACATGTCCTTGTACGTGATGGTGGCTTGGAAGGCGTGTGGCTGCGACTGGGGTCGGTTGGCTTGGGTGTCCATGAGGTGGAGGAAGGCATCGAGGTTGGCGCTTCGCATCCGGTGGCTGCGCTCCATGCGTGGATGTGTTCAAATGACGTGCCCCCAATTCCCTATTTAAAAGGCCGCTCAGGCACAGTTCTAGAGGCTTACCAGGCGGGTCTTCTGGCGGCCTGGGTGAGCTATTGTGTGGTTTTGCGTGGCACGCGAGTGACCTCTCTTCCCCCGGAAAAGCACTCCGAGAAACAGCCTTTGTTGCGGTTGGGCTTGCTTAGAACACCTCGTCCTGTGGAAGAAGCTCAGGGTCAATTGCGGCTCTTGCCGGAACAAATACAGGCCTTGGGAATGCCGGGGCGTATTGTAGATGATCCTCCCAATGAGGATGCGGCGTTGTTGATCCGAGAAGCGGGCTTGTGTGGGGTGCGCCTTCGTGGTGCCCGGATCGGCCATATCGAGAGCAATGCGATGATTAATTTGGGGGAGTCGACGGAGAGTGATCTGTGGTTGTTGATCCAGATGATTCGTGATCGCGTTCGGCTTCACTCGGGAATTCGTCTTCAACCATCACTTCGCCGGCTCGGGTCAGGAAAGGTGCATCATGGATAAGAATACGCGCGTTGGAGTTCTCATGGGGGGTATGTCCACGGAGAGACCCATCTCAATGAAGTCGGGAAAGGCTGTGTTGGCGGCCCTGCAGGCGCGAGGTTGGAATGCTGTGGGAATTGATATGGGACCAGACCTTCCGGAACGTCTGAAAGCGGAATCCGTGGAGGTGGCCTGGTTAGCGCTTCATGGTCAATTTGGTGAGGATGGTTGTGTGCAGGGCTTGTTGGAAATTCTTCGGATTCCCTACACCGGCTCCGGTCCTTCCGCCTCCTCTTTTGCTATGGATAAAATCACGACAAAGCGACTTCTGGCCGATTCGGGAATTCCAATGCCATCCGACCACACGTGGCGAATCGGCGAACCCATTCCGTCCAACATGAGCTACCCGGTGGTTGCCAAGACGCCGGAGGGGGGCTCGACCCTCGGCATTCAGATTTGTGCTGACCCTCAAGCCTTAGAAGCAGCGCTGGAGGAGTTGCAGCACATGGACCAAGAAGTCCTTTTGGAAGATTTCGTCGCAGGACGTGAGATCACTGTTGCTGTTTTGGAAGGTGTTTCCCTTCCAGTGGTGGAAATCGTGCCTGATTCTGGCTTCTTTGATTTCCAATCCAAGTACACCGAAGGGATGACGCGCTACTTGGTTCCCGCCCCGTTGGAGGCATCTGTCGCTCAAGCCGCACAAAAATACGCTGCTATTGCGTACGAAAAAATGGGTCTAAAAGGCATTGCTCGCGCCGATTTTATTGTGGACTCAGAAGGTACGCCGCGCTTCCTTGAAATCAATACAATTCCAGGGATGACAGCGACCAGTCTCTCACCTATGGCTGCTGCAGAGTACGGAATTCCTTTCGAAGAGTTGGTGGAAAAACTGCTTATTTCGGCAGATTTGGAACTCAAAAACCTCAGTGGGGTGGCAGAGATCCCTTAAACTATTTACTTGTCAAGACTTAGGTGAAAACAGTAAACTTCAAAAGCTAGCGAGTGCGATCTCCCCTAGGCCCCTTCTGAGGGCCAACACTCACCGGCAATCCCCAAAGCGCCAAGCGCAAAGACTCCTACCTGATGCTGAAAACAACCCAACCATCTCCTTGGCGAAGGATCCTTACACGGATCGCTGTGGGACTTTTGGTGCTACTGGGTGTGGGACTTTTTGCGCAGTATTTGATGGATGCTCGTGTTTCAAAAGTCGAGGTTGAAGGCTATGAACGCGCCAGCGAGGTATCGATACGACACCTTGCAGATATTCGAGAAGGCGAGCGTTTGTTGTCTCTTGAGCTCGATCACGTGGTTGCTTCAGTCAAACAGCACCCATGGGTTGCTGAGGTGAGTATCGAGCGCGATTTTCCGGATACGGTGCGTGTTCGAGTGGAAGAACACAAGCCTGCTCTTCTGCTTGCGGATCGTGGGTTGTACTTCGTTTCTGAGCAAGGAGAGGTTTTTGTTCGTGCTCGTGGAGCAGGAATCGACTTCCCATTGCTGACGGGTTTGAGCGCGACCTTAATTGATGGGCAGCCAATGGTTGCGCAGCGGATTATTGATGATGCATTGAATGTGCTGGCTTCTGTCAAAGTTTCTTCCGCACTGGATACAGTGGAACTATCGGAGATTCGCTTTGATGAGCAGTTGGGCTTCAGTCTCTATCTCCGCAACCACTCTCAAATCCATCTCGGATTCCGCTCACCCAAAGATCAGATGGCTCGCCTCGAGCAGATGATTCGCAAAGGCCTCGACCTCGGCACCCGCCATGAGGTAGATATGGACATAGCGAACATGGCTATCGCAACTCCACTCTCTGGATGAGAACCTACCTTTTTTCTTTCCTTTCCCCTTCCTTATTTCCCTTTCTTTTTTCCCTCATATTTCTTGAGTGACGCTGTGTCCGAACGAGCACTTCGGGCCTGGAGGAGCAACCCATGACGATCGAATTGGTCGAGACAGAATTGTCCGGCGCTAAAATCAAGGTGATTGGCGTTGGCGGCGGTGGTAACAACGCTGTCAACACAATGATCGAAGCAGGCCTGATGGGCGTAGAGTTCATCGCGGTCAACACGGACGCACAGGACCTAAAAAGGTCACTGGCATCACGTCGTTTCCAACTGGGCAATCAGTTGACGAAAGGACTCGGTGCAGGCGCGAATCCAGAGGTTGGCCGAGAGGCGGCACTGGAAGACCGCGAGCGTCTCTCCGAGTTGCTTGTTGGCGCCGATATGGTTTTCGTGACCGCTGGAATGGGTGGTGGAACCGGTACAGGTGCTGCACCCGTGATTGCACAGGTAGCCAAGGAAGTGGGAGCGCTCACTGTGGCTGTCGTGACGCGTCCATTCTGGTTTGAAGGCAAGAAGCGCCGCCGTCAGGCGGAAGAAGGCGTAGAGAGCCTGAAGGCTGTGGTGGATACACTCATCACTATTCCCAACCAGCGCTTGATTTCTATGGCCAATGAGCGCACGACCATGAAGGAAGCATTCCAGCTGGCTGATGAGGTCTTGCTGCAAGCTGTCAAAGGCGTGTCCGATCTCATCAACTATGAAGGCATTGTGAACGTGGACTTCGCGGATGTTCGCACGACCATGGCTGACAAGGGTGTAGCCTTGATGGGTGTGGGTACCGCTAGTGGTGAGCACAAGACTGTTGAAGCAGCCCAGCGAGCCATTTCCTCGCCACTGTTGGATGAGGTAAGCATTGCAGGTGCAACGAGCGTTCTAATCAACATCACGGGCAATACCGAGTTGACGATGTACGAAATCAATGAGGCCTCTTCTTTGATTCAAGAAGAAGCGCATGAGGACGTCAATGTCATTTGGGGTTGGGTGGTTGATGAGAGCATGACCGATGAGGTTCGTGTGACTGTCATCGCGACTGGATTCCAAGAGAGCCTGCACGCAAAGCGGCCTTCTGCGGAGCGTCGTGTGGCGGTTCAAGTGGCCAATGGCGGTGCACGTCCAGGCGGACGTCAGCCACCTACACGTGAGATGGCATCAGGCTTTGACTTGAGCCATGATGATTATGATATCCCCACGTTCTTCAAGCACGCCGACTGAGTGGTGTGAAGGGCAGCTTTTGTAGCTTGCTCCAGGAAGAATCAAGAAAACCGTCAACAGGCGCGGATTAAACATCTGCTTCTGGAGACGGTTTTCCTGCTTTTGGCTGTCTTTCCCTTAAGGGAAATGAGAAGGCCCCGCCCTGGCCGTGTGAAGTATTGAGGCCCATCCTCCATTGTGTATGAAGGTGGGGGCGATGTCACCGCTTTAGGCGTCCTTGTCTTCAAGGCAGCACACCACGGTGAGGGACCGTTCCCGAGGAACAATCATCGGGGGTGAGCACATCGTATTCAATCACGCACCGGGCAGGTGCCGTCTTCAGGATATCGTTAGTGAGACTGTCGGCCAAGGGGTAAATTGGGATAAGCTTGGCGCTCGCTTTGTAAACTGTCTTTCTTAGGATCAAGATTTATGTCTGTCTCTCTTTCAAAATCGACTATTTCCCTCCTTTTTTTGGGTGCTTGGGCTGGATGTACTTCTGCAGATGGAACCACCAGTAAAGACCAGGGCGGGGATACCGGTATTGGGGGAGACACGGGAGAGGAGGTTGTGGATACCTGGCGAGCAAAAGGCAGCGGGTATGCCTATTTGCTGGATGGTACAGACGACCACTCTTTGTTCAGGCTTGAGATCCAAGGCACCTTGATACCCCGAGATGGTCATTCTTATTACGGCTGGTTGATGGGTGGATCCGATGGGTACAAGCTGATGGGCCCGATTCCAGTCAATGTGAGTGAAGTGGAGTTCGAGGTGGATATCGGCGTCAATGGTCTTTTGAATGGCTACAATGAATTCAAAGTGTTCCAGCACAACGAGGAACCCCTGAATCCGGGTATTGGTGATCCTGTTTGGGAAGGGTCAATGCCGCAAGACTCTTTGGAGCTTGTGCAGAGTTTGCTGGGTGGGACTCAGGCAACGGGAGAGGGTTCTCTGCGCTCGACAGAAACCACCGCTGAATCGATTATTGCGGCTGCTCAAGCCGCCATCGATGGCTTTACAGACCTCCCCACCTTTAATCGGCAAGCAGAGGCCATCTGGAATGCCATTACTGGAACCACCGAGGATGTGGATCAGAATGGAGAGGTCGATACCGTTGAAGGCTTAGAGAAGGGACTTGTGGGTGATTCTGGTCATGTGCCGGAGATTCTGGCGGATCTTACTGCCGCTTTCGATGCTTTTGGTGGAATCAATGCAGAGGATCATGTCCGTGAAGCCATCGATAATGCCTACGACTGCATCCAGCGTGTGGAGGCGCACGCTCTTCGTGCTCAGGACTATGCTGGTGTGGCCACCGTGTGTGCGGCCCAGGGGTCCTGTCAGAACACCATGGAGACGGTTGTGGAGCGACTGAACATGGCGCTGAATGGTGAAGATATCAATGAAGACGGCGTGATCGATGTGGACCAAAACGAAGGTACGATCGAGTGCAGTATTGAGTACATCAGCCGTTTGGTTGGCTTTACAGTTGGGCTGGCGCAGAGTTCATCTGAATGATGCGAGTTGAGGCAGTTTCCTGAAAGGATTGTGCACCGTCATTGTTCCGTTTGGCACCATTTCGTCGGCGTTCTGGGAATAGGCGGTGATGCCGAGTGCCCGAAGCGCCTCGGGGTGATCGCAGCCTGCAACGACCAATTCAAAACGCTGTGCGAGTCGCGCTAACATTACTGCTCGCTGTGCTCCGCCTTGGAATGGGAAATCACCGCTAAGAAGGGCAGTCCATGGTGGTGCGCATGAACGAAGGGCGTCGGCGCAATTCTTTTCACCAAAGCCGCTGCCAATACCGTCGGGACAGGCGGCTTGGATGATGATTTGAGCACCAGGTTTCAGCGGGGGGTGGGGTGAAAGGGCCAAATAGGTGGCCGCCCTACTGGCTTGGTAGAAGTTCGTGGACTTGCTCTCGGGCAGATGAAGAACCACTTTTTCTACTGTTTCCTCTACAGGGTAGAAGGAGTCGAGTTGGTTGGCTGCGCCCCGAATTGTACGAATGGGGTCGCCGACATACCAGCCTTGTTCCTCCACAAATTGGAGTGCAGTGGTGGGTGGAAGCAGTTGACCGATACGGTCGATGTGTTCGCGAAATGGGTTGTTGTGGAGCTGGCCGACCTGGATGTCTTTGTGACAGATGAAATCGCGATGATGCAGTGCACTAATACTTCTTCTGCTACCACAGCCCACAACAAAGGCTTTGTATCCACCGGAGTAGCCCGCGTATTGGTGCAATTCGATGGTTCCTGCGCAAACCAAGGCGTCGGCTTCTAAGACTTCGGCTGGTAAATCGATAGGGATGTCTCCATCGCTTCCGATCGACACACAGGTGTCTGGATCGTGGTCTCGCACAGGCCAAGGAGAGATGGATTGCAGTTCACTTAGTTCTTGTTGACTGCTTTTTCTGTGTAAACCAAGTCCAATTAGAATGACGGCATTGGTGTTGGTCGGCAGCCAGGTGGATAGGGCCTCAATCGCTGTCTTGCGGTCCATATTTCGCGTTGAATCTGGAATCGTAATGCAGATTCGACCTTGGGGGGCGACGACCGCTTTTAGGGCGTTTTCGAGTGACTTGTTCGGGGTTTTTACGTCGTGTGTGGGTGGGGTGTCATCATTTTCTACAGTCACTCGTCCTCCTTATGCTCCGATTCTACCTTCTCTGAACTGTGTCATAAAGCTGGAATATACGACCAGGCAGTCGATTAGATCTTGACATGACAACAGTTGCTTTCTATGAATGAAGGTAGAAGGTAGGGAGGAGTAGTGTCTTTCTTCAGCCCTGATCGTTTTGAATCCATTCATGAGGCCATTTTATGGTGACCTTAAGACTTAGCACTGTCCTTGTTTTTCTTTGCCCGATGCTGATGGCGTCCAACTGTCGCAAGCCGCCAAACGATGCTGTAGTGACCGACGGCGACATTACTGTTCAGAGTCCTGAAGTGGCTGTCCAGGTCGCGCTTGTTGAGCCTTCTTATGGTCCAGCCGGCGAGGCGTTCGATGTTGAGGTTCTTGGCTCTGCATTTATGCAAGCTGCACGGATTCGCTTAGGGTCCAAAGAAGCCCCAAGAGTTCTGTTTCTGGATGAGAATACGCTTACAGCCACAGTTCCCCCGCTGAGTGTCGGGAGCTATGATGTGACGGTGATCAACCCGGACGGATCCGAGGCCACGCTGCGATCTGCTCTGTCGATTCGTGAAGTGGAGCCCGAGGTTCAGTGTGAGAATGTTGTTGCCTATTTTGGGTATGACTCGGATGCAGTCGACGACGAAGCGAAGGCTATCATTCAGTCTGCCGTAGATTGTATGCGGCAAGCAGATGGACGGATTGTGCTCGAGGGGCATACCGATGAACGAGGAACCACGCGCTACAATCTCTCGCTTGGCGAGCGCCGCGCAGAGGGCGTGAAGCGTCTAGTAGTCGGAAAAGGTGTCACCCCCAGTCGGGTAAGAAGTGTGTCTTACGGGGAAGAACAGCCCCAGGACAATGGTTCCGGTGAATCGGCATGGACCAAGAATCGGCGCGTCGAGATCAAGTTGGTGGACGAATGAAGTGTTGTGTTGTTGTTGCCCTGCTCTTGGCAGGCTGCATGGTGGATCGTACCGGTCAGTCGGTCACCTCACGTATTGCTCGTGAATCCGCCATTCAGACAAGTCGCGTTCATGAGGCAGAAAAGCTCGCTGAGCGTACGAGTGAGCGCTTGAAGGATCTCGAAGAGGTGATGGCCTACCGTGGCGAGCAGGAAGAGTTGGAGTTGGAGAACCTGGAAGGCATTCAAATGGAGATTCGACGTCTGAGAAACGATGTGGAGAAACTCCAACGTGGGGCCTTAGAGAATGACAGTTCCACGTCTGCGTTCCGAGGAGACGCTGATTCTCGTATCACCGATACATCTGAGCGTTTAGAGCGATTAGAGGTTCTTTTCGGTTTAGATGCGACTGGGGTGCCCGAGGACGGATCAAAAGAGGCTGGCAAGTCATCTGAACCAGACAAAGAGAAGACCAGCAAAGTACAAGAAAAGGCGTCATCAAAGCCTCAAGAGAGTTCAAAAGGAACGACGAAGCCTAAAGAATCCAATGGGAACGAAAAGGTAGTCTCCAAGAAACTTGGTGACGTGTTGGTTCTTGTAGAGCAGAACTTGACGGATGGTCACCCACGGGTCGCCCGGGCGCTGCTTGAGAAAGCTATGCGTGAGATGGATGGGGCGGGTGAGGATCCAGAAGTATTGTATCGATATGCTGAGACATGGTTTATGGAGGGCTTGTATGAGCAGGCGGGTCTGCGCTACCAGACCGTTGTTGATAAATCAGAGAAGTCGAGCTGGTCGGCATGGGCGATTGTCCGTCAAGGTGAATGTTTTCAGCATTTAGGTCAAACAGAGGGAGCTCATTTCTTCTGGAAAGATGTTTTGACCCGATATCCGGATAGTGAGGCAGCGAAGCTCGCGAAGTCTTTGCTCAAGCAGTAAACCAACGCACCTTGACGCCGCGGTGGCTACTCGTTAAACCGCCGGCCTACAATCGCTTATCCAACCGGAAGGGCGGCCCTTATGGGGCGGCTCTTTTTTTTTACCGTACACAGTATGTTGAATCGACGCGCAGTGCAGCAGTCCCTTTATACGCTCTTGGAACCATCGGTTTTGGAGCAAGGCTACGAGCTAGTGGCAGTGGAGTTGACGACGGTAGAGGGGCGTAGGACCCTGCGGATATCGATTGATAAGCCAGGTGGAATTGTGGTGGAAGATTGCACGCGAATCAATCGTGCGCTGTCGACCATCCTCGATGTCGAGGACCCATTGGATGGAGCCTATGACCTTGAGGTCTCCTCGCCAGGTTTAGAGCGCCCAATTCAAAAACTCCATGATTTCGAGCGATTCTGCGGCTATCGGGTGCGGATTCAGCTTGAAAAAGACGCGCCTGGTCGCCGTCGGTTCACTGGCACATTGGGACCCGCAGATTCGGGTTTCATCCAAGTGAACGTGGATGGCGAAGAATTTCAACTCTCCTTGGAGATGGTGGAAAAAGCCCACCTTCTTCTTGAAATCGAAGAACACCGTGCACTCGTTGAGCAATCGCTTAGCGCTCACACAACCGGAGAATCCAAATGATTACTAGTGATTTGGCTCGCCTCATTGATGAGGTTCACCGCGTAAAGAACATTCCTCGTGATGCTGTAATTGGCGTCATCGAAGCCGCTATGGAAGCTGCAGCACGTAAGCGCTACGGCTTGAATCGCGACATCGAAGCCCAATACAACGAAGAATTGGGTGAGGTTGAACTCTTTGAGTTCCGCACCGTCGTTGACAGCATCGAGGATGATGAGACCGAGTTGGTGTACGATCAAGCTCAAGAGCTGGATCCTGAGTGCGAGTTGGGCGATTCACTCGGCGTGAAGATGGAAATTCAGGCCCTGGGCCGTATTGCTGCTCAAACCGCTAAGCAGGTCATCATCCAGAAGGTTCGTGACGCAGAGCGCGAAATGACCTTCAACGAGTTCCGTGACCGCAAAGGTGAGCTCATCACAGGTATTGTTCGCCGATTTGAGAAAGGCAGTATTGTGGTCGACTTGGGTCGTGCGGAAGCAATCTTGCCTCGTCGGGAACAAGTCCCAACCGAGACATACCGCCAAGGTGATCGGATTCAAGCTTATGTGTTGGACATTACGCGGGCGTCAAAGTCGCCTCAGGTTGTCCTTTCGCGTACACATCCTGGACTTCTCATGAAGCTCTTTGAGTTGGAAGTTCCGGAGATCTACGAGGGAATCGTACGGATTGAGGCCTGTGCCCGCGAGCCAGGTTTTCGTGCGAAAATCGCTGTGTCTTCTACCGATCCAGATGTGGATCCAGTGGGCGCTTGCGTTGGCCTCAAGGGCTCACGTGTACAAGCGGTGGTGGCTGAGCTCCGTGGCGAAGCCATTGACATCATTCCTTACCACCCAGATCCGGCGCTATTCATTGTGCATGCCATTGCGCCTGCATCGGTGAGTCGCGTCTATATTGACGAGCATACCCACTGCATGGAACTCATCGTACCGGACGACCAGTTGTCCAAGGCGATTGGCCGCCGTGGTCAGAATGTACGCTTGGCTGCACAGCTTACCGGTTGGCGTATCGATATCTACTCGGAGAGCCGTCATCAGGAACTCAACGATCAGGCGCGTGCCGAACTGTATCGGATTGATGCTTTGGATGAAGAGCGTCGTGAGTTGTTGATTCGTCACGGCTTCCGCTCGGTCAAGGAATTGACGGACGCAGAAGCATATGAAGTCGCTTCAATCCTCAACATCGAAGAGGAGGCCGCGACGCAGTTGATTGAGTCTGCGGATTCTGTACTCGAGGAGATGATTCTGGAAGAAGCCGAGCGTCGTCTCGAGCAAGCAGCCGCACCTGCGGAAGCTCCTCAGGCTGAGCCAGAAGAAGCTGTAGAAGCAAGTTCGGAAGAGCTTCCTGCTGAAGCGGGTGAAGAGCTTCCTCCTGAAGCGGGTGAAGAGCTTCCTCCTGAAGCGGGTGAAGAGCTTCCTGCTGAAGCGGACGAGTGATTGGCTGAGCGCAGCTGTATACTGACCCGACGCACGTCGGAACAGGCGGACCTTGTACGGCTCGTCCTCTCACCAGAGGGCGAGCTGTTCGTGGATTACCGTGGCAAACTGCCCGGTAGGGGAGCATGGGTTTCTCCCGAACGCGAGGTGTTGGAGGCTTTGGAGAAGAAGCCCAAACTGATCTCTCGTGCGTTTCGGACTTCTGTAAACCCCAATGGATTGCTCGAGAAGCTTCAGGCTGCCAACGAGCGCGCGGTAATGGATGGACTTTCTTTGGCGTCTCGTGCTGGAGCACTCGTCGGTGGTGGGAAGCGTGTGCGTGAAACCCTTCAGAGTTCTGGATGTATTGGATTGGTTTTTAGTGGGGATGCATCGGAGCGTTTAAAGGCGGATTTGCAGGGTCGTAAATCGGAAATTCCCGTGTTTAATTTGGGGCTTAGCTCTATTGAGTTGGGTAGCCAAATTGGCAAAGGATCCCGCTCCGCATTGGCAGTGATCGCATCAAAGCCGGGACAATACCTGATTCGAGAGTTGCATAGGCACTGCGCACTGCGTTAAAGCCGCTGGTCATTCCGGTTCTCTAGCGTGGCGTTTCTCATCGCTCCGTCGAGCATCAGGTGTCCGTCAATGTAGATTTTCTTTCTGCCTTGGTTGGATACCTTCTTGAGCAAACAGCGCTTATTGGTGTTTCATGTCGAAGAAAGACATACTTGATCGACTCTCTACCAGCGGTTCTTCTACTGTCGTGCGCAGACGCGCAGACGGGGACAGTTCGGCTTCTCCAGGAACTACTCAGAGTACGCGTGTGCGTGCTGGAGTCATTCGGCGTAGGCGGAAGGTGGCTAAGGCTCCGGCTGAGCCGCCTGAGTTGCCCACGGTTCTCAAAGAAGAGTCCAAAGCGGCTGATTCTGTAGCTGAACCGGTGGTGGAAGAAACCGCCCCGGTGGAATCTTCGGTGGCGGAGGAGTCCGCACAAGAGGTGAGTCCACCTGAAGAGGCACAAGTTGCAGCCGAATCGAACATCGAGAAGGTGGAGTCCGATGAGGTTGCCAAAGAAGCCAAGGTCGCCAAGCCAAAGAAAGCGACTGCAACAAAATCCAAGGCTGCGGATGAAGCTGTAGAGGCGTCTGAAGAGCCCGCCGCAGGTACGGCTGCTGTCGCATCGGAAAAAGAGCAGGAAGCAGTCACTGAAGCGCCTGTCGAGAAGGCAGCTGCTGAAGAGGCTAAGCCGGCACCAAAGCTGCCTCGTTTGCCAGGTTTGGGTAGTGCCGTAGTTCGGCCACCTCCAGGCTATGATCCAGCCAACCCGACGGCGTCAGCCGCTCCCAAAAAACCCGAAGAAAAGCCCGCTTCAAAAGAAGAGCGCTGGTCTTCTTCTGCTACCCCAGCCCGTGGAAAGGCCGAGGAAGGCAAGGAAGGGGATAAGCGGGACCGTCGGCCAAGACCGGACGCACGTCGTAGTCGCAGACGTCAGGCATTTGGTGGGGATGATTTTTATTCGGCAAGCCCCTCCTTGCAGCGTCGACGTAGAAGCCGACGGAGCGGTCCCAAGAAGGAATCGCCAAAACCGAAGGCTCAGAAGCGGCGGATACAAATCGATCACACCATCTCTGTGAAGCAGCTTGCACAGGATATGGGTGTGAAAGCCTCTGTTGTCCTCAAAAACTTGATTGGTATGGGCACAATGGTGACCATGAATGACCAGATCGATTTCGATACCGCTCAGTTGGTGGCTGCAGAGTTTGAATATGAAGTCATCAACATTGGCTTTGAGGAAAAAGATCACCTGATTGAGGTGGAAGAGAAAGCCGAAACGGGTGTGAAGAGACCTGCTGTTGTTACCATCATGGGTCACGTCGACCATGGTAAGACCACATTGCTGGATAGTATTCGCAACGCAAGTGTGGCAGACGGTGAGGCAGGAGGGATTACCCAGCATATCGGGGCGTACCAAGTCGAGCGTAACGGCGAGACGGTCACCTTTATCGATACACCGGGTCATCAAGCCTTTACGGAGATGCGTGCTCGTGGTGCTCAAGTCACAGATATTGTCATTATTGTGGTGGCTGCAGACGATGGCATCATGCCGCAGACGGTTGAGTCTATCAATCATGCGAAGGCCGCAGGTGTGCCCATCTTGGTTGCAGTCAACAAGTGCGACAAGCCAGGTGTGAACCCTGATACGGTGCGTCAGCGCCTTATGGAATATGAGTTGGTGCCCGAGGAGTATGGTGGTGACACCATGATGGTCAATGTTTCAGCCCTCAAGGGTGATGGGCTTGATGATCTCATAGATGCCGTCCTGTTGGTGGCCGAGGTCCATGAGTACAAAGCGGAGTCTGATCGTCATGCTGAGGGTGTTGTGCTGGAGGCACGCTTGGAGAAAGGCCGAGGTGCTGTGGCGACCTTGTTGGTCAAGACTGGCACCTTAACGAAAGGGCAGTCCGTGGTTCTTGGTACTACTGCCGGTCGTATTCGTGCCATGGCTGATTTCTCTGGAAACACCATTAAAGAAGCTGGTCCTTCTACTCCAGTAGAAGTGATCGGGTTGTCTCAGGTACCGTCAGCTGGTGATTCCTTCTCGGTCGTAAAGTCTGATAAGGACGCCAAGGTTCTGGCAGAGAACCGGGCGGCAGAATTGAAGGCCAAAGCGCAGAAAAAACCGACGAAGATTACCCTTGAGGACCTGTTCTCGATGGCTGAGTCTGCAGGTGCGGCGTCCAAGGACCTCAATCTCATCGTGAAGGCCGATGTGCAAGGCTCCATTGAGGCTCTGAAGGGCTCACTGGAAAAGATCGATGTGGAGGGCATCCAAGTCAAGGTGCTCCACTCTGGTGTGGGTGGGATCACCGAGTCAGACATCACCTTGGCAGCCGCTTATGGAGCCATTGTGATCGGCTTCAACGTGCGTCCAGATGGTGGTGCACGACGGCCTGCTGAAAGCAATGGCGTTCAGTGTCGGTATTATAAGGTCATCTACGAAGCGCTTGATGAGATCGCGGC
>Ga0163179_10000720_pt1 | contig 23550 bp, 27 predicted proteins | sample AtlANTMetagenome_FD_109643 | JGI IMG/M metagenome (GOLD analysis project Ga0163179, IMG submission 109643) | Marine eukaryotic phytoplankton communities from the Atlantic Ocean - Atlantic ANT 2 Metagenome | ecosystem: Environmental > Aquatic > Marine > Oceanic | place: North Atlantic Ocean...
CAGTTCTGTGAAGTGACCATCTTGAAGGAAGTCATATTGAATATGTTCCTTCATCATTTCCCAATCTTGTTGTGTGACAATACCCTTCAACAATAATTGGGTTTTTAGAATATCTGTAAATAACGGAACAAACTTCTTACGAATACGTTGCACAAACTTAGTAAATTTAAGTTCATCCCTTGTAATCTCCGTAGCTCTTCCTAAAGAAAATCCACTTTCTGACTCTAAACGTGAAATTGGTACGTTAAGTGAACGGTAAAGTTTCCTCTGAAAATATACAATATCGTCAATCTCTCCAAGATTCTGACCGCCAGGGAGTGTTGTAATCTCTGTACCTCGACCACCTTCTCTTCGTGGTAACCAGAAATCTTCTAACATTGACATATGATTACGATCATCTCGTATCTCACCAGTAGATGCATCATATACCAGTTTGTTACGATACCTGTTCATAACATCCTTGAGGTATTGTTCTGCTTTTATCTTAGGTAAGTTACCAACATCAATGTAAAAAATTCTACGTTCTGGTGCCCGTGAAATACGATAGATAACGAGAGCATCTTCAATCATCCTTAGTTGGTTTACTGGTTTAATTGCCTTATGCATATAAGAAATAACTCTACCAGTATTACCATCAATAACACCAGATGGTACATATGCTATACTATCATGTGCGATTTTTAAACCTTGATTGGGAGCAGAGGAACCACCACCAGCACCAGCAAGACCTTTTTCGTTGAACAGGTAATATTCAAGTACCTTCTTAACCATGTCTACGCCTGTCTTGACGTTTTTCTCTTTTTGTACTTCCCTTACTTTACGAATCTTTGTAGAGTCTATCCACCTAAGTTCAGTAATACCCTTAGATGGGTCTTTTGTATCAATTACTTTGTGATAAAACATCCTTCCATCAATATACCATCTACGAAAAATGTCATGACCTTTATGATCAAAGTTCAATAACCTAAGAACTTCATCATACTCTGCACGAATTTTTTTCTTAATGGATGATGGAAAAGGTAAGTTGTCTAGTATAACGGAAACACTTTGATCTGATTCATTAGAAACAAGTGCTTCGTTCACAATATCCTCAATTGCAGAATCACATTCCGACTGTTGCGAAATGTCTCTATATCTACGAATGAGGTCAATATCTGTTCGTTCCCTGCCGTCTGTGTCGAGGACTTGACCAAAGAAACCACCCCCAGCAACATCAATAGTGCCGTCATCGGGAGTAGGGGAAGTGAACGTCTGTTCACTCCCCTGATCCTTAGCTCTTTCGAAACGAAAACCGAAAAGTTCTGCCATAATATCTCCTAGTCTGTTCTACTATTTAGTAGGTTTATATTACTAGAAGTTAACTTCAGAAGCTTCAAAGTGTTGATATCTCCAAGTACATTCAAAGGTTTCAATCGCATCTGCTGTTTCGTTTGTAAGTTCAATAGCCGCAATATTCGTAGGCCATGCACTTCTGAAGATATAAGTCTTCAAAACTGTATCGTCACGGTCTAACTGTTCTACAGTTAAATCAGTCTGATAATCAGCAGGGGCAATAACACCTGTGTTGTTGGCAAGATCGTTGATTCCGTTAGACCATCTTTCAAGTGCATTACGGATCATAAAATCCGTATCGTTCATGAAAGTAGTAGTCCAAGGTTCATCAAAAGTCCTGTCTCCAGCAATGTAGATATTTCTACCTCTAAAAGGCACTGTAATTTCACCTAATGTTTGTGCAGGCAAACTTGATGCAGTTGCAAGAAAACTTGTCCTACGAACATCTAGTCCAATTGCAATGCCAGGCGGGGGAGTTATGGTAACCCTATACTGGTTAGCACGAGCACCACCACCAATAAGATTTGCTTTAAAATCATCTATATTAGCCATGATTACCCTCCTACCTCACTAAACGCAACACCAGTTCTTGTGGCGATGAAGTTTAGTGTAATGAAGTTAATTGATCTAGCGGGTTTAATGTAAATATCACCAATAAACTCGTTTCGGTCAATAACCTCACCTGTGTTATTTGACGCATCACAAACTACCTTAAAGTCAAAGATACCTCTACGACCTTGTACATCCCTCAAGAAAGGTTCTACCATGTTTCTAAACATTGCTCTGGTAAATTCATCGTTGAACTCAAAGAGTTGGTATTTAGAAGCAATTGAGATTGCTTTCTCAAGAACCAAGAACAATCTACGCACGTTGATACGATCAAACGCACTAGGTTTAGATTGTGCAGTCTTGTCACCAAAGAGTAAAACACCTTGGCCGGGGAAGTTAGTTACTGGATTGATCCTTGCACGATACAACTGATCCCTCTCACTATTTTTAGGATTGTAAGAGAGTTTGATTGCACCACGAATATGACCACGGTTATAACCAGCAGGCGAGAACCACGGATCAGCAACTTTGTCTGTGTTTGCACAAAGACCAGCAATGTCACCATTTAATGGGACAAACCGATATACGTCATTGTACTTGTCATACATGTATTTGTATCCACTATCGTACACCACGTAAGAGGACGATGGTAGAAGATCAAATGCATCTTTAACATTTGCAGTCTGTGTAACAGAACTTGATACGTTAACTGTTGCAGCACGATATGGTGAGACAAATCCCACACAATCTTTACGTAACTCTACAAGATCAGTAATCATTGTTCCATGTGTATCCATACCAGCAGCAGTATCAGCAACACCACTTGAGGGCCCTGATAATACTAAGTTGATATCTAGACTTTCAACATCAGCAAATTCGTCATATGCAGTTTTAAGTTCACCGTTAGTAACAGAATAATCGTCTGTTCCACCAGTAAGAACACCAGCGTCTACTGGTAATACACTGGTGTATGCAGAAGTAGTATCTGTGCCCCAGTTTGTACCAGCGGAAAGATGATCTGTCCAGTAAATATAAGCAGATTGTCTGAAGATTACATCTGGGTAGTAGTTAGAACCACCTTGAGCAGTCTTAGATACAGGGTTCTTAGATACGTTTCCGTAAATTTCTATTACTGAGGATGTACGTCCACCAGCAACATCGTTGTCGTATCCAGTGATATCACCAGTTGCATCATAAACTGCAATGTGTAATTCATCACCAGTACCACGACCATTTGCGGTTGCCCAATCAGATGTTCCAGGCGCACCGTCAAAGAGATCATAAAATCTCCAACGTCTACGAATGAATGAGTCATCAGCGATTGCAGCTTTAAGTCCAGAACCGTTAGGATCGTCTTTTAGACGAATAGTAAGGGCGTTGGTAGAAATTGCAGTTACTTCATACTCATTGCCTTCATCTCCAGCGAGGTGTGCAAAAGCAGTGACATCGGAAGAAGAGTTAGCAGATGAGAAGGAAATTAAGTCGCCTACGTTAAAAGCAAAGTTAGCTTTATCAGCATCATCAACTGTGATACTTGTAGCACCAGCAGAAGCGGCACCATTAACTAGGTTATCTGTACCCATATGTTGTTCATAAGCAGTAGCACTTGGACATGTAGAAACTCCTATAGAGTTACCCCACGTACCAGCACTACGAGCAGCCCACTCACCATGAGAACCCTGTCCCGTAGAGAATGATCCTAGATAGTGATCATCATCACGAATGAGGATACCACTATTTGCACCAGCATTTAATATACCAGATTCAGCACGAACAACTTTTAATTGGTCAGAGTATTGTAAAAAGTTTGCAGCAGTAAACCACCACTCAAAGTTATCACCTTGAGGTTTACCAAATAACTGCACTAGTTCCTGTTCACTTCCGATAGTCGTAATAGAGGAAACTGGCCCTCTTTCAAATGGCCCTGCAATCGCACCAACTGTGGTAGCAACTGAAGGAACAACATTAGTGAGGTCAATTTCTCGGACATGAACGCCAGGAGAAGATAGAAAAGACATTTTTTGTACTCCTTTGCAAAAAAGCGTTTTTTATGTTATTCTAAATTATTTATAAAAATTTACTTCTTAAAGACCATTTTTATATGTGTGATGTCTTATAAATAAAACTATGGTTAACGAACATTATGAAAAGTATAAAGATACTATTAAGAAGGTTGCTAGACGAAATTATCGTAAAAGAATCGTATTATTGAATGAATTTTTAGCAGAAAAGGCTTGTGATCATTGTGGAGAAAGTGAAACTGTATGTTTAAAATTCTATCCTCACAACTCAGAAATACGAAAACTGACAAAAAGAGTAGGAATAAATGATGAAAGTCGCAAAGAAGTTATCAAACTTATGCAAGATTCACACATTCTTTGTTCTAATTGTTGGATAAAAAAAGATAATGATCTTATAGAGTTTCTTTAAAAAAAACTTGCCAATCATACTGGTCTATATTATCTTTTGTTAGTATAGTTCCATCCTCTAATACTGCCCACACTCTATACCCCTTCAAATTATTATTATATTTCTGTAGATTATGTTGACCTCTATCTAAACTTATAATTTTTTTCTTATTAAAAGAATATTCCTTATCCTTAGTATATTTGTATAGAAATTTACGCAATGGTATTTTCCACTTAGTATAGTGTTCATCATTCCAATGATCCCCTTTAGGTGGTATACCTGTGAACAATTCACTTTCCAAACCTGTTCTGTGTTGATTTATCGCCCATTTTTCTAATGGTTTTTGTGTATAAAGTTGTAGATGGTTCTCCATGTCCATTTTATCTCCACTAAATTCTTGAATAAATCTTAACCCACCAGTAGCCCATTTGTATTCTCTTGTCAACTCCCAATTAATTAATATTTTTTCTCTTGTGTCTGTGTATTTTTCAAGCGCCTCACGATCTCTCGCTCCTGGCGCACCAAATAATTCATCTCCCTGTCCACAAGGACAGAAGACATGTTTATCTGGTTTTGCCATAGACATAAGATTACCAGTGTCATCTATAACATGATCTAGGTGTTTAACAACCCTATCATAATATTCTGGATATTCTGTATAACCACCTATGATTACACGCAATTGTTTGGGACATATCTCATTCAATGCAATTAAAGCACCAGTAGAATCTAAACCACCAGACCAGAAAAGATCAATAGTTTTTCCTGTATCTGCGAGTATTTGAGCAGATGCCATCATAGCATCCGTAACATCATCCATATCCCACTCTGGATAGTGTTGATACTCTACCCAAGGCATATTTAATGTATGTGTTGATGTATTGAACACATATTGTTCATTAGTCTTTCTATTGAAAGGTGTACCACTGATAAATCCCGCTTTTGCCATATCTAAACGAGATTTACCAAGTTTTCTGAACAATATTTTTATTTCTGGATATTCATTACCACTTAAAATATCCCTCATTGATGTATCTTTGGGAACATCAAAGTAACGATACATTTTCTTAGTTATGTGGTTTCTAAAGTGACGATTCCAGAATACTAGGTTATATTTCTTCATCCGAAAATTCAAAGGTAATACCATTATCAATATTATACTGATCTCTTGTGTTCATCATTGCTTGAATTGTACCGTCTTTTTGATACTCAATCCTTGCAGCTGAATCTGCAAATGTAGTAAGCATAGTTCTAGTTAAACCATCTTCGGAGTCTGATTTACTCCATTCGGTAATTTTACCACTATCTCTATAAGTAGTTGTCCAATAGTTTCTTAAAGTTTCATTATTAATTATTGGTTCATTCCAAGCAACATCTGTACTGGGTCTTACAAATCTGAGTGTTGTTCTTATTGCCATTTTAATCTCCTACCAGTTACTTTTGTAATCTCTAACAACTGGACTCCATCTTGTTCCATATTCATCAACCATTTCACCTATGTTCTCATCTTCTAGTCCTGTAACGACAAATCCAAATGGTGCCATGTCCTGTTCCATTGCATCTTGATTTTCCTTAATCATTTTCATTCTAACATCTATATCGGTCAACTCTTTAAAATAAGTCTGATCCGTTGCCCATGCAAAAAGGAAACCGCATGAAACTAAATCGTCATTACAACCATCATCCGCTTCCCATGAAGAACCCTTAACTATAAAGGTGGATAATTCATTAATAAGGTCATAATCCTCTACAATAAGTTTATTATCCTCAACTAACTGTTTAAGATTAGAACATCCTACAGTTTTGGTTGCTTTAGTTGTTCTTACCCCTAACTGCGCTTTACCCCCAGAATACCCTCCGCCAAGGACTTGGCCCGCCCTGCCACGCATAGAAGCCATAACTAGGTTGTCATACTCCAAGTCAAACTGCATAGCGTTTGCAACCTGTTCTCCTATGTCATTTACTTCAATAAGGACATATGATTGGTTATAAACTCTTGCTACATCGTATATTCGTTGTGGAAATATAAGTGGTTTAATCTCATTATCTCTATATTTTGCAACTATCCTGTATGGTAATTCACTAATATCAAACACAAGAAATGCAGAATAATCGTTTGCAGTACCTCTTGCAACATCAACTGCCATAAAGTAAGTTCTGTCCTTTTCGGGATGTTTATATACATCCAATCCAGCATTTTTCTGAATTGGGTCTATAAATGATAAAGTTCTTAGTTTCTTTGCAGATAACAACGTATCAATAGAACCAAGGAACTCACACTCAAACTCTGTGTTAAATTGTGCCTCTGATGTATTCTTAATAGTTTGTGCTTTCCATTCGTCATCTCTGCCCGGCACCTCACTCCAATGCACTTCAATAGGAACGTATTCATTCCTCTCATGTTCTGCATCATTCCACAACTTGTAAAACATGTTCATACCATGAGGGGTAGAAACGATCATTACTTTAGATGACTTTCCAGAGGATATAGTAGGATACACTGAACTGAAGAACTGTTCTGCCACGTTTGACGGCACGTATGCAAATTCGTCAAGAAATATAATGTTGTAAGACCCACCACGGACAGCACTAGCGCTAGTAGAACTAGCGAGGATTTTCGACCCATTTTCTAACTCCAAACTTCCTTTATTCCAAGACATAACTCCTTGTTGTAACCACTTAGGTAAATGTTCGTATGCAAGTTGTAATCGTCCAAGAAGATCACGAGCAGTCGCAGCCTTGTTCGCAAGGATAGCAACATTGACCTGTGAATTAAACAACACATAATGCAACAAATAAGCGATGATAGTAGTGGACTTTCCAGACTGTCTTGGAAGTTTACAGATTGTAAAACGGTTATTATGGAATGTACCTACCATCTCTTTCTGGAAATCATATAGTTCGAAAGGAACAAGACCCTCATCAATACTAACAATTTTAATGTAGTGTTGAATAAAATAGATGGGGTCTTTCATGCATCTAGTGTATTCCTCAATCTCTTCCTTTGTCCACTCTTGATTGACATTTGCTCTTTTGAGATTTGGATTACCAAGATATACCTGTTCTGACATTTATTTTCCCTTAATAATCTTTTGTAACTCAGCAGTTGAACCTACGAACAATGCATTAGTTACATTCTTTGGTGCATTATCTGGCACTTCTTTTAATTTTTTCATCTTATCTTGAAGGTCACCAAGTTTTTCTGTAACCTCTGCAACTTGTTTAATAAGTTGACCAGCTACTTCGTATCCTCTGGGGTGTTCTCCTTCTTTCGCAAGCTCGAGTATTCCATCAATTGCGGTAGACCCCTTTTCGACCAGAGTATAAAAAGTCTCTCTTTGATAAACATAATCTGCTTCGATGTCATCGGCGGAAGTTTTAACATTTTCATCTCCCATGTCTCGTTGCACAATAGGTGTTGTCTCTACTATTTCTGGTAATTGTTTAACCGTCTGTTCTACAATACCCAATTCTTTGTCTAATTTAATATTGGTCATCATCATCTCTTTTTTTATTATTGTGTACAAAATTTCTTTTCTTACTTCTCAATATCTCTTTATTTCCATCATTCTTAACTTTATTTGCAATTTTATCACCTATATGTCTGTCTGGATGCAATCCAGTTGTCCATTCATGATATTTTTTATTTCTTAATATTTGTCTCCACTCTTCATCTGTATAGTGATGTCTTGGTAACTGACCAGAATTTTTCATAAAATCATATCTTTTAAGAGGATCATCATCTGGACGGGCGGGTTTAAATGCTTCTGGTGGATAATGTCTACTAATTGTATGATTATCATATTCACTCTTATCTGGTTTTCTAAACTTTACATGAAGTTTTTTATCATTTTTATTCCCTTGCATATGGTCATTATAAACTTTTTTATTGTATTCTGGGTTTTGACTTTTTAGTTTAGTAGGTTTCTCTTTGTAAACAAACCCATCATCAGGCAAATCACTACCACAGTATTTATGACATTCTGCTGGACATTTTTCGGGTTCGTGCAATAATGCTCTACCAAAGTTTTTCCAAGGTTCTGAGTAAACAATATCTTCAATTGTTTCTACATTAGATAATTTTAATTCTTCGGTAAACATTGCAGCAAATAGCGGGTTATCTAAAAGAGAAAACTGTTCAATTACACCTCTTCTTGGGTCTGTCCAACAACAAGGAATTAACCAACCTAAAGAACTATAACCTACACCCTTTGGTGATTTATTTTTTATGCATTTTGGTTTGAGATATGGTGATCTTTTTATAGACAGTTCTAGTTCTGTCCTTTTTTCTTGAGACATACCACCATCGTGACCTCTTACTACTTTTTTAACCGTCATAACCACTCTCTATTAATTCCATAAGTTCATATACATCTTTACATTTCATTACTTCATATGGTGGTCTTAAAGGATCATCATGTACCCAACGATGTGAAGTTACTGTAATAAAATTGATGTGATTATCCCTCGCCATACGAAACCCTTCGGGCACATCTCTCCAGTTATATTCAAAATATATCCATTGCCAATCTACTCTGTATCCTTCTTTACTGGCCCATTGCATAATCTTCCAGAGTTTTTCTCCATCTTGGTTGACTCTATATTTATGACTATCTTTAGGTAGTCCATCTACACCAAATTCCCATACAGCTTCTGGATATGTTTCAAATGCTTTCTTATACCATTTCATAGGTCTATGAGAAGCAGCGTTATGTATTTTAACCTTTTTATCTTTGTCTCTACACATTTGAAGCATTTCTATAAGTTTTGGGTGTGCAGAAGGATCAGAAACTTGACCACAAAAACGAATATCATCAAACCAATTTATTATTTTTTCAAAGTCTTCTAGTGAAGTATCAATACCATCAACTGGAACCCCTCTTCTTGAATAGTATTGTCTCATACATTTTGGACATTGTAGAGGACAACGATAAGTCGCATCGAAATTTATTTCCATGCGGTTATCCACCCAATTCATCCCATCCCCACCTTTCGGGGTTATTTTTCTTGGTGGTCTTCCCCAAACTTTATTTACTGTTTTATCTGTGGGATTTTTACCATTAAGTCTAGTTTCAACCATACTACTATATATAACATGAGTGAAAAACCTAACTTTATTGCTATGCAGTCTACCCGCCCCCAAGATACATTTTGGATACATTGGAATCTAAGTAAGAGATGTAACTTTAATTGTTCGTATTGTTCTGATGCTTTACACGATATGACAAGTCCTCATCATAGTTTAGAGTATTTAATATCCGTTGCAAATAAAATAAAAAAGAATATTCCAGATAAAAAAATAAGAATTTGGTTTACAGGTGGTGAGCCTACAGCAAATCCAAACTTTTTAGAGTTTTGTAAGTTCCTTAAAAACCAAATAAGGGTAACTCATATTGGATTGAATAGTAATGGTTCAAGAAATGTCAAGTACCATACAGAATTAATTAAGTATGTGAATAAAATACAGTTCAGTAGTCACTTTGAATTTATGGATATAGATAAATTTTTAGAAAATCTAGAAGCAATGCCTAGGAAAAATTCTAGTTTAAATCTTATGGCGGAACCAGAACATTGGGATAAAGTTAAACGATTAGTTGGTTTCTGTGAACAGAGGGGTATTAATTACCACCTTAAAAGAATACGACCAAAGTACACTTGGGTTCTTGATTGGAACGCTGGTAGAAAGGAAAGAGGTATAAGTCTATTTGGTTTTGGAAATAAAAAAACAGTAGAATACACACCACCTTATACAGAAGAACAAATAGAATGGTTAGAACAAAAAGAACATACTCAAGTAGAGGATGATCAAGGTAACAATATAACCAAACCAGATATATTGGTGTATGGTAATGTTGATGACGAACCAGAAGAAAGGTGGGCAAACGACTATATTAACAGTCAACAAGATAATTTTTTTGGATGGTTGTGTGGTGTAGGCCTAGAAGGAATTGAGATAAATGCTAACGGAACAATTCATCGTGGAGTGTGCGGTGTCGGTGGAAATATTTCCCACATAGATGATGAGGATTGGAAACTTCCAAACAACTTTGTTATATGTAATAAAACAAGATGTACCTGTGTCGCTGATTGGAAGTCCACAAAGTATAAATCTAATTCGTCTAGGAAAAATTTACGAGAATCTATTGCCTTTGAAATATATAAAAGAAAAGGTAGTTTAGATTCCCGAAACTATTGATCCTCACCTGTCTCTGGATTAAACTCTTTCGCATCAGAAAAGAACGATGTAGATTCATTGAAACCGAAATCATCATCTGCCTCAGCAGTAATTGGTTTTGGTGAAACTGTATATCTTTGTTCTCTCTTTGGAGATTTATCTGGCATATCTGTGAAAGCATCTGCTTGAACCGTTTTAATAACCTTCGTAGAACTAACAGGGCCGTATAGATAAAACTTAGCAGTAAACGCCATTGTATAGATAATTGCTCGTCTTGCCTGAAACTCACCTTCATAGTTATCTTCATAATTAACACTATTAAGAATTAAAGGAACATCCCTCTTAATACCCATGTCTGTATTATCATTAATAGTGACTGTATAATCAGGTTGAAAGTATGGAAGTATTTGTTCTACAATCTGAAGTGCGTCATCTGACTGTTTTGCCATAACATACAATTCAAAGTCCACATTATATGGGACAGGCATATACTGTGTATCAAGTTGTTTAGTAGTTCCTGTTTTAACTTTCTTAAACTGTTGTACACGATTTAATTTACGAGAGGGATCATAAGAGAGTCCTTGTATTTCAAAACCAATACGTGGAAGAGTAACCGCAACTTGTTTCGTTAGGTCTGCATCTTCTCGCAAACGTGCAAGAAATTTTTCTCTAGGCCCGTAAGCAAGGGGAACCTTCATAGTTTGTATTTTAGTTCCATCGTTGTTTTTACGAACCAAATGTATGTTGTTGAATATCGAACCAAACGCAACAACCACCTTCCTCATGGTTTCGTGATAAAATTGTTGTCCTAACATTATGTACCTCCAGCATCACCGAATGGATTCTTTTCGGAGAAGTCTAATATCGTGTCATCTGCATCATCAAATAACTCATTTTGTGCAGTCTTGTCAATAACTCCGTCACCAACTGCATACTCTTCTGTTAAGAAGAATGAACCGTCTTCGAGAAGCATATTTGTGCCAACACCACTTGAATCATTTTCACCAGTGACATTATCACCATCAGTTTCTTCAAGTAGCAATCCTTGATCACCATTACTACTTATACCGATTTCCAAACGTATGTTTTCGTTATATGCAGCAGTTTGTTCAAGACTTATGTTAAACTCTGTAGTTGAGAGAGTATGTTCTGTTTCTATTGCATCTATAGCTGCAATGTCTGTATCAATAATTTCAGAACTATAATCAAATAGTCTACAGTTTAATTTAAATACTGGATTATTATCCAGTTGGTAGAAAGGTTCATCATGATCAACAAAGTTAATTTGAAATACCTTATCTAATATAGGGTGATAAACTAGATCACCTTCTAGGGGTCTATCTGTTTCAGCAGCATCTGCTTCCTGTATCAGAAATCCACCCTCAAAGGAACCACTGATATCTACAACTGTACTATCTAAAGTTCCCGACTCTAACATAATAGAACCACTTAAAGTGTCTGTACCACTTTCTATGGTCATCTGTTTTGTTAAATCTTGAAACCTTGTCTTACTTACGACAAAGGTTATCTCACTAAGGTTCTGTAAACCAAACTGAGACATTAATTCTTTTTCACCAGCAAATCCACCTTCTGAGTTTTCAATATACATTTCTATTTTATTCTGTGTGGTAAATTTAGAAAGGGTATCCTCACCAAAGATCGTATCTTCAGCAGTAAGGGTACGGTCAAGATAGTAAACATCATGTCCGTGTATCTGTATTGCTTCAGTAACCAAATCTGCATAAAGATTTTTTTCGGTCTGTATCGCAGCAACATTACTTGTATGGAAGAAGGAATTGACAGCCATGGGTCTATCCTATCATATGCATAGGTGGTAACTCAAATGCCAATTGTATCTGTTCCTCAAGTCTTTGTTGCTCCTCTAATGCTTGTTGGAAAATAGTTTCTCCGTTCATTGTGACTCCACCTAACATTGCAACACCACTAAACTTAGATAGGTTTGCACCCCATTGTTTTTTAAGAAGACAGGTTGCATACCTCTTTAGAAACATATCATCGTATATGTCGGTATATGTCGTTGGGTCTAATTTTCTCCACGCTTCTATGATAATATAATCTGAACCACCTGTCACATCGTTTTCCCAATCCATATCCAGATAAAGTCTGTTTTGATGTTCCATGTATCTAAAGGGAACCTCACCAACTAGAATATGTTGTAGATAGTCTAAATGTTTCATCGTCATATCATAGTGAATGATTGAGGTTGAAGATAGATCATACAAGTCATTTAGACGTAACTGGTAACGAATATCAAACATATTATTCGTTGCAGTTTCCTCAAAGGGAAACACGTTTACTATTGATAAAACAGAAGAAGGAACAGGAATGTAGTTCTTACCCTCTAACCAAGAAGCAGTAGTAGAACCATCACCAGTATCGGTAACAGTTGCGTTTGTTAAATTTGATCTTGCTCTAGTCACATCGTCTGCTGTGATTAGGTATTTTAAATACATTCTTTCCACACCATCGTAGTGATAATGTGCAAAATACTGTAGCGCTTCATCTATACGATCATCTGCCTGATCGTCTGATATGTTGATGTCAATTACTCCATATCCTAAAGCCCGTAAACAGTAGTTCTTAAATGTTGCTTTTGTATTTGGAACTGCCATTTTACATCCTTTTTTATATATTTATAAGTTTATAGGTCTAGTTACTATGCAGTTGGGCCCAAATTCAACATTATCTATCCAATCGCTTTGTTTTTTAAACCCCACACTTTCATACATTGGTAGAGATTCCTCTCTAGGTAATGACCAAACTGTATGACAATTTTGTTCTTTGCCTTTCATAATTGCATACTGTAAAAGGATTTTAGACAAACCAAGACCTCTGTGGTTAGGATCAACCCATAATCCTCTTGATCTGTACAGTCCAAGTCCTGTAAAAACAGAACTATTCACTCCAACTATTTCATATTTCTCCTCTGTATATTCACTAACATATACTACCGCATAAAAACTCACAGAGTTTTTAAATTTCTTTACCCCTATTTCTTTAACCAGTTCACCCTGTCTTACCGTTAACAAACTTATTTGGTCAAATTTACTTATCCTTCCTGGCCACAATTTTTCTTTCCAAATAGGATATACATCATCAAAATTCACATCTACAATCTTATACATTCTATACTGCTTTAGCTGTCCTTTTCATAGATATACCATTTGTAATATAATATAAATCTCTTTCATTCATATATTCTTGCATTTTAGTATCATTACCAAAATCAAACTTTGCATCTGCATCAACATAGTCAGTGACAACAGTTTTAATTAATTTATTTGAAGAAACTGATACACTAACTAAATTTCTTTTACTAGTGGCATGATAATTTTTACGAACATATTCTTTATAAGTATCATTCATATCATAGAAAGTTACATCAGTATTAGGTCTAGTTATTACTGTAGTTGTTCTAATTGCCATAAATTGTTCTCCTTAACACGCCCTGTCCTGTTATATATAACCGTTCCATCAGATAATATACCAAGAACATCACCACTCTTGTATTTAGGTGGTTCTATGTAATGAGTGTGAGAACTCCTTTTTTCTATATGTTTATTGATCGCCCACTTCTCAAAATTAGGTTCAAGGAAAAACGGTTGATAGTGATCAATGTTTAACTTTATACCATCCCAACTATTAAGAACTTGCCAAGACATGGTGAGTAGGAAGTTATCTACTCTTTCTTTCCACCGACTATTTAATCCCTCAAATAACAATCTATATTCAAGACCAGTAACTAATAATCTATTTTCTAATCTCATAGACCTACCCTCTTCTATAAGATGTATCTGATCTTCTGGGCACCCAGCCTCTCTTAAATATTGTAATATCAAAGGTTCTTGATAAACTTGTATCTCTTTATCCATAAGTCGTAACTGTAATGCTCTTTCGTACATCAGTTCTGAAAATGGTTTTTTATCTATTGCATCATTGAATTCATATGGTGGGGAATTATAGAAGGAGTTATCCATCTCAAAGGTATAGTTTGTTGCCTCCGTTTTATTATTAACAAAACTATACGATGGTTGTCCACAGAAGATAATCTTCTCCTGTTCCTCATCTGATGATCTATTCAATGCCATGCGTAGGTCTGGCGTCACATAAACAAATTTCATACTAATATATATACAGGTATGGAAGACGTATTAAAAATAGGCCTAGTTGCCACAAGTAGAAGTGGTTCGACATACTTACGTAGATATCTCTGCGATAAGTACGGACTTGCTGACTCTGCATCTTGGTTAAAAACCAATCCATATGAAAAAATAAGAGAGGCTCCGTTCTCTAATCAACACCACATATTAAAAATTTTAACACACTATGTACCAGACCACGAAATGGATGGGGTTATATTAGATACTGCACCTCTCTGGTTGTATCGAAAGAATATGTTAAGACAATTTCTAAGTCATGTCTATCGTTTGATAACAAAAATAAATTTGGTTTATAAAAAAGAAGAAGTAGAATTTTTAGATAAGAATATTCCTGATAATAGTCTTGTTGCTACTACAGAACAATATGATACTTTTATGAGAAGACTTGAAAAATTTTGGGACTTGTTTTATACACATAACTCTGGCAAACTATTATCATATGAAGAGTTTGTATCTGATCCTAGTGAAGTTGCATATGATGTTTATGAAGACTATAATATAGAATGGACACTATGGGAAGACGTAGAGAAATGGGAAGTGCCAAAGAAACCCAGACTTCCTATAAAATTAGATATAGATTATACAAAAAAATTCAAGAACATTGATGAAATACGGAAGTGGTTTAATGAATAAGTTCTGTTTAATTTGTACCCCTCGTTCTGGGTCTTTTTATGTGCAGAAATATTTATCTCAAACTTTCTCCTTAGAGTTTGGTAGTGAGTGGTTTGGTAGAGTTAAACATGTACACTATGTAGGAATGAAGACTTCACCTGTAGATATAGATCATAGTGTAAATGAAGACCTGTTAGATACTGAAGAAATAACTAAACGACAAATTTATTTAATGAATTACCATCATAATTTTATTATTAAATGTATGCCTTTTCAGTTGACAAACACTTTAGAACGTGTTAATATGTCGATAGAAGAAAAACTAGATATTGCAAAAAAGATGTTAAGTCACTACAGTTTGATATACTTACATAATGAAGATAAGATATCACAGTTCTGTTTTGATGTTATATCAAAGAATCAAGATCATGTCAAGCGAAATTATACATCTTACAATCCAGAAGTAAGAGAAACACCCCCAGACAATTCAATGACTGCAACAAAAGAACACTTTGATAGTTTTAAGTGGAGACAGGACTTTGTAGATGAATTTCAAAATCAAAACTGGAAAGGTGAACCTATTATAGAATTTGAGAAGTTTGTTTTAAACCGCAATACACAAACAAAAAAAGTCCAAGATTGGTATGGGCTAAAAGGAATATATGGAGATCGTTCATTAGGTTTTCGTAGGGCAATTATTCCTCATGCAGACTACAAAAAAATATTTACTAATTATGGAGAAATTGAAAAATGGTTTGGATAACAGGTGAGACTATGCCAAAGATGCATAGACATGAAGGGTTTATATCAGACCTTGCACAAGAGTTAGCAGTACTACATGGAAGTGAAAACACTGAAGTAAAACATTATCCTATTGCACACATAGGTGGAAATCTACACAGAGATAATCACCTTTGGTTAAATAACGATCCATTTGTAAAGACTGCCTTAGATGAGTTCCACGAAATTGAAGATGAGTTGAATAAAAAATGTGTACTACATGGTGATCTCTGGAATGAGAATATCATAGTAAATGAAGAAGGTAGACTAACAGGACTAATAGATTGGGAACATTCGTGTGTGTATGATCCCCATTGGGAGTTCCGAATGATCAGGCGGTTTATAGGATGGGACGGTCTAACTAGTTTAGTATATTACTACAATAACAAATCAATGTATAAAGTAGATGAAGATATAATAAAGATACTAGATAAATTTTGGATGTGTCACCAGTTTATATACCGCATTAAAAAAGGTGATAGTACAGCACCACTATTCAAAGAATACATGGACAGGTGGCCTGAATGTTTATATGATTAAACATCCTGTATGTAGATAGTCTAATACATTATGTTTAGTTACAATCGTTCCATCGTCTGTAATTGCTTTCACATTAAAATCATTAGGTAACGGAGAGAAGAACTCCTTCTGTGCAGCCTGTTCCATAAGTCTAGTCTTTCCCTTATTATACGCATAGTCTTTGTCCCACTGTGCAATAAAATCCCTTAACATCATTTTTGCGTTCATAAACTGTTCTATTGGACTTCTAGGCCCATGACTGTACCAATGCATATTTCTGTTGTGGTGTTGATTGATTGCCCACTTATGAATATCTGGATCACGAAAGAATGGTTGATAATTATTAAGGTCTATCTTATCACATGTGATGTTTTGTAACAATCTAAAAGATTGTGTGATAAAAGTATACCGTGTAATTGTCCACCACATTTCATAGTTCCACTCTATGTCCTCTTCTAGATTAGGCGGTTTCTTCTTGTTTACTTTCCACCCCAACGGAGAATCAGGATCACGCACCGCATCATCCATAGCGGGGGGATATCCTACACTACCAAACAATCTATCTGCTTCACACCCACTAGTATATACATTCTTAGAAGGATCAACTTGACCATATAGATTACCACTTTCATCTAAAACATACGGGCCTTTAACTACATAGTCATCCCACAATTTCTGATAATGTCCTATAACAGAAGTACCACCAGCGATGATATTAAGTTGATCTCTAGGACAAACCTCTCGCAATGCAAGAACCATTGCAGTACTGTCAATACCACCAGAGTATAGTATATCAATCATCTTATTAGTCTTAGATATCTCTAAGGCACGTTTCATCATTAGGTCATTAAAGTCTGCGTTTTCTACCTCTGGATAATACTGGTATTCTATGACAGGATAATGTTCTGTCATATTCGACATATTAAAAAGAAACTGATCCTCTCCTAATGCATCATTAATATAAGAACTCTTTGGTCTATGACAGTTTTGAATCATAAACTCCTCACGATGACGAGCATCCCAATACTTTTCTTTAAATTCTTTATCAAAGTCAGGCCATGTGTATTGATCTCTACGAACATTACCTTTAATCCAATTATCCCATCCTCTGCGATAATCGTGTGATACGTATACAAATTTAGTTGAAGTTGTCATAATATTCCCATTCATGTGGTTTGTTCATGGAGTGTGTAAAGTGAACAAATTTAATATCTGGATGAAATTCACCACCTAAAAATATATAGTCGTTCCCTGTTAACTTGTGGTACTTACGTGTAATTTGCACTTGCCATTTGGTCATACTTCGGTTTACAATATTCTCACTAACTGCCCATCGTGTAAACCACTCATTAGGTAAAAGTTTAAGTTCTAATTGTTCTTTCACAGAATCTTCTACAAAGTATTGTTCTCCATTAACAGGCCCTCTTGTTACCCCATTCTTTATGTAATACTGTTGCCAGAAAGGTATATCCCACATAAACTTATCATAGATGTAAGCACAATCCGTAGGATAGTATTTAAAGAAACCACCATTGATAGAGTATCCTTCTTTCTCTGTATCTCTCCACCATCCAGGCATTGCAAGAAACTGTCCTCGTTCTACAGGATAATCAAATATCTCTTTGTAGTCTCCTGTAAGAAGAATGTCAATATCAATTACACATACAGGTTCGTCTATATCTAATTTCATAACTTTCATTTTATTCCACTGTAAGGTTACACGATCATCATAGGGTTCTCTTATCCATTCTATTTCATAATCTACTAGTTTCTTCTCAAGATATTCTTCATACTCTATTCCGTATTTTTCGCCTATCCGTACTGCAAATATTTTCATCTTACAGTCCTTGGTTTTGACCATTGACCTGGCTGTAGGTCTGGTTCTGATCCAAACCAGTGAAATAATCTAACACTTTTATCAAAATATATTTTGTCCTTTGACGGTCTTGTTCCAGCAAAATAAAAGTGTTCTGCTTTATATAAAGTCTTTAATAATCTATAGAAAGAACTATAGAGTTCTTCTATGGTATAGGTTGCATGACTTACGTGATAACTGAAGATATTACTTGTATTAAAGAATACTCTTTTACCTTCTATTAAACTTTCTAACTTGTCCCAATCAGGATTTATTATGTCCATAAACATATATTCTATGTCACAAGTTTCTGACATTTTTTCCTGTAATTTAACAAAATCAATCCTACCGTAATCAGAATTATATCTTTCTCTAATATCATCATTAGGATGATGAATAGTGATTGTATGGTTCTTATTGTATTCTTTTAATTTCTCCGTTTCTTCCCAACTCATATTCATATCAACAATCTGTTGTTTTAAGTCTAGGTTCTTTTGATCATAATCATAAAATATAACTTTACCTGTAAATTTCAATTCATCTATTAACTTTTCTGTAAAGTAACCAGCTGTGGGAGATATAATAAGATTAAAATTTTTCGCAGTTGGTTCTACTTTTAATGGGTATCTTTCATTATTGATAGCATAATACGTATGCATTATTCTAGTCATAAGTCTACTAAAATAATAATCATTTAAATCAACTTTGTCAAATTCATTATTTTTTAAATACGTCCAATTTTTATTTTGTATTTCTCTACGATCTTCTCTATGTGGATAACTAAATGACTTTAACTTCCGTATCAACGAATCAAAATTATGAACTCTTGGAAATCCTTCAATATCTATCCAGTGTGGAGTGTAATCATCATGGAAATTTTTACTACTTTTTTTAATATAGTCCCACTTACCATAGATATCTGGACAACCTAAAGTTTTCCACATATCCACATTTAACTCCATGTGTTGATGATGAAAGTATACTTTACTGCCTGGCTTCGCTATTATGTGTGCTTTACAGAACTTATCACTTTTTGCAAACTTATAGAACTGAGTTATTGCAGTATAGGAATTATTATCTTTCCGCAATGTCATGTCAAATACCATACCAACAGATACGATCATGGCGTGTGTGTGATCACATTCTTTTAAAATATCGTTAACTTCACTTTGATAACATAATCTGTAATCATGTCCTTGCCCAGCACCAGTTTGACCACCAGAAATTTGTAACCAAGTAGTCTGAGTTTGTTTCTCTACACCAAAATCCCATTCTAATTTATCTGGATAAGACAAAATAAAAAGAAAGTTTTTAGTAGATTCTCTTATGAAATAATTTTTAGATAATTGCGAGTGAGTTGTAGAATTACGTTCTACAAATTCTTTAAAGTCTCCAAAGTTTTGCATCAATATCTTTCAACACTTCTTTACCATACTGTTTAATTAAAGACCTTAACATTAATCGTTCTCTGTCTTTATTGCTACCACCATGTATAATAAAGTGATAACGATTTTCATTTGAACTATTTAGTGCCTCATGATTAACTCCATTGTCGAACCAAAAACCAGTACAGTTTTCAAATGGTAATTCTTCTTTTGTTGATGCTCTTCTTAGATAACAATTGTCTGGTTGATAAAACGCAAGGTTAATGGCTGCTGCTATATTTCTTTTTCTGCCTTCAGAAGTTCTTTTTTCATTAGAATCATTGTGAGCATTTATCGTACCGCCAGGTTTCAACAACATAAACCTACAACGTCTATATTGTTTATGTGGGAAATCTTCTAACCACCTCTTAGTCTCTGGACAAATATCTTCAAGTTCTGACCACCCCCACTTTACTTTGTTTTCATCATAACCATGTCCACTTGGATTTTTAGTGTGATACCATGCGTTACGTGTGTCCTTCTCTTCTTCCCCAACCCAACCATGCAGAGCTGCAGAACACCATCCATCACCATCTCCGTACCTGTGTTCTACAAAGAATCCTTCGTCATAGACTTGTTGTGCTTCTTTAATACATGCTTCTGGTATTTGCAAATCTATTTTAAGATACCAGATATCATTTGCTCTACACCATTCTATAACATTCATTTGCCTATTACCATGAAACGTGTCATACCATTACTTAACTTTTTTTTACCTTTATATAATACTTCACCCAACATAGATTGATCTATCAACTCATCTTCACTATCGACACAATTTATATGATCTTCAAATTCTCTTGCATTGGTTGATTGTAATATGAATAACTTACCAAGCATTTGTGGATTTAATTCTCTAAATTTCCACATAGGAAACATGTGTTCACATGAAGTGTTAATGATAAGATCAAATTGATCAGGGTCTTTATCACCACCGACAAATGTTTCTACACCCTTTAAAGAGTCAAACATGATATTGCGTCTTATTGACCTGTACTTTCCATCACCACCAGCTTCCTTTTTCTTATATCGTCTATTAAATTTATAACTAATAAAATGTGCATCTTCATCTATTTCAAAATTAGTTACCTTTTCCACACTGGTGTCATCTAATAAAATTGGTGTTATGACATGAGCAAACCATCCACCCAACAATACTGCTGATTTAGGTTTCTCACCTGTGTTTATAAGTTCTTCACATAACCAGAACTTACTTTCTAACTGTGATGTGGTAGTAGCATCTACTAATCTATTGAATGCCCAAGGACGTTCTCTATGTGTTTCAATGTATGCTCTAGACCAATTGTTTGCAACTTCGGGAGTGTACTTAATATATTCTACCATATTCTTAACTCCTTAATCTCAAACATACTTTCATGTTTATCACCTTCTTCTTTTGTCGCACTATTATTAAACAAACATATCTTATGATCTTTTCTTAAAATTTTAGTTTCCATATCATCAGGGAATATATTACCTTTATACCACGAATATACATCTCCTTGAGGAAATCCACGAAAGAAAGAAACCTTTTCATCCCATACACTATAGAAATGATGATTAAAGTAATTATCTATTGTTGGATATGTAAAGAATATAACTTCTTTATTTTGATCTATGTGTGTATAGATTGATTTACACTGACCTTTATTCCATCTTATAACAGAAGAATTGAGTGGAGTTGATTTCATTCTTCCAAAGTTTTTCCTACAATTTTCTATGTCATTCCACCACCCTCGTACAATATACGGTTTATCTGGTGTAAGATCAAAGAAGTAATCTAATTCAGAATGTATTAGGATATCAAGGTCTAGGTATAAAAACCTTTCTCCTTTCATCTGTGGAAACAAACTCTCGTTAAACATATAACATTTGCGATATGCCCAAAACATATTACTTTCGGGATTAAACATGTCATCCCAATCGGTAGGTAGTTGTATGTCAAACTCATATCTTGGTTTGTCAGTTAAACAATAGAAATTGAAAGGTAGAGAGCAGTTCTGCTCTATCTGGGATTTTAGATGAATAACATAATCATCATCATACTTGTCGCCCCACTTGACACATAATATAGTATTCATTTCACTCATATTTTCTCACATTATAAAAATTTAGCGTATGCTGCAATGGCCTCCACTGGTGTTTCTGCTTTTCGTAAGTCCGCTTTTGCTGTCCTCTTTTTACTACTTTTTACTGCATCTATTTCAAACAGTTTTAATTTTAGTTTAAAGAGTTGTTCTTTTTGTTCATTGTCGTTACCATCAAAATTAAAAATAAGATCATCCATACTACTAGAAATAATTTGATCTGCATCTTTCATTTCATCAGGGACTTGACCTTCACCATAACCATATAGATTATTTCTAACTGCATATCTTTCAAATGCATCTTTAAATTCTTGACTAACATTATCTGTGAAGTTTTTTGTTGCTTGGTCTAGAGAATCATAAGACCACTCTTCAAGGAGTTCTTTAAATTGTGCATCATTCTCATCTACTACAACATAGTGTTCTCTTGCAATCTTACCATCGCTCCACATGACACAAACAGTATCTTGTTCGGGATTGGTATAATATGCGTTAATAATTTTTCCAGAAAAGTGTGCCATTCCTTACTCCTATCCTTTATTTATACGCAAATTATATGTCGAAATGGTTTGAGCAGTACCATTTGGAAATTCTTGCGCCCTATAGTCATCACCAACTTGTCTAGTTTGACGGTTACCAGAACCGTCAAGTTTTGTATTAACCATAGCAGAACCTCTTGTGTTTCCACTACCAGAGGTTTCAATCGTATAACTGATCTGATAACCATCTGAAGATTCTGCTGCTGTTTCTCTAATCCATTCTGTAAATAAAACATCCATTGCAGATTCAGTAAATGTCTGTAAATCGTTATCACCAGTAATAAAGAGAGGCATCCTAGAGGGTGTAACTGCCTCTGCATCTCTTCTATGTAGATAATAACTTGTAATAGTAGTTGGTTGATCCAGTGTTTCTGGAATACCACCAGAAGTATACGCACCTGTATTTGCTCTTGTATCTAAGAATACTGCATCAGTTGAAACTCTAGTGTAGTTAGTGGCAGCAGTAGAGGAAGTCGTGATAGTATACGTCCCAGCAGTTGTCGCACTTTCTGTACCAGAGATTAGTTTATCTATAGCAGGATGTAAGAAAGTATCTTTAATATCCTGTATATTCATTGCTTGAATATCGTTGTCACCGTTAATATAACATGGCCATGTTGTTCCTGTATCTGTAGTTGGAGACACAGATGCTTTTGTTTGACCAACACGATCATAAGTAACTGTTACCGTAGTTGGTTCAGCAGTTGTCGCCTCGTTTGGAAATGCAGTACTTGACTGTGATGTTGCACCGGCTGCTGTTCTTGTATCGACCATAGCAGTTAGGTTCTGTGCAGAACCAGTATCAACCGCAAGAGTTACGGAAGGACTGTTACCATAATTACCACATACAGAATTTACCCACTCTGTAACTTCAGCAGTGGTCATTTCAATCAGGTCATTATTACTGTCGATATATACAGGAGCTCTTACGGCCATTATGCATCTCCAGCAGTATGATATGTCTTCAAGATAGCACCTGTAGAACTTATAAGTCTTAGTTTATTTGGAAACAAATCTTCTTGTTCACTATTGAATTCACCCATCATCCTCTTCATAATATGACGATCTGTTTGTGTTGTTAGTGCAAC
>Ga0163179_10000721_pt1 | contig 23548 bp, 18 predicted proteins | sample AtlANTMetagenome_FD_109643 | JGI IMG/M metagenome (GOLD analysis project Ga0163179, IMG submission 109643) | Marine eukaryotic phytoplankton communities from the Atlantic Ocean - Atlantic ANT 2 Metagenome | ecosystem: Environmental > Aquatic > Marine > Oceanic | place: North Atlantic Ocean...
ACGAAGCAAGTTTGATCCCACCGGAGTTTACCAATGCCAAGTAATTATCTGTTTACGTCAGAATCCGTCACTGAGGGGCACCCCGATAAGATCTGTGATGTCGTAAGCGACGCAGTCCTTGATGCATGTCTGGCGGAGGATCCCCACTCCAGGGTTGCCTGCGAGACACACGTGAAAACGGGCTACGTGGTGGTTTCCGGTGAGATAACGACGGACGCGGTGCTCAACGTACCCAAGGTAGTGCGCGAGGCCATCACTGAGATTGGCTACACGCACTCAGACATGGGTTTCGACGCGAGCACTTGTGCGGTGCTGTCGGCGATTGAGGGGCAGAGTCAGGACATCAGCCAGGGAGTTACTGCTGGTTCAGGACTGCACAAAGAACAGGGCGCCGGCGATCAGGGAATGATGTTTGGTTACGCGGTCAATGAGACCGAAGAGTTGATGCCTGCGACCATTCATTATGCTCATCGCCTGACTGAAGCGCTCACTGCTTCGCGCCGCGAGGGCCGACTCCCCTATCTACGTCCCGACGGTAAGTCTCAGGTCACCATTGAGTACCGGGACGGCAAGATGGCGCGCATTGACGCGGTCGTAATTTCTTCACAGCATGCCGACGGTGTAAGCCACGACGAGTTAGTGGCCGGCATTAAGTCTCAGGTGATCCTGCCGACGCTGCCAGGTGAGCTCCTCGACGACGACACCAAGTACTACATCAATCCCACTGGAAGCTTTGTTATTGGTGGCCCAATGGGTGATGCGGGGCTTACCGGACGAAAGATCATCGTTGATACGTATGGAGGGCACGGTGCCCACGGTGGTGGAGCATTCTCAGGCAAGGACCCGAGCAAGGTGGATCGTTCCGCAGCCTACCTCTCCCGCTACGTGGCCAAGAACATTGTGGCCGCCGGTCTTGCCGAGCGCGCCCTGGTGCAGTTGGCCTACGCGATTGGAGTTGCTGATCCGCTCAGCGTGTATGTGGATACCTACGGCACCGGCAAGGTCAGTGAGGAGCGTCTCGCCGATGTTGTTCGCGAGATCTTCCCGCTCAAGCCTGCCGCTCTTATCGCTCATCTGGACCTGCTGCGTCCCATCTATAAGCCGACTGCTGCGTATGGTCACTTTGGACGAGTAGGTGAGAACTTCACCTGGGAGCGCACAGACAAGGTCGATGAGCTTCGTGCTGCCTTTGCGTCGAGCGTTTCGTCCTCGGCGTCTTCTGTTGAGAGATCCTTCTAGTTAGCTTTGTTGGTGCCGCAACGACGCGCCGCCAGCACCTTATTCAGCCCCGCGCCTGAAGATCCGGCACGTGAATCGAGAGAGATGAACATGAGCGAAAAGCGTTCAAAAATAGCCCTCATTGGCGCCGGACAGATCGGCGGCGTCATGGCTCTTCTTGCTTCTCAAAAGGAGCTTGGAGACGTTGTCCTTTTAGATATCCCCGCAGCTGAAGGTGTTGCTAAGGGTAAGGCGTTGGATATTCGCGAAGGTCGTCCCATTGACGGTTATGACGCTGATGTCACCGGAACTTCCGACTATGCCGACGTGGCAGGTGCAGATGTGGTGATCGTTACCGCTGGTGTGCCACGAAAGCCCGGTATGAGTCGTGACGATCTGGTCAGTATCAACCTGAATATCGTCAAGGATGTGGCTGGAAATCTCAAAAAGCACTGTCCGGATGCCTTTGTGATTGTGATCACAAATCCTCTCGATGCGATGGTTTATGCCATGCGTGAGGTTACTGGCTTCCCCCACAGCAAGGTGTGCGGCATGGCTGGTGTGCTCGACTCGGCCCGCTTGCGTTGCTTCCTCGCCGATGGAATCGGTGTATCGGTTAAGGGCGTAGAGGCGATGGTCTTAGGCGGCCACGGCGACTCGATGGTGCCGCTTCTTTCTACGGCGAACGTCAGTGGTGTGCCGGTTACAGAGCTCCTCGATGAGGATACGCTTGCCGCCATCGTGGCTCGCACTCGGAAGGCCGGCGGAGAGATCGTCGGTCTGCTCAAGACTGGCTCGGCCTTTTTCAGTCCGGCGGCGGCAGCCATTCGCATGGCTGAGGCTTATCTCAAAGATCAGAAGGCGATCGTGCCAGCAGCAGCCTGGCTAAGCGGCGAGTATGGCTACAGCGACTTCTACTTTGGTGTCCCTACAGTCATTGGCCGAGGTGGCATTGAAAAGGTCATCGAGGTGCCGCTCAGTGACGGCGAGCGCGAAGCCCTGGCGGCGTCCGCTGGTGCCGTCCAGTCACTGGTCGCGGGTATACAGATCTAGCTCTGCTGCACAGTTATTAGAACAGTATGGACGGCATAGGATGCCGCCAACTCAAGGAGAGAGACCATGAAGGTCCATGAGCATCAGGCCAAGGAGATTCTTCGCCAGTTCGGGGTAGCTACACCTAAGGGTAAGCCCGTTTATTCGGTGGATGAGGCGGTCACAGCGGCACAAGAGCTCGGTGGCCCGGTCTGGGTGGTTAAGGCCCAGATACATGCGGGTGGTCGCGGCAAGGGTGGCGGCGTGAAGCTGGCACGGAGTTTGGACGAGGTGCGGGAGCATGCCCAGGCCATTCTCGGAATGACTCTGGTCACTCATCAGACAGGACCTGCGGGTAAGGAAGTCAGGCGCCTCTACATTGAGGATGGCTGTGATATTGCCCGTGAACTCTATGTTGGCATGCTGCTCGACCGCGAGAGCGGTCGACTCGTCATCATGGCATCCACTGAAGGGGGCATGGAGATCGAGAAGGTCGCCGAGGAGACGCCTGAGAAGATCTATAAGATCTGGGTCGACCCAGGAGTGGGCTTGGGGGACTACCAGTGCCGGCAGATTGCCTTTGCATTGGGCCTCAAAGAGAAGACCCAACTTCGTTCCGCGACTCGGTTTTTCAAGGGCCTCTATAACGCCTACGTGCAGTACGACTGCTCGATGGCAGAGATCAATCCCCTGGTGGTGACTGGAGCTGGCGAGGTGCTAGCTCTTGACGCAAAGATCAGCTTCGACAGCAACGCGCTGTATCGGCACAAAGATGTGGTTGAGATGCGTGATCTCAGCGAAGAAGACCCTTCCGAGGTCGAGGCCGGCGAGCATGGCTTGTCCTTCATTAAGCTCGACGGGAACATTGGCTGTATGGTCAACGGTGCCGGTCTGGCTATGGCGACGATGGATACCATCAAGCTTCATGGAGGTGAGCCAGCTAACTTCCTGGATGTCGGCGGTGGTGCCACCACTGAGAAGGTCAAGGCGGCGTTCTCCATCATCACCTCTGATCCTGGCGTCAAGGCCATCTTTGTGAACATCTTCGGCGGAATCATGAAGTGCGACACCATCGCGCAGGGTGTCATCGAAGCGGCTCGAGATACGGGTCTGGCAGTGCCTTTGGTTGTGCGCCTTGCAGGCACCAATGTAGAGCTCGGTAAGAAACTGCTCCAGGACTCAGGCCTGCCCATTATTGCGGCGGACTCAATGGGTGACGGAGCGCGTGAAGCCGTCGCGGCGGCGGGAGCCTAGACGATGACGATTCTAGTTGATCAAGACACACGGCTGCTGGTGCAGGGTATTACCGGTAAGCACGGAGGCTTCCATACCGGTCAGGCTATTGAATACGGCACAAACGTCGTCGGTGGTGTGACTCCAGGCAAGGGCGGTGAGCTCAGTGGCCATGGCCTGCCGATTTTCGATACCGTGCGAGAGGCCGTCTCTGAGACAGGCGCCAATGCAACGTCGATTTTCGTGCCTCCTCCCTTTGCTGCGGACGCAATCCTAGAGGCCATTGACGCTGAGATTCCGTTGGCTGTCTGTATTACAGAGGGCATTCCCGTCATGGATATGGTGCGCGTGCAGGCGGCGCTGGAAGACAGCAAGACTAGGTTGGTTGGCCCCAACTGCCCTGGGGTCATCAGTCCTGGATCGTGCAAGATTGGCATCATGCCAGGTCACATTCACAATCGAGGCCGCATTGGCGTGCTATCGCGCTCTGGCACGTTGACCTATGAAGCTGTGGGGCAACTCAGCGCGCTGGGTATTGGTCAGTCGACCTGTGTGGGAATCGGTGGTGATCCAATTATTGGAACGACCTTCCTTGATGTCGTTCAGCTGTTCGCCGAAGACGATGACACCATTGGCTTTATCATGATCGGTGAGATCGGTGGATCGGCCGAGGAAGAGGGCGCGGCATGGATAGCTGACAATCTGAGCAAGCCCGTGGTCGGCTTCATCGCAGGCCAGACTGCTCCGCCAGGACGTCGTATGGGCCATGCAGGCGCCATTGTTTCTGGTGGTCAGGGCACGGCCAGTAGCAAGATGGAAGCTATGGCGGCCGCTGGGATTTCGGTCGTTGAGTCTCCCGCTGATATGGGTATCACCATGCAACGCCTGCTTGAGAGCCGTGGCCTGCTTGAAGAAGCAAGGGCCTGAGAGCAGCAGCCTCGCACGATCAACCTACTTGACTCGACTGGGTCCGCCAGTCGGGCGCCAATCGATCTAACAGAACTTTCTAGGAGCACATCAAATGGCTATCCAACGCACCCTCTCTATCGTCAAGCCGGACGCCGTTGCCGCAGGTAACGCCGGATCCATCCTGCAGCAGTTCGAGGACAAGGGCCTTAAGATTGTTGCGTGCAAGCGCACCAGCTTGAGCGACGCCCAGGCCCGAGCTTTCTATTCGGTACATAGCGAGCGGCCTTTCTATAATGATCTGGTGGCCTTCATGACCGAGGGGCCTGTCTTTGTCAGTGTCCTTGAGGGCGAGAATGCCGTTGACTATCACCGGTCGGTGATGGGCGCGACTAACCCTGCCGAGGCAGCTCCGGGAACGATCCGCGCTCAATATGCGACCAACATCGAGCGAAACGCCTGTCACGGTAGCGATAGCGTCGATAACGCCGCCATTGAGATCAGCTTCTTCTTTTCGACTTCAGAGTTGCTCTAGGGGCAGACTCTTTGTGTCCTTGAGGACACTTGACCTGTCTCTCGTGAGCCGCTAATCAAGCGACTGTCTAAGACACTGGGGGCGATTAACTCAGTGGTAGAGTGCTACCTTCACACGGTAGAAGTCACTGGTTCAAATCCAGTATCGCCCACCATTTTTTCAAAAAACCCGCCCCTACTGAGGCGGGTTTTTTTGTTTTTCTGGCTCTGATGACAGCAAGCTCTGGTTAGAGGGCGTCCTCATCGATGCCGAGTTCGGCTCGGGCCTCTTCTGAGATCATGCGAGGGTGCCACTCAGGCTCCCAGACAATATCGAAGTTGCACTCCTTTACCTTGTCCAGTGAGCACACACGGCGGCGAATATCCTCGGGGATCTCCCGTGCCGAAGGACAGGTCTCCGAGGTGAAGGTCATCTCGATGTCGACGCTTCCCTTCTTGACCTTCACTTCGTAGATCAATCCCAGGTCATAGACGTTGACTGGAATCTCGGGGTCGAAGCACAGTCGGATTTGCTCGATGACTTGATCTCTGATTCCCATGCTGTCGTCTCGTTCCGTTACTTGTGTGCACTGTGGTCGCTGGTAGGCTGTTCGAGCCGATGTCCAGTTTGGCTGACGATACGGTTAGCCGATACGTGCTGCAAGCTGCCAAAACTACCTTTATGGGAGGTATCCAGTTGATACCAGATGCTGATGACCTCTACATGGAGGGCCTCGACCTGTTTGCCGAGGAGAAATGGGAGGAAGCTGTCGCGGCTTTTCGTAAGACGCTCGCAGTGGATTCTGAGTATGTGGATGCCTATCACGGTATTGCGCGGGCCTGTTTTGAGGCGCGCGAGCATAATCCTGATTTGTTGGATGAGGCCATTGAAGCTGCCAAGAAGATCGTCGAGCTTGAGCCCGACGATGTGACCGCTTACTCCACGTTGTCGCAGATCTATGTCTGGAAGGGTGACAAGGACACTGCTGAGATGTGGGGTGCCAAGGCTCGCGTGGCAGGCTGGAAGGATCAACTGCGTGCGGACAAGAGCCGAGGCAAGCCTGGTTTTAAAGAGCCTGAGAGCCTCGAATAAAGGTCTGGCTCTGTTATTGGGTGAGCCCCTGAGAACCTAGATGTCCAGTCAGTTCGAGAAGATCAGGTCCCAGCGGTGTTGAAACGCCCCAGTAAAGAGCATGGAGGGATTCTCGCTCGATGCTTCTTGCCAGTTGGTGTCATAGCGACGGATCGAAGCTGTACCGGTCAAATCTGTGGGCATTACTGCCAGATCTGAGGGAGCAATAGCAAAGGAACCGTTGTCTTCGACCCAGCACCTAAGCTCCCAGAACCCATCGGTTGCCAGGTTGTAGAATTCGAGCACCAGTTCGACGCCTTCATCTCCCTGAGCAGCCCATACGAATGGAAAGGGACTCTCAGGATCAAGGACCAGGGTGTCTGAGCCAGTGGCCAGGCCAGGGCGCGTCACCTCAAATTCCCGAACAATCGGCATGACTCCGTTCATCTGGAAGGGGGGAATATCCTCTCCGCCCGGCGCTTCGAATCGTAGGCTATTGATGTTTGGCGGAAATTGCTCAGGACTGTCGTCAGGCTCCGCCGTGTACCACTCAAAATCGTCGTCTTCCATGCGTTCGAGTTCCCAGACTCTGGGCCCTCGGCGGAAGCTGACGTAGTCGCCAGCGTCCAGATACTCAACGGCGGGCTGGCCCCAGTCCGTTTCGGTGTCGGGGGTCGTGACCTCGCAACCGTAGTCAGGGCCGCGGGCACCGCTGAGGAAGCCTGGTGGTGCAGGAGCCGTGCTGTTGGAGTTTGATCCTTCGCGGAGGAAGTAGCCCCAGCCCCCGGTGCCTTGTCCTACCGGGTGCTGAATGCCCCCATAGAGCATGAAGTAGCCTTCTACTCCGTCGAAGCTGGGTTCATCGTCATCGTCATCGTCATCGTCATCGTCGTCGTCATCGTCATCGTCATCGTCATCGGAAGGAGTGCTGTCGTCGTCGTCGCCTGGCGGAGTGATGTCATCGTCGTCATCGCCCTGAGGGCCCGCCCCGAGCACTGCGGTGCCGGTGCAGCCCATGGTCAGCAGGCCGATGAGTAGGACAAGAATAAGAAGGAAGGGCTGGATTGGTTTCATTGAGATCGCATTGTAGCCATGCTTTGGGTCGAAATTTTAGGTTTTTCTGGAACCACGGATTTGCTTGACCACAGTCGCAAAGAGTCAGTCTTCGGCGAAGCTGTCTGAGAAGAAGTCATCCATGTCGTCTTCGTCGCTGTCTTTTTCGTCGCCGGTCTCGATGTCGCTGGTCGCGCTGAAGAAGTCGTCCAGTACATCTTCCTGCTGCCCACCGGTGAGAGAGGCTTGGTCCGCGACCGTGTGAGGGCGCGCCAACGGGTTCAGATCGAGGGTGTCGCTGATAGCAGCGGTATCGGGGTTGTGGCTTGGGTCTTTGCTCTGAAAGAGGTCTTCCGTGTCTTCAAGTTCTACTGGCAGGTCGGACTGCCCATCAGCTGGCTCGAGGGCAGCTTGAGCGAGATGGGCCTGCATGGAAGTGAGAGCGGCATCTCTATCTTTTGGTGATTTTTGTGACGTTTCTTGCTGCTCTTTTGTTTGCTTTTGGTCCTCTTTGCCCAGTGTGTTTTCACTCGAGGACTGGTCAGCTTCCTCCATAGGCGTGAGCATGGAGAGCGTATTTTGGCTGAGAGCGGGTTCGTTTCGAATCGTGGTTATGTTTTCTGCCGTGTCGACGTCGTCGGCATCCTCAAAAATGACGTTCATGAAGAGGACAGAGATGGTCTTGCCCTCTTCGTCTTCAGCATGGTTCGAGGCCGAGTTCTCGTCCTTTATCGAGCCGAGGTCTTCGTCGGTTTCCTCAACAGCCGAAGCCTCTATGGCAGGGCTTGGGTTAGGTGGTTCCCCCTTAGAGCTTTCTTGTTGTGACGAAAGCGCGGCGTCGATATTCGTGGTGTTGCTCTCTAGCATTGCAGAGGCCTCCGACCAGTCTTCGGCGCTCTCCAGGACGTGTTCTGTTCTGGCTTCGGTTGTCTGCGAAAGACGCTTTTTCTTGCGTCGCCTTCGCTTTGGCTGGTCGCCATTGTCCAATCGCTTTCGCCCCTTTTTCGGGGAGCGACCTGTCAGCGCAGAGAGGAGACCAAACATTGGTTTGGACTTAGCCGGTCGATCCTTACGTGCCGCCTGTGATCGGGGTGGTCGTTTCCGGGGTTTGCGTGCGGCAGGTTCCTCAAGGTAGGTCGCGAGCAGATCGGCGAGTGCCTCTGCTGCATCAGAGCAGTTGTTGTAGCGGTTTTCGGGTAGACGCTCCCACATGCGACCCAGGACTGCACCGAGCCCCGGGCATGCTTTGTCTAGCAGTTGCTCGGCCGCGCTCGTCTCAGCGAGAGAGACCGCCTGCATTACGCTGATCAGATTGATGCCGCTAAACAAGCGCTTGCCAGTAACCAACTCGTAGAACACTGAGGCCGCCGCGAACTGGTCTGAGTAGCCATCAACCGCTTTACCGGTGACCTGTTCGGGCGCCATATAGACTGGAGTTCCGCGAACCTGGCCGATATTGGTGAGGTTGGTACGACTTACTTTCGCCTTGGCGATGCCAAAGTCCATGATCTTCACGACGGCTTGATTGGACAGCATGATGTTGGCGGGCTTGAGGTCCCTGTGAACCATTCCTGGAGGGCCCTCCCAAGATTCATCGGTGAAGTTGTGGGCGTAGTCCAGGGCGCGCAGTATCGGCAAGATGATCTGCAAGCAGAAGCTTAACTCCAGGCCACTCTTTCCCTTCGAGATCATCATCTCCAGGAATTCGGCAAGGGTCTTGCCTTCGACATACTCCAGATCGATGAAGTGAATGCCATCGAAGTCACCGTGCGAGATCGTGTTGACGATGTTGGGGTGTTCCAGCAGCGCACCCAGGCGCGCCTCACGTTGCATAAGTTCAATGAACTTACTGTCCCGAGCAAACTCTGGATGGACGACTTTAAGAGCGCATTTACGGCGAAAACCACCCGTTGCGACTCGCTCCGCAAGATAGACCCGTGCCATAGCCCCTTCGCCAAGGGTCTTGATGATTCGGTAGTTCCCGATCTGGCTTGGATGCTCTTCGTTCACAATTCGTCACCGAAAGTAGGGAGTACAGAGGACCTCTAAGCGCCGCAAAGGCGCCCCTCACTCATCATCCATTATCCACACTTCGTCGTCTTCGCTTGATGAAGTTACTTTTTGGGGGCTCGGTTGGACCGTAGTTGCCATGTCCTCATCGTCGTCATCGAAGTTCCAGTCGGGATTCCAGTCGTCATCCCCGTCGCTACTTGAGGACTCAGGCTCTGGTTCTTCAGCCTTCTTTACCGGCTCGGGAGGCTCGAAGTCACCGTAGTCATCGTCGTCGTAGTCATCATCGTCGTCTGAGCTCTCGGGGGTCTTCTTTTCTGCAGGAGCAGCCTCTTCATCACCATCAGACCAGGGGTCCCATTCCTCGTCCCACTCTTTGTCCTCAGGCTCATCGGGCTCGGGCTCGGGCTCGGGTTCCGGCTCGGGCTCCGGCTCGGGCTCCGGCGTATCGTTGTCGACGCTTTCCTCGTTGGCCATGTCCTGTTCAAGCTCTCCGAGCCAGTCTCCAGCTTCCGGTTCAGCTTCCGGTTCAGCTTCCGGTTCAGCTTCTGGCTCAGCTTCTGGCTCAGCTTTCGGCTCAGCTTTCGGCTCGGCAACAGGCTGCTCTGGTTCGATAGGCGGCGCAGCCTCTTTGACCTTGGGTAGGTCGTTCGGCGTGGGAGGACTGCTATCGGCTGTGGGAAGATCCGGTTCCTGCTGATTACTCGCCTGCTCCATAGCGATGCTCTCCGCAGGATCTTCCCCTGCGCCTGGTGGAGAGTTGCTGGGCGGCTTTTCTGCGTCGGCCGCGCTGCTGGTAGCGATAAGGCCTCGGCCCCTTCGCGTCCGCGCCACGGAATCAGAAGGCCGCGAGGCACCAGCTGTCGTGGGCGGCTTCGCCCTTGAGTCTTGTGCCTCTTTAGCTGCCTTCTCGGCGGCCTTACGCTCTTTCTCTTCTTTCCTTTGCTGAGCTTCTTCTTGAGCTCGCGCAGCTTCCTCCTCGGCCTCTTTTGCGGCTTTTTCAGCCGCTTCTTTTTCGACTCGCTCCTTTTCCGCTGCCAATTCAGCTTCACGCTTCTTGAGGGCTTCGGCGCTTGCGCCTTCTGCTATCAGCCGGGCTGTCTCCGCGGCCTCGGACGCCTCCAGCGCCGCCTGCTCAGCCTCATCTGCTGCGCGAACTGCTTGTGCGGCACTCTTGCTGGCAACATCAGCGTCTTCGCTTGCAAGGACGGCTTTGGCCGCCTTCTTGACCCTGGCAGCTTCCCTGGCTGCTTCGCCTGCTGCCGTCGCTGCCTTCTCGGCTGCGCTTGCGGCTTCTTTGGAATCCGGGACCTCTTCAGCAGCCTCTTCGGCAACCAAAGCTGCATCGGTAGCTTGTTCTCGGGCGTTCTCGGCTCGTTTCTTGGCGTCCTCGGCGTCTTCCCGGGCCTGGCTCAGTGCTTGTTCTCTCTGCGCAAGATCTGCAGCCTGATCGGCTAGTGTTTCCGCTTCGAGAGAGGCCTCTTCCGCCCTGCCGCCCGCCTTCTCGGCGGTTCGCGCAAGGGTAGAGGCGGTACCAGCAGACTCGGCGCCCTGGGCAGCGCGAGCGGCGGTCTCAGCCTCACCCGCGGCTTTGCTCGCCGACTTCACCAGTTTGTCGGCGCTCTTGATGATGGTGGCAACCTCTTTACTATCGGAGAGGTTGGTTGACTCCCGAGCTTGGTTGAGTCGCGCCTCGGCTCGCTTTGCAGCAGCGGTAGCAGAATCAGCTGCTTCACGAGAGCTTCGTCGAGCGGAGTCGAGAGCAGCGAGAGCTTCAGCCTCCTCTTCGGCTGCTGCCTGAACAGCACGGAGAGCCTCATCTACCTTGTCGGCGAGTTTCTCGGCAGCCTGTGCCGCCTTTTCGGCTTCCTCGGAAGCCTTCTTGGCTACCTTGGAGTGAGCGGCGGTGCGCGCTTTCTCGAGGGCAGCCTGGGCTCGGTCTACTTCTTTGGCCAGGGCTTTGGTGTGTTTAGTGGAATCTTTCAGAGCGGCCTTTCCTGCCTTGCTCTTGGAGCCATCCATGAGTTCTGTTGCCTGCTCATGGGCTGCTTCTGCGCGTTCTCTAGAGGTCTCGGCCGACTGAGTACGGTTCTCGGTTTCTGCAAGAGAGATAGCGCGCGCGCCGATCTCAACCTCAGCGGCCTCTTCGGTGCGTTCTGCGGCCTCTGTTGCTGCTTTTGCTGACTCTTCGGCGTCGCCGGCGATGCGTTCTGCTTCACTGAGTTGTTTCTTGACGGTCTCAGAATCGTGCTCTTGTGCTTTTTCAAGGGACTTGGTTACTGCCGCAAGGGCGTCTTCGCACCGTTGCGCTTGACGCTTGGCTTCTTGTGCTTCGGAGTCGGCAGGGGTGTCAGGGGCACGCTGCTGTGACTCGGACGCGTTGGTCAGCGCTGCCTGGGCGAGAGCATTACTTGCTTCGATGCGGCTGAGTACAGCCTCTAAGGCTGCTACAGCAGCGTCTTTGTTGCTTTTCTCTTCAGCCTCACCAGCTACGATTTGAGCTGCCTGATCTCGTAAGTCGCAGGCCTGTTGCGTGCAGGCCTCGGCCTGAACGGTAGCTTTTTCGCACCGATTGGCCGCTTCTTTGGCGCTTTGGGAGTCGGTTGCCACCGCTGCTTCAGCCTGAGCGCTTTCAGCCTCGACACATGACTGCTGAGCTGCTTGTGCCGCCGCCTTGGCCCGGGCAGCCAGTTTTTTTCCTTCTGCAGCAAGAGCTACTTCCCCATGTTGGCTTGCCTCGTTGGCTGCTTGTTCCGCTGCTTCGAGGGCCGAAACAGCTCGAGCCCAGCAGGCCTGAGCTGTTTCGGCCGACACCTTGCAGGCTGCTGCTTCAGCCTTTGCCTCATCGACCGCGGCACGTAGCTCGTCCAGCTTGGTTGCGCATGCATCTGCGCCAGCCTCAGCTTCGCCTGCCGACACCTCGCTTAGAGTTGCGTTTGCTTCAGCCTCTTCCGTCTCAGTGGATTCGAGCGCCTTTGCCTGGGCAACTGCTGCGGCTTCTGAGGATTCCTGCACCTTGGTCGCCAGATGGCGCAACTGCTCCATGTGAACGGTGAGGCTCTCAGCGTCGAACCCAACTAGGGACTCTTCGGCTGCGGCAACATGCGCCTGGGCTGTTGTCGCGGCTCCTGCCGCGTGGGCTGCGGCGCTGTTGGCGCGGCCGTGTGCAGCCGCTAGTGCTTCCTTGGCCTCGAGGGCTAGGCGTGCCCGTTGAACTTCAATTGCTTTAAGGAGATCCTTCAGTGCTGCTGCTGCTGCCGCTGCTGCCTCCTGGGCGCGGCTGGCCGCGGCTTCCGCATCTCTTGCAGCTTGCTCGGCGAGGTTGTCGTCGTCGGCGAGGTTGGCTTGTTCGGCTGCATCTGAGGCGCTCGACGCGGCCGCTCTAGAGACAGCTGTTTGGCTACGCACCTCTTCGAGTGCGGCGCTGATACCGTCGTGCTCGGAACTAGTCGTCGCGGCAGCTTCTTCGGCAGTAGATAGCTTCTCCTCAGCCTCTTCGAGCGATAGATTTGCCGACACGCTGCTTGCTTGGGCGCTATGCCGAGCTGTCTCTATAGCGGCGAGCTGCGCGCGTAGTTGCTGCGCCATTTCGTTGATGGCTTTACAAAGAGTCTCGCATTCTCTGACGCCGCTTTCGGCTTCTTTTGAGGCGTTCTGAGCAACATCAGCCTTGCCTACGGCAGCTTCGACGCTACTATTTTCCGCTGCCTCTTGGGCCGCAGTGGCCGCTTCCTTGCCGTGTTCATGGACGCGATCACTGGCTCGCTGGATCGAGCTCAATTGCTCGATGAGAACAGAGTCTTCCAGTCCTTGTGCGCTCTCTTGGGCCGAGGCCACCTGTTCGCGCGCTACTGCAACCCAATGTTCTGCCTTCGCTGAGTGCTCGCTGGCATCTTTTTGGGCTTGTTCCAGGGCTTCAGCTTCGAGTCGCTCAGCCTCGGCCTTAGCTGCAGCCTTTGCTTTTGCAGCCTCTTCTCCGAGTTGGATGGCCTCTTCCAGCTTCTCGACAGCGGTCTGCAGCTCCTTTCGGATAGAGCTAAGCAGTTCGGCACAGCGGTCCGCCTGTTCGCGTGCTGCGGCTGCAGTCTCTTGCTTCGCTGCCGCCTTGCAGAGCGTGTTCGATTCTTCGCACAACTCGCTGGCCTTACGGAAGGCATCATCCCCTTCTTCGCGTGCTTGGACGGCTTCGGGGGGCAGGTCGTCTAGCAGGACATCGCTACGATCGGCTCGGCTCTTTGCGCATTCGCTGAGCGCTGATTCAGCTTGTTCAAAGTGTGCCGTGGCCTCCGTGATTGCTTCCGTCCGACGCGTGGCTTCGGCTTCGAGCCTCTCTTCTTCTGCTAAGGCGGCTTCATCAGCGACGCGAAGAGATTCGGCAATTTTTGCAGCACATCGTTTTGCTGATTCAACCGCTTCTTTAGCCGCCTTTTCAGCTCGTTTCTGTTGCTTCTTGGCGATCTTCGGTTCGCTCGCTTGTGAAGCTTTTTCTACGGCGTCTCGTGCCTCTTTGGCAGCGCTCTCGACGCTGCGCAGGGCTTCGTCAGCAGCACTCTGAAGGCTACTTGCCTCTTCTGCTAACGACTCCGTCATCTTTGCGGCGCACTCAGCACGGGCCACACGGGCCTCATCGAGTGCTGACTCAGCGGCCAGTAGGCTTTCTTTTGCTCGGTCCGTTGCGGCAGAGCACTCTGCTTCGATTCTCTGTTCTTCTTCCTTCTTGGCCTGCTTCTCTGCTTCGAGCCTCTCTGCTTCGATTCTCTGTTCTTCTTCCTTCTTGGCCAACTCCTCTGCTTCGAGCCTCTCTGCTTCGATTCTCTGTTCTTCTTCCTTCTTGGCCTGCTCCTCTGCTTCGAGCCTCTCTGCTTCGAGCCTCTGTTCTTCTTCCTTCTTTGCCTGCTCCTCTGCTTCGATTCTCTCTGCTTCGATTCTCTGTTCTTCTTCCTTCTTGGCCTGCTCCTCTGCTTCGAGTCTCTCTGCTTCGAGTCTCTCTTCTTCTACCTTCGCTGCGTTCAGATCCTGTTCAGTGTCTGTTAGTTCGTCTTCCTCTTCCTGTTCACCACTTTCTTGCATTTGTTCAGCGAGGGCCGAACTAGCGACTTGAGTGGATTCTTCCTTCCACAGTTCGTCGTCGTCTGACAGGTCTGTAGTGGCATCTAGGATAGGGGCGGTTTGCTGGTCGCTCGTTGCGACCATCGCTTCAAGAACGTCTTTGGCGACAGCATCGGTAGGTGGAGCATCCAGGTCGTCTTCGCCGAGCAGATCATCGCTGTCCGTTTCTGCGCCGTCTTGAACTCCTACGGAAGTAGAGGCCGGGCCCATGCTGCCTGGCTTAAGTTCTATGGGACCTGTAGCGAAGAAATCCTGCTCGAGTGGGTTGCTCCAAGCGGGGATGGCCGGCGCGGTGTCTTCGGCAGCCTTGCCGCTAGCCTCGCGTTCTTTGCGATCAGCTTCTTCCCGTTCTTGGAGAGCCTCAGCGAGCTCATCGACCTCTTCAAAGATGAAGTGTTCCTCTTCCTCAACCTCTTCGACATAGATGAACTCTTCGATCTCTCCAGAATCAGCGGCAGCGGTCTGAACTTCAGAAGCTGGCTTCTTTCTTTTCCTCTTACGCCGCTTGCCTACACCTTCCCCGTCCTTGCGCTTTCTCCCTCTTTCTCCTTCTTTGCGCTTTCTCTTTCTCTTACGGCCACCGCTCTCATCGTCCTTGTCAGAAGAGGGCCGCACCCGCTTTCTCGCGGTACCGTCGGCCATGGCAAGCAGGGCCGTCATGTCAGTTGCCTGACTCAGGTCGTCCAGGGAAACGATGCTTTTTGATGTCGATGAAGTGGCTTGGAGAAGCTCTGTAAGTGCGGATCCAACGCTGGCGGCGTCAGCGAAGCGATCTTGAGGGTGTGGGGCCAGCAGTTTTTTCAGGATGGGCCCTAGTCCGGGAAGCACGCCCTCAACTCGCTCAAAAGCGTCACCAACCTCGACCCGAGCGACTCTCTCAAGCACCTCCACCATGTTCTTGCCCTGGAACAGCACCTCGCCAGTGAGCATCTCGTAGAGCAGTGAGCCCAGAGCAAACAGGTCGGAGCGACCATCTAGTTTGTTGTCGAGCACCTGCTCTGGGCTCATATAGGAAGGAGTGCCTCGGATGATGCCCTGAGCCGTGAGGGCCGCCCAGGAGGCAGTGGCCCTTGCGATTCCGAAGTCCATGATCTTGACCACACCGTGCTTGGAGCGGATCACGTTGCCTGGCTTGAGATCTCGATGGATGACGCACAGAGGTTGGCCCTGGTCGTCGATCAGGGAGTGTGCATAGCCGAGTCCCTTGCAGGTTTGAATGGCTATATCGAGTGCAATAGAGGGCTCTAGTGCAACGTTATTTGCCAGGAGTTTATCGAGCGTCTTGCCTTCTACGAACTCGAGCACCAAGACGTATTCATCGTCATATCGTTCGAAGGATAGGGTCTGGACGATGTTGTGATGACGGAGCATTCCGCCGATGGCAGCCTCGCGCATGAGGAGTTTGATGAACTCTTCTTCTTCGGCGTACTTCTGCTGAATAATCTTGAGAGCGACTTTCTTGCGAAAGCCGCCCGGACCGACCTGTTCGGCAAGGCTGACGACGGCCATCGAGCCGGTACCCAGGGTGCTTATGACCCGATAAGGACCGACTTCGGAGACTTTCTTCGACTTTTTCTTGGAACCTGTCATTCAGTCCGCATCCACAACCAGCATCCCAGCCGAGCAAGCTGGTGACTGGCTTGCCGCTGAAACGCGGAAGCGTCGTCCTGCCCAGCTGGGATTCCCGTTCGCCGAGACACCTGCTCTAAGGCCGAAAAGTCTATCACGCTGTGGCCCTATGCGACCGCGCAAGCCTTGGGACACATGGCTACCAGTTAAGAAGCGCTTCCAGGTGGTCTTGGATCCAAGCCTCAGCTTGAGCGTAATCTGGGTGCTTCTGCTCTCGCTTTCGGAAGTCACGGGTGTGATAGACCTTGCGGCTCCCCTGCTCGCTGGCACCGACCATTGCATGAAGCATCTCGTGGAAGACCACAAAGCGCAAAACGAAGTCGGGAACGTTCTTGTCGTCGAGGGCAGGATGGATTCGAATGAGCCGATTGCGAGGACTCCAGGAGCCAAGCCGTATCGTTTTGCGGCTGCTGCTTCGCGTCCTTCGAGACCAGCCGATTCTACCTTTGAAGGCCCCGTCAAAGTGCTCTTGATTCTGCGCATCAAGATAGGCTCGCAGGTCATGCGCCATGCCCAGCGGTGCTCCAAATCGAGCTCTGCCCGGTCCCGAGCGCAGCAGGCCGAATTCGCGGGCAAAGCTACGGATCTCGACAGCGGCTCCCTTGTCGCCATTTCGAATGTAGGTTGCGACGGCATCGAGGGTGGGCTCTTTGGCACGCGAGAACTGCTTGTGAATGCGTAGGCGCAAGAGTCCATCGAGGCCTCTTTTCCAAGACAGCAGTGTGCGACGATTTTCTGTTCCCACCAGATCCAAGGGTTCTCCCAGACGTTGGGCGAGATCGCGATGCATAGCATCGAGTTGGTCAGAGCTGACCGGCGGTAGGGCGGGTGGTAGTTGCAGGTCGGATTGGTCAGCCTCTTCGGCGCAAAGAGGCAGCGGAAGCTGCATCGCAATGGATTGACGAGCTGTGGCCTGCACGGACTGCTTCGAGCCCTTTTTTCCACTCATGAGAGAGTTTCTAGCACCTGTCGGATCCGTCGTGAAGAGGCTTTCGAGGCAACCCCCACGCCGGTCGTCACGACGCGGGGGTATCGCACGATTCTAGATAGTGATCTCAGCGACGATCTCGTTGAGTTCTTCTCCATCCATTGCCTTGTCGGTTGTACTTGAGTCGAAAGGCGTGCTTGCCTCTCTTGCACCACTGTTGAGCAGAATCATCTCTTTGGCGGTCACTTCTGTGGTGCTGCGCTCGATTCCCTTCGCATCGATCCACTCGCGATGAGTAATGGGCCCTTCGATGTACAGTGGCTGGCCCTTTCTAACGTATCTGTGGGCCACTTCGGCGAGGCCATCCCAGAGAACGATGCGATGCCATGTGGTCACCAACTCTTCGTCTTTTCGCCGGCTGTTTGTCGCTAGACTCAGATTTACGACAGCTTTGCCAGAGTTGGTATGACGCATCACGGCGTCTCCCCCAACGTTGCCGATCAGAACAGTTCGATTGAAGCTCCTCATAATTCTCTCCTTCTTGGTTGTGGTCACTTTCGTCGCAGCCTTTTGTTTCGTCTCAAGACAAGGCCTTTCATTGGCTTGCCTTGAGCGAGTTCTGTGCCATCTGGCGGACCGCGCCGCATGCAGCCATTGAGGTGCTAGGGAGACCTCAGTGTGCTTTTCAACAGGCTGTCGAGAAGTGGCTGAAAGAGGTCACTTCTGCACAGTTTCGGACGTTTGCGAGGGAGGAGTGCTGGCCAGGGAAAGGGGGGTGTTCAAGCAAATCGAACAGAGCTCGCCGATTGGGGCTCTCCGCGTGGTAGAACCGGCAGCGTGGAAGGTTCCCGCTACATCGTCGTTGAAGGTGTGATTGGCGTTGGGAAGTCGAGCCTCACACGCTTGCTGGCTGAGAAGGTCGGGGGTAACTCCGTTCACGAGCCGGTCTTCGAGAACCCGTTCCTATCGATGTTCTATCAGGACCGGCAGCGGTATGCTTTCCAGACACAACTCTACTTTCTGCTGACTCGCTATCGACAGCAGGTAGATCTCAAGCAACCCGGCCTCTTTACGCCGACAACGGTCTGCGACTATCTCTTCGCCAAAGATCGGATGTTCGCCACCTTGAACCTCGACCGTGACGAGCTGGTTCTCTACAACCAGATCTACGAGACTCTAGACCAACGTCTTCCCAAGCCTGATCTGGTGATTTACCTGCAGGCGGATGTCGAGGTTCTCCTGGATCGAATCAAGATCCGAGGTCGTGACTTTGAGCAGGACATGGATGAGCAGTATCTGCGGGACTTGAACGAGCTTTACAACGATTTCTTCTTCAATTACCGTGGCGCGCCTCTCCTGGTAGTCCAAACTTCTGACATTGACTTCGTCAAGAATCAGCAGGATCGGGAGTGGTTGTTGAGGGAAATCCTCGCCATGAAGGGCGGGACAAAGCACCTCATTCCGCTGGGATCTCTATAGAGACCTGGACGGACTGGTAGCTCCCCGCTGGCGAGCCCTTAGCAGTCTTTGGATGAAAGCCTGAACACACGCGACGGGCAGGACCTATACGGGCCGCTCGATCGGAGGCGCTGATGACTGAAAACAAGCGAAGCAAGCCTATGACTGTGCTTGAGCTGCAGAAGATGAAGCTCGAGTCACGCAAGATCACCATGCTCACCGCCTATGACGCGACGTTCGCTCGTTTGCTCGATAGCTCGGGAGTTGATGTGCTGCTGGTGGGAGACTCTCTCGGCATGGTCGTGCAGGGCAAGGCGAACACTCTGAGCGTTACCGTCGACCAGATGGTCTATCACGGGGCTGCGGTCAGTGCGGCCACTCAGAGAGCTCATGTCACTGTGGACATGCCTTTTATGAGCTACCACATCAGTCCAGAAGAGGCTGTCCGAAATGCGGGTCGACTGGTAGCCGAAGGAGGCGCTCACTCGGTCAAGCTGGAAGGGGGCAAGGAGCGAGCCGCGACGATTCGCGCGATTGTTGACGCACAGATTCCTGTGATGGGGCATGTGGGCCTTACTCCTCAGTCGTTCCATGCTCAAGGTGGGTTTCGCGTTCAGGGTCGAACGGAAGAGGCGGGCCAGCGGGTCTTGGAAGATGCTCTGGCCGTGCAAGAAGCAGGCGCCTGGTGCATCGTTCTCGAAGGTATTCCGGCCCCTCTGGCTGCAGAGATTAGCGCACAGCTGAGTATTCCAACCATCGGCATTGGTGCCGGAAATGGCTGCGATGGCCAGGTGCTGGTCATTTATGACTTGCTGGGTATGGATGAGGAATTTCAGCCGAAGTTCGTGCGTCGTTATGCAGAGGCGGGTCGTCTCGTTCGCAAGGCGGTGGGCAACTACATAGAAGAGGTTCGTAGCGGTTCTTTTCCCGGCGAAGAGAACTCCTTCAAGGCTGCCGCGAAGAAAAGACAACACGTCGCAGAGGCTCCCCAGTCGGGGGGTGGCTATGGTCCCAGCGACACTTCTGCTGCCTGAACCACGTCCGTGCTGACCCTTCGCTCTCCTCAGGAGCTCTTTGACCTTTGTGTGGAGAACGAGGGCAAGGGGCAGTCCATATCCTTCGTGCCGACCATGGGCTACCTGCATGAGGGGCACATGTCCTTGATTCGCGAAGGAAGGCGGAGAGGTGACCTTTTGGTGGTCTCCATCTACGTCAACCCTTTGCAGTTCGCCCCCAGTGAAGATCTTGAGAGCTATCCACGCTCGCCCGAGCGAGATGCTGCTCTTTGTGAAGAAGCGGGTGTCGACATCTTGTTTCTTCCCAGCTCCGAGACGCTCTACCCCAACGGCTACCAGACTACGGTGTCCATCGGACCTCTCGCTGATGGGTTGTGCGGTGCATCTCGCCCAGGCCATTTTGATGGTGTCTGCACCGTAGTGCTCAAGTTGTTCAATCTGGTGCGCCCCAAGGTTGCGCTGTTCGGGAGCAAGGACTACCAGCAACTGCAGGTCATTCGAGCGATGGTTCGTGACCTCAATCTCGGAGTAGAGGTCGTTGGCATGCCCATCGTCAGGGATCCAGACGGCTTGGCCATGAGCTCCCGCAATGCGTACCTCTCTGCAGGTCAGCGCGCTCAGGCCCTCTGCCTTTCACAGAGTCTCGATCTTGCTGAGCAAGTAGTAGCTGCTGGTGAGCGTGACTCAGCCGTTATTCTCGCTGCTGTCCAAAGTCACATCGAGCAGCACGACTCTGCTGAAATCGACTATGTGAATCTTGTGGATGCCAGCAGCTTGGAGATGGTGAACGGTTCAATAGGCCCAAGCAGCCTTGTCGCTTTGGCGATTCGCTTTGGGAATACTCGCCTTATCGATAATCGCGTGTTGCGCCTACCCCCGGTTCCTAGTGGAGAACACAGCGTTGTCGTCTGAAGATTTCTTACTCCTCGGAGTGGCGCTGATCATTGTTCTCAATCGGCTCTACTCCAGTACATCCCTGCGTCACTGGAGGGCCGCGTACGCTGTAGTTCAAGGGGTCAATCTGGCCGCTTGTATTGTGTTGTTCGTTCAGCGTCTAGAAGGTATCGATCCTCGTCTCGACGCTGGAATACGCCTCTTTCTTACAGCTTTCGTGACCTGGCACATTGCCTTGAACTTTATTGCTAACGGAAAGCGAGTTCGAGAGCAGGAGCGTGAGCAGCGGCGAGAGGCAGCGGCAGAAGAGGCTGCTTACGATCTCGCAGAACTCGCTGCTAACGATTCCTCAGAGGGCTCAGACTGAGGCAGCACCGTGGTTGGTGTCGCCGGACGGAAGAGCGCCGTGCTCAGTAACGATCGCCATGACTTCCGAGTCATCGAGTATTCGATTGCCACTTTTGGCTGCCTCGAAGATGGCAGTGACCAGGGACTCTTGAGGCTCGATGTTTCGATAGTGAAGCCAGTACTCGATGTTACTTCGGCCTCCCATGTGCCCTACCTCGATTACCTGGTGTAGGCCAAACATTCCGGCGGGTACTCCAGAATAAACCTGGTCAGCCAATGCGTTATCACCCTTCTTGATGGCCTTGATAATCGCAGCGGCATGGACACCGGTTCCAGTGCGGAAGGCGTCGGTTCCGAACACAGGGTAGTTGAAAGGCAAGGGAGTTGAGGTCGCCCTCGCACCCAGCTCGGTGTACTCGCGTAGCGCCGAGACGTCGCCCTCCCACTTCACTCCCAGGAGCTTCATATTTACGAGGAGCAGGTCTATCTGGGTGTTGCCGACTCGCTCACCAACGCCCAGGATCGTGCCGTGAATACGCTTCGCGCCGGCCTGAGCTGCGGCAATTGCGTTGATCAGCCCCAAGCCGCGGTCGTTGTGACCGTGCCAGTCAATGATGGTGTCGGGGTGACCCAATTCAACGATCTTGTTGCGCGCCCAGGTGATGATGTTGCGCGCCCCTTCGGGGGTGGCGTGTCCGACCGTATCGCAAATGCAAAGTCCCTTGGCGCCCTCTCCCAGTACGACCTCGAACAGTTTGGAGAGGGTTTCCGGTGTTGAGCGCACAGTGTCTTCTGTGACAAAGGTGCAGGGTAAGCCAGCATCGACCGCCAGCTTTACTGCGTTGCGCGCGAGGGTGACCAGCCGATCGACCTCCCAGCCCTCTGCAAACTGGCGAATCGGCGATGAGCCGAGAAATGCCATGACCTCAATGGGTACGCCAACCTCGTTGGATATAGCGATGATTGGGTTGATATCGTTGGGATGGGTGCGGGCTGCACAGGTCAGGTTGATATTGAGCCGCTGGTCGCGGGCAAATCGCGCCAGATGGGTGACGTCAGCAACAGCTCGAGGTCCGGCGCCAGGCAGACCGATGTCGGTATGTTGGATGCCGCATCGGTCCTGTAAGAGCAGGACCTTCTCTTTGTCTTCAATCGTTGGATCGGTAGCCGATGGAGACTGGATGCCATCGCGCAGACTCTCATCGTAGAATTCCAGTCCAACACGCCAGTCCGTAGTCGCGCTCTGGTCGATGTTGTTCCAGTCGTAGATCACGTCATCCATGCTCATTGGGCTCCTCCCGGTGTATCCCTACAGGGCTTCGACGATCACACTGATGCCTTGTCCACCCCCAATGCAAGCTGTTCCCAGACCAAAACGACCGCCTCTGCGGCGCAGTTCGTGGATCAGGTGCAGGGTGATTCGTGTGCCGGAGCACGCGAGAGGATGGCCGATCGAAATAGCACCGCCATTAACATTAGTGCGTTCTCTGTCGAGACCAAGCTCCTTCTCGACGGCAAGATATTGAGGAGCAAAGGCTTCGTTGACCTCTACCAGATCCATATCGGACACCGTTAAGCCGGCGTCTTCGAGCGCGATTCGGCTCGCTGGAACCGGACCGATACCCATTGTTGTCGGGTCACAGCCTGCTATTCCCCAGGCGACCAGTCGTGCAATGGGCTTGAGACCGCGCTCGCGTGCAACGTCACCACTAGCGACGACCACCGCAGCAGCACCGTCACAGATACCCGAGGCATTCCCAGCCGTGACCAGCCCATCTTTTTTGAATACAGAGCGAAGCTTGCCCATCGCAGACTGATCAATGTCCAGGCGTGGGTGTTCGTCGGTGATAAAGGCGACTTCTTGACGACGCTTTCGCACCGTGACGGGGACGATCTCGTCTTCGAAGTGTCCTGCGGCGAGGGCTGCGGCGTAGGTGGTATGGCTTCTATAGGCGTATTCGTCGCACTCCTCGCGGCTTATTCCGTACTGTTCTCCCAACTTCTCTGCAGTCTCGGCCATCTTGAGGTCGGCAACAGGGTCATAGAGTCCGTCCCAGAGGGAATCTGAGAGGCTGTCGCTCTTTCCAAAAGGCACGCCCCAACGCACATTTCGAGCGACAAACGGGGCCTGGGACATGTTCTCGGTGCCGCCAGCGAGCACGAAGTTCGCCTGGTCAAGGAGGATCTGTTCGGCACCATGGACGATGCTTTGGAAGCCAGAGCCGCAAAGGCGATTGACTGTCAACGCCGGTGCTGCCTGGGGCACGCCCGAGCGCAGGCTCACATGTCGTGCCAGGTAGATTGCGTCAGCACTGGTTTGCTGGGCGTTTCCAATAATGGTCTGGTCGATGTCTTCTGGTGACACTCCAGCTCTCTCGATAGTTGCCTTCGAGGCAACCACTGCGAGGTCAGTGGCGCTATGTCCCTTGAGAGATCCACCAAAGGAACCAAAAGGGGTGCGCACACCCGATAGAAATACGACCTCTTTGGAATCGACCTTCATGACGCTCTACTCTCCAACTGTTTTATTGACTCTGCTGCTACAGGCTTTGGTGTCCAAGTCTTGATGGCAGCGCGATGCGGGCGCTGTGAATAGCACGTTTATCGAGATGAGACAGCAGGATCCTGCATTGGCGCTCAAGCTCTTCGCTCGTACTCTCTCGACCTTGCCGTGATCTAACAGCCGCGTATTGTGAGAATGTTTCCTCCTTGTATCTTGCCCGTGCACTTGCCTAACAGGACACTAGCTTCGTGATTCGCATCAAGAAGGGTGGACGAGAGTTCACCGCATCGGGCATGGAGGTCGTTCGCGAACTGGCGCGGCGCGGTCTGCTGACGGCTGACGACCCGGTGTCAGTGGATGATGGTCCCTTCGTTCCGGCCTCTCAGGTTCCAGAGCTTAAAGGCCATCTACGAGACGAGCGCGTTGAGCTTTCTACTGAGTCTGATCCCTGGCATCACTGGTCGTCTACGAGTCTTGACTCCGGTGAATGGGAGACTGAAGCAGAGGGAGTGCTCTCTTCCTTTTTGGATGTGGTTACAGCCTCTTCGATTCCGACGCTGCAGGCCTTGCTCGATCGTGAAGATGAGATGGCGCGTCCCGGAGAGCCCGAGCCGGTTGAGTATGCA
>Ga0163179_10000722_pt1 | contig 23547 bp, 20 predicted proteins | sample AtlANTMetagenome_FD_109643 | JGI IMG/M metagenome (GOLD analysis project Ga0163179, IMG submission 109643) | Marine eukaryotic phytoplankton communities from the Atlantic Ocean - Atlantic ANT 2 Metagenome | ecosystem: Environmental > Aquatic > Marine > Oceanic | place: North Atlantic Ocean...
CAGATCGAGGATCGACAGCGGGAGGACTTCATGCCAGTGCCGCATCAGACGCTGATAGTCCCGATAGTAGCAACCGAGCGTCTCCAGTGAATTGGTGAAGGCATAAGAAGCGCTGAAGTTCTGGAAAAAGCACGAAAGTGCTGTATCGAGTGGATCTCGGACGCAATGAATGATCCGAGCCTCCGGAAAGAGCATTGAAATCAGGCCAAGATGCAAAAAGTTAAACGGCATCTTGTCAACGACGCGAATCGCTCCGCCCGCCACCTGGTCCAATTGCTCCAGATACCAACCAGCCATCGCATCCAGGGTGCGATCATCGACCGCGGCGAGGCTCATCGGATAGGGATCATCAACCCCCATCCTAAACGCGATCGAAACCGCAATGCGCCGAATGGATTCGAGTTCACCCGCCCCATAGGTCCAAGGGTGAGTGGCGAGTATTTGTTCGACAAGTGTGGTTCCTGAACGTGGCATCCCCACTACGAAAACCGGGCGTTCAGACCGATTGGTCGCGGCGGGCAGATCACGTGCCCAGTCCCGATGAAAAGTCTCGATCAGACGTGAGACGTAATCGCTGTGCTTGACGGTATCGAAACCGCCGCCGCGGTATCGGTTGGCCCGACGATGGGCTTCAAAGGCCTCATGGTAGGACTCTGTGGCTTCAAGCACTTCGCCGTACGCATGCCAGAGTCTCGCAGATTCAAGGTGTGGGCGGTTCGGCAAACGCGTCACAGTTTCCAGTACGGGGATCGCCTCGCCAGGCTGTCCGAGCCGCTGACAAAGGGTGGCGAAACAAATGCAGAGATTTGCGCTCTCCTGAGCGCGGCGTACATAAGGCCTCAAAACCGATAGGGCGGTACGGAAATCTCCCCGGCGCTCAAGCGTAGAGGCGACGCCTGCGGCGGCATCTATATCGCCCGCATCTCTAGAAAGTACCTGACGAAAACAGCGCTCTGCCTCATCCAATCGACCAAGCCACAACAAGAACCAGCCCATTTTTCGTCGAAATTCGAGCTTGTCGGGCTGAAGCCGCAGGGCTTGTCCAAAACAGCGTAACGGCGCTTCTATACGTCCTTGGGCAGCCAAAACAGCACCGAGATTCGCGTGAGCATCGGCAGAACTTGGTCGTAATCGAACGACATTTCGACATGCCACCTCAGCGCCGCGGAGTCGTCCTAAAGCCATCTCAGCTGACGCGAGGTTGGAATACGCCTCGACGTTATCGGGTGAAAGCTTCACGAGCCGTCTGTATACAACTGCGGCATCTTCATAGCGCTTCAGGCTGAGCAGCATCTGGCCGAGATGCGCAAACGCGAGACTGCTTGCAGGGTCTAGCTTCAGGGCCTGCCTAAAACTTGGGACGGCTTCTTCGATACGACCAAGCGCAGCGAGCGTTGTACCCAAAGAGGTGTGATATTCGGCGTGGTCGGGCCGCCTTGCAACCGCACGACGAAGAAACTTCAACGCCTCCGCAGGCGCTCCGGCATCTCGAGCGAAGAGCCCCATCAGGTGGAGGGCTTCGGAGTGCTCGGGGTGAGCATCCAGCACCTGACGGCACAACAATTGTGCCGCCTCGGGATTACCCGATTCGTAATGCGTCAGCGCAAGCGCCAACGCCCTGTCTGGTCGAACTGGTCGCAAATATTGCCTCGCTGGATCTCTTTTCGGCTCCACAAGGCTTCCTTTGAAGTTCTGACAGCAGTCTTTTTCATCGACGCCCCAGCCGGCTCCGCAAGAAATCACCGCCCAACGTGCCATGTCGGAGAGTTCCGCACGAGATAGGCTGGCTCCAAATAGTTCCGGGAGCAGCACAATGTCGGGGGTCGTTCTCGTCACAGGATGTAGCCGCGGCATTGGACGTGCGACCGCAATCGAGCTCGCCGCAGCTGGATGGCGGGTTGGCGCAACATTGCGAGACGAAAGCGGACGTGACGCTTTGGAGAAAGCGGGGTGTTCCGTCCTGCGCTGCGACGTCACCAAGCCCGATGACAGTGAAGCCGCAGTGCACAATTTACTGCAAGAATACGGGCGGCTCGATGCCTTCGTCGCCAACGCCGGCGTCGGTCTATTTGGCTGCTTCGAAAACTTGGGCGACGACCAGATTCGACATGTCCTGGAGGTCAACTTCTTCGGCGTACTGAACGGCGTCCGGGCCGCGTTACCTGCCCTTCGCAGCAGCCGTGGACGACTGATCCTGGTCAGCTCAGTCGCAGGAAAACGCGCAGCGCCAGGCTCTTCGGCTTACAACGCGTCAAAGTTCGCACTCGAAGGATGGGCCGAAGCACTCGCTTATGAAGTGGAGCCGATGGGCGTAAATGTGGTGCTGATTCAACCCGGCCCAACGGAGTCCGGGTTCCTGGATACCCGTTCTCAAGGGGTCCGTGTGGGCAGCGAACCCTACGGCGCGATCAGCGCGCGCCTTAAAGCACTAAGCGTAGGGCTTCAACGTAGTCAGGTCCCTGTAGCCACAGTTTCATCGGCCATCGTGAACGCGCTTGAATCCCCCAACCCCAAGCTGCGCGTGGCCACCGGCACGAAGACACAGCTCGAAATCCTCGCCGCACAACTGCTACCCACCTCACTCTTCAGAGGCCTGGCGAAGCTCAAGCTCAAGTTGCCTTCCAACTGATGCCAAAGGGTTCTGCCTTGAGGTACAATCCTCGAGAGGCGGAAATGCGCAGAGTCTCGACGTCAATGCTGCTTACCTTCGTGAGCTACCTGATGGTGGCCTGCGCAAATGTGCCCGACGAGAAGGGCGACGACACCGCAGCAGCCTCCGATACGCCCCCCGACGCGCAGGCGGATACCGGTCAGAGCGATGCGGAACAGCCCAGCATCAGCGTGAGATCACAATTTCATTACGGGAACTGGGGCAACGAGACCCCTAGCTGCAACATCGAGATCTCCATCAGCACACAACAGCAGCCGGACCCCACGCCTCCCGAGGATGACACTGGAGGGCAATCAGAACCCCAGATCATCGAGATCCCAACAGATCCCGGTACCTGTATTCTCTCAAGCTTCGAAAAAGATACCGGTGAACCGGCCCCCCCACCGACCGGAGACCCCATCACGGCAGGCGATTACGCCTACCTTTATGGGGAAGATGAAGACTTTGTTTTGGTCGTCGACGAGTACCAGCTTGAAAACGGCCGAGCGGTCTACACCATGGAAAGCTGCAGTTACGAAAACTACCCCTTCGAGAGCGTTTTCGACTTTGAATTGCCCGACGAAAAGGGCAGCTTTTCGGGCATGTATATCGAAGACCTGGTCTACGTTGGACCCAACCTCGCGGTGTACGACCCCGAAGTCAAAGACGGAAATCAATTCCTCGAATTCACGCAAGAAGACAGCTTCTATACGGAGTGGGCCGTCCTCGGAAAACCTCAAAAGATAAACGGCAAATCGGCAGCCTTCTCCAACAACGTTGTGATCCGAAACACGCGTTCGCGCGACGAGTTCATCTTTGAAGCGTTGGCTTGCCTACCAGAAACAGAAACCACAAACTTTACCTTCGGACCGGACCAATGGTACGCCCTTGAACCGAACCACAGCACAACCGAAGTGCCCAACTATTCGACCTTTCAGATCGACGCGCAGTTCCAGCTTCCGACCCTTCGAGATGACACGAACCAACTGAACCTCATGCCGTCTGTCGTGTCGTATTCTGGGATGTTTCACCTTTACGCCGCAGGTGCCGATCTCTAAAAGACGGATTGTGGCCCCGATTCCCCCGAGGTATCGTGAGCGCTGCGCGGCAAGAGGTTTTCATGACGAAATGCATGCAGTGGATGCTCCCGGCCCTGTTTTTGACAGGGACAAGCACCGCTTCCGCCCAAGAAGTCCTGTTTCAAGAGGACCTGCAAGGCGGCATATCCGTGGACGCTTCTGGTGTAAGCACGCCATATGACGGCTCCTCGACCTGGCACGCTGGCGACGACTTTATCGTACAGATCCCCAGCACAGCCACGGTGACTCAAGCCTTCTTAGTGGTGCACGCCAAGTGGGCTGGAAAGCTTTCAGACACCGCATCCAACGTGGCGGTGAACGGTGTCGACCTAAACAGTGCCACCCTGCTCACCGAAGGCGGTCTATTCGAAGCTTACGAACTAGACCCCGCAACCTACGGTATCTCTTCGGCGGGCACCGTCACCTACGCAGAAACCGGCGCGGCAGAATCTGCAGCGACGGGGAGCACTGGCGTGAGCGGCGCGACACTGGCCGTCATTTATGAAGACAGCTCGCTTACCGGCCGGAGACACGTACTCTTCGCGGTGGATGAGGTTCTGGACGACACGATCACAATCACGGACCTGCCTACCTCTGGCAGCTCCGACCAAGTATTGCTTTCAATCTCCGACAACTACGACTGCTCCACAGAGCAGAGCGTTCTCGTGGAACTCGACGGTGACCTGCTGGCTGTAGAAGCCGGCGGCCGCGATGATGGCGTGGACTGGGACGATACCTGTGGGAACCAAGATTGGAACTCGCTCATTACCCAAGGCTCTTTCGGCTTCGATGACTCCGACATGTGGGTTGGGGTCGATGGTGATGATCCGGACACCTCCCCTTCCGACGGAACCTCCTCGAACTCTCGTTTGGACGACGAGCTTTGGACAAGCACCTACGATCGTGACGGTGAGATCGCGCTGACCTACGATCACCCGAACGAGTCGGGCGCCCTGCAATCCTTTGCAATCGTTATCGAACTCGACAGCGATGAAGACGGCATCGTCGACGCACTCGATGGCTGCCCGTACGCCTATGACCCCGCGCAAGATGACGCGGACTCGGACGGTATCGGAGACGCCTGCGACCCTTGCACAGACGCCGATGGCGATACCTACGGTGACGCCGCGTTGGACGGATATGACGGCAGCTGCGCGGCCGACTGTGACGACTCGGACGCCACGGTCAACCCAGCCGCAGCAGAGGTCTGGTACGACGGAACAGACGGCGACTGCAACGAACAAAGCGACTACGACGCGGACGAAGACGGCTATTTAGACGACGACTTCGGGGGCGGCGACTGCGACGATACGAACGCGAGCATCTTTCCCGGCGCTTCTGATGATTGGTACGACGGTGTAGACAGCGACTGTGATGGCGCCAACGACTACGACGCCGACGGCGACAGCTACGAATCAGACGCCACCGGTGGCGATGACTGCGATGACTCCGACGCCAGCGTCAACCCCGGTGCTTCCGATGCCGCTTATGACGGCGTCGACTCCGACTGCGCGGGCGACAGCGACTACGACGGCGACGGCGACGGCTATGATCATGACGGCTACGGCGGCACGGACTGTGACGACTCAGATGACGGGGTCAACCCAGGTGCAGAAGAGGTCTGGTACGACGGAACAGACGGCGACTGCAACGGGGGTAATGATTACGACGCGGACGGAGATGGCGATGCCGCTGAGGGCTATGGCGGCGGTGACTGTGATGACACCGATGCTGCTGTCTCTAGCGGCGCAGCAGAGATCTGGTACGACGGCATCGACCAAGACTGCGACGGTGGCAACGACTACGACGCAGATCAAGACGGCTTCGTGTCAGACGCCTACTCCGGCGACGACTGCGATGACGGCGATGAGAACGTTTACCCAGGCGCGTTCGACGCGTCCTACGACGGCGTCGACTCCGACTGCGCGGGAGACAGCGACTTCGACCAAGATGGCGACGGATTTGACTCACAATCCTACGGCGGCGATGACTGCAACGATGCAGACCCGGACACCTACCCAGGCGCCCCTGACGATCCGTACGACGGCGTGATCAACGACTGCGACGAATCTGATGAATACGATCAAGATGGTGACGGGTTCACGTCGATTGACTTTGGCGGAGACGACTGCGATGACGCCAACGGAGATGTAAACCCAGAGGCTGAAGAGATCTGGTACGACGGCGTCGATCAAGACTGCGATGAAAACGACGACGATCAGGACGGCGACGGCTTCGGCGTAGACGACGACTGTGACGACACCGACGAGACCGCATACCCCGGCGCTCCAGGCTGGACGAAAGACTGTGAACCGGTAGACACCGGCGATACGGGTCAACCCAGCGATACAGGCGACACAGCGGACACAGCTGAACCTGGCGAAACCGGAGATACCGGGCCGACGGGTGAAACCGGAGACACCGGCTCTCCCCCTCAAGAGACTGGACTTACCTACCGGGGAAGCGGTGGCTGCGCTTGTGATAGCGCCACAGCCCCCTGGTCGGCCGTTGCCTTGCTGCTCTCTGCCTTGGTACTCACCACGCAACGACGTCGTGATCCGGAACCCGTACGCGTACGCCTCAAGCGCTCACCGCGTCCATGAGCAGTACGCGGGAAGACAAACCCTCCGTCATTTCCAGGCTCAAATACCGCTTGAGGAATGGCTGGAAGCTCGTCAGTGACCCCGCCGGTTGGAGCGCTGACTGGTATCGACGTAGCAACAAAATGTACTACTCGGCCACAATGCCCGAAACCTGGCGCCGACGCGAAGACATACACATTCCGGACGAGACCGAAACGGACTGATTTCGCCCAACTACAAAGCACAGTCCTGCGTTCTCAGCGTTCGAGCGTTACGCCTCTGTAGCTTATTAAAAAGCAAGGAGCGCCCATGAGCACCGGGACGGAAAACGACGGCACGCAAACGCTGCTATACGGCATCGACGACAAGCCTCCTGTCGGCGAGACAATCGCCCTTGGCTTCCAACACTATCTGACGATGTTCGGGTCCACGGTCGCGATACCGCTCTTGTTAGCTGGCGCGCTTGGATTGAACGATAATCCCCAAGAACTCGGCTATCTGATCGCCACCATGTTCTTCGTCAGCGGGATCACCACACTGCTCCAGACGACATGGGGCAACAGGCTCCCCATCATTCAAGGCGGCACCTTCTCGCTGCTGGCGCCGACCTTCGCGATCTGCGGTATGGCTGGCCTCGCCGAAATGGGCTGGGAAGTCCGTATGCAGCATGTCCAGGGCGCGATTATCGTCGGTGCGATCGTCGAAATCGTCATCGGCGCGAGTGGGCTTATCGGCAAGATGCTCCGCTTCGTGGGCCCGATCACCATCGCGCCCACAATCGCGCTCATCGGACTGTCGCTCTTCAAGTTCGGCGCACCCGAAGCGGGCCGGCACTGGCCTATCGGCGGACTGACCATCCTGCTCATCATTCTCTTCAGCCAGTATCTACGCCAGCGCAACCGCGCGTTTGAGTTGTACCCCATCCTGTTGGCTATTGTCGGCGCCTGGATGGTCGCGGCGATTTGTACCGCCACGGGGCTATTTCCTGAGGGCCACCCCAGCCACACCAGCTTGGCCAACTTAGAAAGCGCACCATGGTTCCGCGTTCCTTACCCCTTCCAATGGGGCATGCCGCAGTTTGGTGGGGCGGCGATCGTCGGGATGTTGGCCGGCTATATCGCCTCAATGGTCGAGTCGATTGGCGACTACTATGCCTGCGCCAGACTCGCAGGCGCTCCGCCTCCCGACGAGAAAACCATCAACCGGGGCATCACCTTCGAAGGCATCGGCTGCCTTATCGCGGGAATTTTCGGAACCGGAAATGGCACGACCTCATACAGCGAAAACATCGGCGCTATCGGACTCACACGTGTCGGCTCGAGACGTGTCGTCCAAGCCGGAGCATTGGTCATGATTGTTCTCGGCACAGTCTCCAAGTTCGGGGCACTATTCACGACCATCCCACAACCCATCGTGGGTGGAATGTACTGCGCAATGTTCGGAATGATTGCGGCGGTCGGCCTCTCAAACCTTCAGTTCATCAACCTGAACTCAGCGCGCAACCTCTTCATCTTGGGCTTCGCCTTCTTCATGGGGCTTTCAGTACCCGAGTATTTCTCGGCAAACCCCATGAGCTTTGAGCCCGCATGGCTCTCCAACATCCTCAACACGCTGGGCGGTACCGGCATGGCCGTTGGCGCGCTGTGCGCCTTGGTCCTCGACAACACCGTCCCGGGAACCGACGAAGAGCGAGGTCTTACGGCCTGGTCTCAGCGCTGAGGCAGCCACTTTGTCTACGCCCTCAAACACACCCATGTGGAAGTATTTCCTGCACGGAATGCCCTCCGCCATTGGCGCATGGATCACAGCAGGCGCTGTCGGCGCAATGCTCCTCGGGATCTTTGAGCGATTTGGTGCGGATAATTTCGCACGCCTCTCGCAAATCCCGGTAATCGTTATCGTGCTGCTGTTCGGTGTCCTGTTCGGCGTAAAGCGAGGACGTATAAAGGAAAGTATCGAGCGGCGGAAACAATATCGGCAATGAAAGCCCACCCGAAAAAGCATCGCCTGCGCTATAAAGACATGTCCCGGTCCAGCAGAGAGGTCCTATGCTGACGCTCCTCCTTCCCCTTTTCGCCCCAGCGGCTGTCGCTGGAACAAGCTGCGATATCTCTTCCGAGGTCGTCCTCAACGAGGTGATGGTAAACCCGGACGGAAGCGACTCTGGCTACGAGTGGGTGGAACTCAAACACAACGGTTCAGGCACGCTGAACCTTTCGGGTTGGGAGATCGTCTGGATCAAGTCCAGCAGCTCATCCGGTTCTGAAGCGCTCCCCAATGGCACCAGCATTACAGCAGGTCAGTACCTCGTCGTCGGCGAATCCAACGTAAGCCCTACCCCCGATGTTGTTGTCGACCTCGATATGGGCAACGGGTCGAGTGGGGACGGTGTCTACATCCTCGACTGTGAAGGTGGGCTCGTGGACGCCGTCGTTTACGGCGACAATAACGACCATGAGATTACTGATGAGACCGGCGTGGCCGCGACCTCTTGGGCAGGAAAGCCCGGAAATGACGAAGCACTCGCGCGCTGCCCTGATGGCGAGGATAGCGACGAGTCTGGTTCTGATTTCAGTCTTACCGACGGCAGCGCTGGAACGTCAAACGGCTGTGAGAGCGGCGGCGGAAGCGGTAGCGGTGACGACACAGGCGTTGCCGGCGACTGCGACTGGACCGATGAGGTCAAGATCAACGAGTTGATGGTCAACCCTGACGGTTCCGATGCTGGAAATGAATGGGTCGAACTCTACAACGCAGGCAGCCAAAGCTACGATCTTTCTGGCTGGAAACTCGCCTGGTACAAATCCTCAACCTCATCCTACAGCGGGACAGCGTCCCTACCCTCCGGTACCAGCTTGGCCGCAGGGGGGTTCTTGCTCATCGGCGATGAAAACGTATCGAACACGGACGTATCAGCCGACTTGGACATGGGTAACGGGTCGAATGGCGACGGCGCCTATCTGCTTGAATGCGGCGGCGACGTGATGGACGCGGTCATCTATGGGGGCTCAAATACAGACGAGATGCCCGATGAATCAGGCGACGTCGCGACCTCATACGCAGAAAACCCCGGCAACGACGAAAGTCTCGGCCGCTCCCCCGATGGCGCCGACACCGATCAATCGGGCGAAGATTTCAGTCTCTTCGCAAGCTCAACGCCCGGCAGCGCCAACGGCTCCGGCGGCAGCAGCAGCGACTGCGACACTGGGACGGATATCAAGATCAACGAGATTCTTGTGAACCCCGAAGGCTCCGATGGGGGCCTCGAATGGATCGAGCTCTACAACAACTCAAGCAGCGCATACGATCTGTCAGGCTGGAATATCGTCTGGTATAAGTCGGCCTCCTCTTCCGGCGACGCGGCCTTGGAAGACGGCACCACCATCGAAGGCGGCGGATTCCTTCTCATCGGAGAAGAGAGCGTCGATGGCGCAGATATCGTTGCCGCACTGGACTTTGGGAACGGTACCGACGGAGACGGTGTGCATCTGGAAAACTGCGCCGGGACGGTCGTGGACGCCGTAATCTACGGCGATAACAACGATGACGGCATCGCAAACGAAGAGGGCGCAGCCCCCGACGACCTTGCCCCTGAACCGAATGATGGCGAAGCGCTGGGGCGCTCCCCAGACGGTGAAGACAGTGACGACATGGCGTCGGATTTCTGTCTCGTGCTCACAAGCACGCCGGGAGAAGCCAATGCTGAGTGTCCTGGTTCCAGCGGCACCCCGGGTGCAGGACCGGGAGAGGGCGGATGCAACAACAGCAACGAACCCAAAGAACCCGGCTCCGGCTGCAATGTCTTGTTGGCGGCGCCGTTCGGCGGGCTTGAACTCGCGCTCCTCGCTTTAGCGTTCAGAAGACGTCGCGACTGAACGCCCAGCCATGGCCTATCGCTTCGTCAAAAGCCACGGCCTCGGAAACGACTATCTCGTCGTAGACCGCTGTGATCTCAGCTGGACGCCCGCCAGAGTTCGTGCGGTCTGTGACCGAAACAAGGGCCTTGGTTCGGACGGCCTATTGCTCGCCACGTCATCCGACACCGCCGACTACGGGCTCCGCATCTTTAATCCAGACGGCTCAGAAGCAGAAAAGAGTGGCAATGGATTGCGTATCTTCGCGCGCTACCTGGTCGACAACCACAACGCGCCTCTCGAATTTTCCGTAGAAACACTCGGCGGCCTTGTGCACTGTAAAGTCAGTGACGCATCGATCACAGTGGATATGGGCCGCGCAACATTCGAGCCCAGTGACCTGCCCGTAATCACCGATGAGGCAACCACAGACCATCTCGTGATCGACCTGGAAGACAAGTCCCTCGTCGCGACCGGGGTGAGCGTTGGCAACCCACACGCTGTAATCTTCGTCGATGCACCCTTCGAGACACTCGACTGGCGTAAATGGGGCGCTGCGATTGAAACACACGACATGTTCCCGGAGCGCACCAACGTGCAGTTCGTACAGATCATGTCGCGTTCGCATGTCGTCGCACGCATATGGGAGCGAGGCGCCGGCGAAACAAGCGCCTCTGGATCCAGTTCCTGCGCGATCGTGGCAGCCGGTGTGCGGCGCAAACTCCTGGACCAAAAGGTCACCGTAGAAAGCGCTGGCGGCCTGCTTCAGATCCAAATCACAGAAGACTACGACCTGCGATTAAAAGGCCCCGTTGAACACGTGGCAGACATCGTGACGAGCACTGGTTTCAGCACCACACTCGCCGCCCTCTGACCATTCCCTAAGGGAATCAACCAAGGAAACCCACGCAAACCCCCGAATTCGGCTATGATACCTGAGTTGGAAGGTGTCCCTTGCGGTGTTTGCTCATCCGACCGCCCGCGCGGCATACGGTCGAAAGCGAAGTCCCCGAAGCGGTAGAGGCAGAAAACCTGTCTTACCCGCCACTGTCTTTATTGTCGGTCGCGCAGTTTTTGCTGAGCCACTCCGACCACCAAGTCAAGATACTCGACGCACAGCTCGACGACTTGACGGACGAAGAGGTCGCGAACGCGATCACGGAGTGGGCTCCTGAAGTTGTCGGTATCACAGCCTTTACGGTCCAATTGGTCGACGTGATGAAAACCATCGCGGCAGCGCAAGCGGCAGAATCGGTGAAATACATCGTTCTAGGCGGCCCACACTGCAATGACTTTCCCGCTGATGCGTTCGCATTGGAGGGTGTTGACGCCGTCGTGAAAGGCGAAGGCCAATGGCCGATGAAGCAGCTGCTTGACGCACTGGATGCGGGATCAGAGATCCGAAACATCCCCGGCGTTATCGCACACGCCGACGATGAGATCCCAGTAGACGATGTCTACTTCTCCAACGACCTCGACGACTACCCGGTTCTCGATCGGTCGCTCATCGAATACGAGCGCTATTACGACGTGATGGGGCAAGGCGGGATTTTCACCACGATGATCTCCAGTCGTGGCTGTCCATATCGCTGCACCTTCTGCAACACGCCCCGTCACCGTTATCGCGTGATGAGCCCTCAACGCGTCTGCGACGAGATTCAGTCCTGTATTGAACTCGGGATCAAAGAGATCTACTTCGTCGACGACACCTTCAACATCACGAACAAGCGGGTCCACGAGCTTTGTGATGAGATCATCGCCCGTGGACTCGAATTTAGCTGGACGGTTCGATTCCGCGTAAAAGGTGTCGACCGCCCGCTACTTGAGAAGATGAAGGCTGCGGGCTGCGGAAGAATACAGTTCGGCGTCGAACAAGGCACAGAAGAAGGCCTGCTACGCCTCAAAAAGGATGTGACAAGCCGCGAGATCGAACAAGCCTTTGCGCTCTGTCGCGAAGTGGGGATTCACACTGTGGCCTACTTCATGTTGGGTACGCCCGTCGAGCGCACGCGCCATGATGTCCTCGATACCATCGACTACAGCATCCGCCTGAAACCCGACTTTGTCATGTACAACCTGATGACACCGTTTCCCGGCACAACACTCTACGATGAAGGGCTCCGAGACGGCGTACTGGACCAAGCGGCGTGGGACACCTTCATGCGTGACCCAAATGAAGAGTTCAAAGCCCAAGTCTGGGACGAGTACTTCACCCGAGAAGAGCTCCGTGAATTGCTAAACCTCGCCTACAAGCGTTTCTACTGGCGTCCGAGCTTTATGGTGAAAAACCTATTCCAAATAAGAAATGTTGAAGACTTCAGACGCAAGGCTACCGCTGGATTGCGTCTCCTTTCCGACGGCTAAACCGAGACCTTTTCATGGCAACCGCAGAAGTGACATCAATGCCGACCGATGGCGTCAGAAAGAAGCCTTTCCACGTCGTCTTAATGACGATTTACAGCGTGGAGAACGCGGGTATTCGCTACGTTTCTGCGGCCCTGCAACGTGAAGGCTTCGAAACGACCATCGTGTTTCTACGGGACTGGGTACACAACCGGCTGACCATGCCGAGTGATGACGAATTCGACATCGCACTGGACGTCATCAGGCAAGCTGACGCGGATTTAGTGGGCATCGGATTTATGTCCAGCCTTCTGCCCATGGCCAAAGAATTGAACCATCGCATCAAGATGGCATTCCCGCAAAAGCCGATCGTCTGGGGAGGGATCCACCCGACCTCTACACCCGAGACATGCATTACGGAGACAGACTACGTCTGCGTTGGGGAAGGCGAACTCGCTATTATCGACCTGTGCAAGGCGCTACGCGATGGCGAGGCGGTCACCGAAATCCCGAATATCTGGGCAAATATCGACGGCGAGATCCACAAAAACGAGCCCCGGCCCCTCATTCAGAATCTCGACTGGCTGCCCTACCCCGACACCGCAGACGAAAACAAGGTGTACATCGAAAAGGATACATTCACGATCGAGGAGCCCTGGAAACGCGGCGCCGAATATCGCATCTATTTCTCACGCGGCTGTCCCTACAACTGTAGCTATTGCTACGTCTCTATCCTGCGCGATGTGTACGACGAAAAGGGCAAAAAATTCTACCGCGCGAGATCTGTAGAGCACATCTTGGGCGAACTCGAACATATGCAGCGGACGTTCCCCAAGATCGCCCGCGTCAAGATCGATGACGACACCTCATTCGCTTTCGGCGAAGACTGGATGCAAGAGTTCTTGGAGAAATACCCCCAACGCATCGGGCTACCCTTCGAGTGCTTACTTATCCCCCCAATGCTTCGCCCCAAGATGATTGAGAAACTGCAAGCAGCAGGTCTTGTCCGCGTGCAGACGGGTATCGAGAGTGGTTCAGCTAAAGAGAGCAAAGAAATCCACAACCGCTCTCCAGGCAACAAAGCGATCATGAAATTCGCGGAAGCCAACAAAGAGATTGGTATGAACATCGTCTACGACGTGATCATCGACAATCCGCACGCGACAGAAGAGATGAAACTCGAGACCGCAGAATTCCTGCTGGATTTGCCGAGACCCTACGACATCTATTTCTACTCGTTGAACTACTTCCCGGGAACCTCGCTTACAAAGCAAGGCCTGGAACAAGGCACGTTGGACCCGAACCTCGTCGAAGGCGCCAACAACAAAGCTTGGTACCAATTCCGAGTTTCGATGGACTGGCCCCGCTCGAACGAAGACAAGTTCTACTTGGCGTTGTTCTGCCTGGCTTCCAAGTCCTTCGTACCGCGTGAATTCATTCGAAGCCTGATCGACCAACGCGAAATCTGGAAGAAGAACCCAGAACCTGTGTACTACCTGGCTTGGGCCGCAAACTACGCGAAAATGTTCTACGTCGCGATGCGGTACTTTAAGAACGGCGAGCTTACTTGGTTTAAGGTGCGTCAATACGGCAACATCACACAGATGATCAGCCAATAGGTCCAGCGCGGATGGGCCTTAAAAATCGTATCAAAGGCCGGATAAACCGGCTTAGAAGCGGGCTCGACGCCATACGTGACGAGGCGAAATATCCAGGACGACCGGCCGACCACCGGATCGCGGGAAACCCTTTCTACGAATCCGCTGCAGACAAGCAGGCAAGAGCAGAAGCGAGTTCGGCAGCGAACGAACGTACGGCGCAGCGTGCAGAGGAATCGGCAACGGAATCGACGTCCCCCCCCGTCACGACACCCTCGGACGCAAACACGCCCTCGGACGCAAACACGCCCTCATCCTCAGAAGCACTACCCGACCCAAGCGTGCGTCCTGACGACGACACGACGGACCAAGATTCGTTTTGGTTTTTAGACGGCTCGGAGGTTGACGACGGCTGGGACGAAACCAACCCAAGCAAAACCCCGTCGAACGACGCAGACTGACGCGATGCCAAACAAAAGACCCGATGCACTCCAAGAGAGAATTGGGTAGAGTCAGGAAGCGTACCCAGCCCCTAAAGGAGTTCGCGATATGCCGTTCGTCGTCGCCGAGCCGTGCGTGAAATGTAAGTTCACCGACTGCGTAGACGCCTGCCCGGTCGAGGGGTGTTTCAAGGAAGGTGAGAACTTCCTCGTCATCGACCCCGACGAATGTATTGATTGCGGGGCATGTGTCCCAGAATGTCCCGTAGAGGCCATCTTTCAAGAGGAGGACGTCCCTGAAAAGTGGGAAAAATACATCGAGATCAACGCGAGACTGGCCGCCGACTGGCCGGTGATTCACACGAAACAAGACCCGCTTCCCGACGCGGAACAATGGCGAGAGGTCATCGAAAAATTCGGCCAACTCTCCGAGAACGCAGCGTCGTAATCCCGTAGATCTCGCTTTGTCTAAAGACGCACCCCACCCCCATGCCGCTCGGTGGCTGCTCGCAGAACTCGCCGTGCTGGTCCTCGCGGTAGCACTTCGGATAGCCGCCTTACTATCGATGGCCGGCACGCCCAGGAGCCGATGGCCTCAGGTTGACGCGTGGACATACTTCGATCAGGCAAAGCAACTTGCGGCAGGCGAGTCCCCCTTCGAAGACGGCTTCTACCAACCGCCCGGCTACCCAGTATTTTTATCCCTGGTGTTCCGCGTCGTTGACGCATCGCCCGACTCGGCCCGTGTCGTAAACGCCTTGCTAGGCGTACTCACCGTCATCGGGATTCTCTACATCGGTCGCCAGGTGGGCAGGCGCTTGCACGCCCCATGGATAGCGGCCACCGCAGGGGCGCTGTACACCCTTTACCCTCGGACCTTGCTCATAGAGCTCGATCTGCTCACGCCGGCGCTCACCAACGCGCTGGTTGTCGGCGCTATAGCCATACTGTTCGTCCAACGACTTCCGCTGTGGAGTCGAGCCGCCATCGCAGGACTCGCCTGCGCCTGCGCAGCACAAGTACACGCCACGGCGTTGCTCTTGATCCCAACGCTCTGCTACGCACTGCACAAGGTCGGCGGCAAGAGGTCTAAAGAAATCGCGGCGCTCTGCATTGGCGCGGTCATGGCGCTCTGGCCGACCTGGTCCCACAACATCCAGCAGTGGGAATCTTGGACACCGATATCTCACAACAGCGGTCTGAACTTCTACTTGGGCAACAACACCGACTGGAAACACACGATGTTTCTACGTGCGGGTTTACCCTTTCGCGCGCTCGTACTCGAAGCCGAGCCCCACAAACGCGACCTCCCAGAACGCAATGCGTACTGGTTGAACCGAGCCAAACAAGACATCACTGACGCACCGATTCAGTGGTTAGGCGCGCTTGGCGAAAAGGCGTATTGGTCGGTTCATCACCGTGAGATCCCTCGAAACGAAGACTACAGCTGCTGGACCGAGAAAGGACGCCTAAGCTGGATCGGTGCGCTGCCCCTTAGCTACGCATTCCTGCTCCCCTTCGCGATCGTGGGCGCGCTGACACTGCTGAGGCGCGAATTCACCGACTTGGCCTCACAAAAAGCCGGTCCAATCCCGGCGGTCGTCCTCCCCGCCGTCTGGATCGCGCTGCACCTGCCGATGATCCTGTTCTTTGTGAGCGACCGCTACCGCATCGCAACCTGGCCATGGATGTGCCTCTGCGCCGCTATCGCTCCTCTCGCATGGCGTAAATGGCGCGAGAAAAAGGCAAACACAGCGATCCTATGTGTAGGTATCGTCGCGGCGTTCATCCCATGGGGACCTATCGACAAGGTGACAGACCCAGATCTGAGTTGGTGTAGACACCTGGAAGGAAACTACGCGATCAGTGATCGCGACTGGGAAGGCGCCGAAGCGCTCTATCGAGAGGCGTTAGCACTCAACCCTGACGATATCGGCGCGTACCCCTGGCTCTCCGCGGCCCTAGACCGTCAAGGACGCTTAGACGAAGCCATCGACGCTGGAGATGTCGCTCTCGAAGCCTTCCCGACGTCATACCCGACGCTCAAAACCATGGCGGGTCTCGCGCGAAAAGCCGGGGACCTTGAAAAAGCCATCGAATACACGGCCCGAGCCATGCAGGTCCCGGGCGATCGATCGACAATGGCTACACGCTACGTCTCACTCCTCGTCGAAGCCAAACGTTACAGCGCAGCGAACGCCTTTCTAGAAAAGTACCCCAAACTGCGAAAACATCCTCGGTTGAAGAACGCCATCACTACACTTGAACAAAATCGTGATTAGATAGGAGACCAATGGGTCAACACCACGCCACAAACCTGCTCATCGCCGTTTCAGGAGGCATCGCTGCATACAAGTGCGCGGAGCTCGTAAGCCTGTGCGTCAAAGCGGGGTTCAACGTCCGCGTGACGATGACCAAAAACGCGACACGGTTTGTCGGCGCGTTGACTTTTGAGGCACTGTCCGGACACCCGGTACTGGTCAACACCTTCGACGGCGCAGCCGATGGCGCTATAGATCACATCGAGTGGGCCAAATGGCCAGACGTCGTCTGTGTCGCACCAGCTACCGCGAATATGTTGGCGAAGCTCGCCTGCGGTTTAGCAGACGACGCGCCGAGCACTGTGCTGATGGCGCTGCCGCGCGGCATACCGTGCCTCATCGCTCCAGCAATGAATACTGAAATGTGGCTTCATCCTGTTGTGCAGCGCAATGTGGACTGGCTCAAAGCGCTCGATAGGTACCACATCGTAGAGCCCGTCTCTAAGCGACTAGCATGTGGCGATGTGGGTCCAGGCGGGCTCGCCGACCCAGCCGTTTTACTCAAAGCGATTCAAATGTTGGGTAATGCGAAAGACACTGCATCAGACCACGCAGCACGTTAGACGACGGCAGTTCAGGAGGTCCTGATGACCGAACCAGGAATCATCAAAGCAAAGATTGAAGAAGGTATCCCCGGCTCAATCGCTCACATCTACAACGAACAAGGTGATGGCGAACACTTCGACGCACACGTGATCAGCGAAAGCTTCGACGGTATGCCGCTCGTCCGCCAGCACCAAGCAGTCTACCGCGCGCTCGGCGACATGATGAAGTCCGCCATTCACGCGTTAGCGCTTCAGACCTACACCCCCGCCCAGTGGGAAAGCCGTAACGGCTAAGGAGCATTCAATGTCCGTACAAGAGACCATTGAAACGACTATCAAAAGCAACAAAGTCGTCCTCTATATGAAAGGCAACGCCGATTTTCCCCAGTGCGGATTTTCGGCGCGGTCGGTCGCAATCTTGCGTCACCTCGGCGCGGAGTTCCACTCCGTCGACGTGTTGGCTGATCCCGAGATCCGTCAGGGCATCAAGGACTTTGCAAGCTGGCCCACCATCCCTCAGCTCTACATTGATGGCGAGTTCGTTGGCGGCTCCGACATCATGATGCAGCTATTTGAGAGCGGTGACCTCGAGCGCTTGGTCAGTACCGAACAGGCGTAAAACGAGCACGACTCTGATGAAGCGTGTACAAGTTCTATTGGTCGGAGGCTTTTTGGGCTCCGGCAAGACGACGCATGTCCGTCACCTCTTAAATTCAGCGATCGCCAGCGGGCAAAAACTCGCTGTGATCTCAAATGAATTCGGAGAACTGGGAATCGACGAGGCGCTCCTGGAATCCGAAAGCCAGGGCTTCGTCGAACTCGCGGGCGGTTGTGTCTGTTGCAAGCTGTCAGACGAGCTTTCAGAGACGCTCCAGGACATTTATGAACGCGTTCAGCCGGACTGTATAGCGATCGAAACCAGTGGTGTCGCACTCCCAAGCGACGCGCAGTTGACGCTCTTTCGGGAGCCGGTGTGTGAGTGGATTTCGGACGAAGCTGTCGTCGTCGTGGTGAACGCAGATCAACTCAAGGATCGTCTCGCTTCAGCGCAAGCGCAAGACATCGACGACCCGTACGGCAGCGGCGAGGACCTGACGTTCGAATTTCAGGTATCCGCCGCAGACTTACTGCTGCTCAATAAAGTAGACCTACTCGAAGAAGACAGCGCGCCTTTACACGCGCTACTGCAAGAGATGAACCCCGGCGTACCGATCTTCGAGACCGTCCAGGGTCAAATCGCCCCAGAACTGCTCTTCCCGCCCGACGCACACCGCCTCCGGCAGACGCGCAAGGCCACGAAACCGGTACACGACCACGACCACGACCACGACCACGACCACGACCACGACCACGACCACGACCACGACCACGACCATGCACACTTCGTCTCACAAGTTCACGACATTCCGGAAAACTTGACGCTCGCAGCGGCGAAGCACTGGGTCACTGAACGCCAAGGGCTGCGTACTAAAGGCTTCGTCCAGACAACTGACAAAGGTTGGCACGTGATTCAAGGCGTAGGTCGTAGAATGGAAGTCACCCACACAGACACCACGCCTCCGCCAGAGGTCCAAAACAAGCTGGTCGTTATCAATTACCGCCAGTAGACAGTGACAAAGCTGGGAAAGCCCTCTTCCGTAAGGGCAACATCCAAGACGCGATCTTTATCTATCGCGAACGATCTCGGAAGCTTGATAGCTCCCACGGGGTAACGTGACTCCGCCGTCCGCCAGGCACGCGCTATGAACGCATCGCCTTCCGCCCAAGGTGGGTCCACAAAACAGACCGCATCCGTCACGCCAAGCTCTCGAAGCACCCAAGATTCCGCCGCGTCGAAAAAGTCACCGTGCACGAATCGAATCTTGCCCGACACCCCGTAAACACGCGCGTTTTCTTTCGCCATCTGAAGCCGATCCGCATCGTTATCGACCGCAACGACCATCCGGCAGTCGGGCCGCCTCGCAAACGCGATCGTATTCCCTCCCGCACCGCAGAACCCATCAACGACCACGGCCCCCCGCAAAACGCGGGCTTGATGTGACGCAAAATGCTCCGGTGTGATGCTGGCGCGCGCGCCAGCATCCGCTCCGGCATGCTCGATCTGAACCCCCTGACTAGCGCGAGAAAACAACCTTGAATCGCTTCTGCCTCTAGGCTGACGAAATCTCGTGTCGACCCGCGCGCGAACAGGCGGATCCGCCTGTAATTCTATCTCCTGCCCACCTACAGAGAGCCCTTTGACACGCCCTAATGCTCGCGCAGCGCGCCCCCCGCTAACGCTGCCTAAAGGACAGCCCAAAATGGCCTCCAGATCTCCGGGCGATAACCCTGGATGTGCGCTGACCAGTTCCAGCACTGTACGCTCCGGTAGAGGTCCATCCATCACACCTAAACGATTGAGCGCATGCGCCGCCCTCAAGGGTTCGTGTGTCCAAGCCCACTTCAACACATGTAGGGCTTCAACCACAGAACAATCAGACAAGTCGAGAAATGCTGCGACATCTTCCCCCCAAAGCCGGTCCTCACCGAAGAACCGCCAATGACAAACACCGCCCTCGAGCACATGCTCCCGATAGAGCGCACCATGCGCACAGCAGCGTTCAAAGCCCAACGAAACCTCTGCGCTCAGCGCACGGGACAACTCCGCTTGCTTCGCGGGAAAGGGCAGCGCGGTGCCGTCTCGTCGCAGCGTGCGCAAGCCGCGAATCAGCCGTGTCAAGTTGGGCTGTCCTGGAGGGGATACACGCGACAGCGCAACGTGTAGTTGCCCATCAAAGTCCGAACCCGGTGCACGCGTCGTCGAAAAAGCGCTGACCCAGTCGGCGCAAGCGGCCGCTGTGTCCGCCGCGACAGGCCCAAGATCCGTCTCCAACAGCAGATGGAGCGTGCCCTCGCCAGAAACCAACTCGGAAGTAGCTAGGTGCTTCGGCATACGATCAGCCAGCGCCGGAAAACGCTCACGCGCATGTCGCTGGCCTGCGCTCTCAGCCTGTATACGTTTGGGCGAACCAACCCGGACCACACCTTTTTCTGTCCGAAAAACAGGCGTTCGTCCGTCGTCCAAAACCTCGGAGATCGGGCCGCCGAGTGCGACCACCGTCGTCTCCAAGTCCACAGGAAGGGCTTTCACCACATCTCTCCTCGATTCTTTCATTTGAGCATGACACGTTCGTTCGGTTAGTGGGCGCCGATTAAGGAGATCCTCTTGAAACTGAACGGCCGCATACTTTACCTCCTCGATGACGCGCAAGATGTCCGAGCGCAACTCGACGGATCGGACTTCGCTTATGACGCGGAGCCCTTGGCCTTTGCGGTAAACACAGACGGAATGATCAGCGGTCAGGCGTGTACGCTCGGCTATACGGGTGAAATCCTGGGCCCGCATTTCCTGAAAAACTTCAAGAACGTTGTCGAAGAAGGCGACGTCAAGAAAGGTGGCTTTCAAGTCATCGTAGGTGGAGACGCCTACGGCACAGGCTCCTCTCGGGAGGTCGCTGTTGTGGCCCACCAGGGTGCCGGGATCGAGCTGGTTATCGCCAAGAACTTTCAGCGAATCTTCCAAGAGAACATGGTGTACGCGGGCATGCCGTTCACCACAGACTTCTCCGTCCTTGACCGTCTACAAAGCGGCGAAGATGTCGAGATCAACGAGTTCTACAACGCGCTGCCGGACTTCTTTCGGTCGGTCGCCAAAATGGGTGGCCTGCTCGCCTACGGAAGCAAACTGCTCGATGGGAATGTCACCCCTACTTACGACGTAGACCGACCGAGTCGACCACTCAATGTCGTCGAAAAGATCGTCGCCAAGACGGCTTGGAGGGGCGATGGTCAGGGCGTCGGCATGAACGCCGTGCGCCCGGGAGATCAGGTGCTCTGTTCTGCGGGCTTCCGCGGGATGCACGAGTACACCGCCGGTATGGTGATGGCGCTGTACCACGAAGAGTGGGGCGGCGCGCCGGTCTATGAGCCCGACCTGGCGGCCGCCTTTGAAGATCACTTTGTTCTACTGGACCACCCATCGGTCCCCGATGGTGTCCGAGAGAAACGTCTAGGGCCAGCGAAGCGGCTCGCCGCGGAGATGGAAGAGGCCTGCGAAGAGCATGGCATCCGCCTACACGGGCCGGGTCGACCATTCCCTGCTGGGGTATGTCACCGCATCGTCGTAGAAGACTATGCGCTCCCAGGAACCATCGTCGTCCTCACAGATAGCCACACCCCCACAGCGGGCGTGCTGAACGCCTTCGCCTTCGGGGTCGGCTCAACTGCGATGACCTTTGCGCTTCGCACGGGCCTGATCCCAGTGACGGTCCCAAAGGTCGTCCGAATCATCGTCGAGGGGGACGCTCGCGGTATTGTCTCTCCTAAAGACCTCGTGCTGCACCTGATCGGCGACCCATATTTCCGCGAAGAACACTGGCGCTCCAGCCCAACCGACACCTGTGTGATCCAGGTCGGTGGGAAAGGGCTCGATCAGTGGAACGTCGATGAACTCTCAGTCATTACCAATATGACGGTCGAAGGCGGCTTGATGACAGGGATCATCGAACCCTGTCAGCCGATTATTGAGTTCCTAAAAGACCAACGCGGTATCGACGTCACGGACATGCTGGTGAGTCCAGATGAAGGGGCTGAGTACGTTCGAGAGATCGTCGTCGACCTCGCCGAAGTACCGGTGACTGTCGCGACCCCTGGGGACTCAAGAAATAGAAAACCGCTCGCAGAGACCGGTGATGTCCCAATCCACAACGTCGTGATCGCATCATGCACAGGCGGTTCACTCACCGATCTGAAGGCCGTCGCCGAGGTGCTGGAGGGTCATGCGCAACTCGCCGATGGCGTCCGGCTCACCGTGACACCGTCCAGTGAAGATGTCGCCGAGGAAGCAAAGCGCAGAGGCTACATCGAGTTGTTCGAGAAGCTCGGCTGTGTAGTCACCCCACCCGGGTGTGGCTCGTGCATCGGCAATGGACCAGGCGTACCAGACCCCGGCGAAACGACAGCCAGTACGACCAATCGCAACTTCGATCGTCGTATGGGCGCCCCCGGGCCCGTCTATTTAGTGTCCCCTGCGGTCGCGGCAGCCAGCGCATTGACCGGAAAGCTTACCGATCCAAGAGACCTTTAGGCTCGAAGCCTATGAGCCACTCTTGTAGGCGGTAAAGTTGCCGCGCGCGTCGCAGTCAATCTCACCGTCTTCATTGGTATCCATACCCATGTAGGCGAACCCTTCGATGACAGCCTTGTCTCGATAGATGTCGTAATAGGCAAGGCCACCGAACGCGACATGCATCGTACCGCCGGAATGCCCGTGGATACCGGAAAACACGACCCCACCGTGTGAACTCTCAAGCCCCCAGAAGACTTCATCTTCCTCAGCGGTAAAGGTCGCCCAAAGGCCGTCCGGTGCGCGGCCTTCAATCCGCATTGCGCCACCGGAAATCCAACCTTCTGTGCCTTGATCGAGGTCTGAGATGCCGCAGGTTTCGTCGAACCACTCCGTCGCGAAAACGGTGGTCCACGACCCCATCAAGTCAGGGATATTCCCTGTGTCTGTGCCGTCCGGACCATCAAGGTCGCCACAGTCAGAAGATGCCTCAGAAGAGTCGACTCCGTCACCCCCGCCACACGCCAACGGGCCAACCCACACCGCGGCGCCCAAGACCAAAACATTCAAGGACGTATACGAAAGTCGATTCATGGTTCTGGCTCTTCCTTGTTGAGGACAGGCGTGATCACAATCTGATACCGGCGGTTCTGCGCTCGTCCCGCAGGGGTGTCATTTTCGGTAACAGGCTCGGTACTCCCCTTACCTGCGACCGTGAGACGATCGGGTGCGACCTTAAACTGACGGATCAGGTAGCGCGCGATCGCCGAGGCGCGCACCGCCGAGAGTTCCCAGTTCGTGGGGTAAGCCGTGCTCTGTGTCGCAAGAGAATCGGTGTGGCCGACTATAGTCACCACAGTGTCCGGGTGCAGATTGAGCGCGGTGGCGATCATATCGAGCACCATCCGAGCCTCGGAGCGAACCCGCCGACTTCGACCGTTAAACACCACACTGTGGTGAATGGTGATCGTCGTCGTACGGCCTAACCGCTCAACCTTTGCTTCCGTGGTTGAAAGCACCTGCACCAGTTC
>Ga0163179_10000723_pt1 | contig 23543 bp, 34 predicted proteins | sample AtlANTMetagenome_FD_109643 | JGI IMG/M metagenome (GOLD analysis project Ga0163179, IMG submission 109643) | Marine eukaryotic phytoplankton communities from the Atlantic Ocean - Atlantic ANT 2 Metagenome | ecosystem: Environmental > Aquatic > Marine > Oceanic | place: North Atlantic Ocean...
CAGAGGACAACGAAGTGACGGGTAAGATGCTTCATGAAGCCAATGGCCCCGCGAAGAAGCGCCACGGAATCAAGGCCGGTGTTTACACCCCGACATTTGAAGAGGTGATGGAGTTCTCTGCAACGCTTCGGAAATTCCTCGATAAGTATCCCGATGTCAAGACGCATGTTAATGCGCTTTATGGACAGACTCGCTCATGCTCTCGCCATGCTGGTGGGGTCGTTGTCGCCGAGAAGCTCGATAATTATATGCCCTTAATCAATTCAGGCGGAGTTAGGCAGACTCCTTGGTCCGAGGGACAGAACGTTCGACATCTTGAACCAATGGGCTTTATTAAGTTTGACATCTTGGGCCTTGCGTCCCTCCGCATGATTGACGGTGCAATACGGCACATCTTGAAGAGACATCATGGGATCAAGGAGCCAACCTTTGAACATGTGAAGGACTATTATGATCAGAACTTGCACCCCGACGCCATTGACTTTTCGGATCAGAATGTTTACAAGAATATCTTTCATGTTGGCAAGTGGGCAGGAGTATTTCAGTTCACCGAGACAGGCGCACAGAAGTTCTGTGTTAGGGCGAAACCAACGAGCATCATTGACATCTCCGCTATCACATCTATCTTCCGCCCCGGCCCATTGAGCGCTGGTGTTGACAAGGATTATGTTGAGGCGAAGAACAGTCCACAATATGTGAAATATATTCACCCGATTGTCCAAGACGTGACAGAAGAGACGTTCGGCTTTCTAATCTTTCAGGAACAGATTGCAATCTTGGCTCACAAGCTGGGCAAGGATCTGACACTGGACGAGGGGAACCTGCTCCGCAAGCTACTTACTAAGAAGGGGACAGGCAAGCATGATAAGAAAACGGCAATTTATAACAAGTTTATGCAAGGCTGCGAAGAGAAGGGCATCCAGAAGTCGGACGGTCAAAGACTGTGGGATACTTTTGAATACTTTTCTGGTTATGGCTTTAATAAGTCACACGCAGTGTCGTACTCGGTCCTCTCCTTCCAGTGTGCATGGCTCTTAAATTATTATCCTGCTGAGTGGATGGCTGCATTCTTGGACAAGGAGCCAGAAAAGAGAAAGGAAAAAGCAATCTCGGTCGCGAAGCAGTGGGGATTCCAGATTCGACCAATTGACGTGAACACGTCGGGCCGTGTTTGGGAGATCTCCGAAGATGGGCAAACGTTGATTCAACCTTTGTCTTCGATTAAGGGATTGGGAGATGCAGCCATTGCACAGATTATGTTTGGCAGGCCATTTAATAACGTTGAAGAGTTTCTTTTCAACCCTTCGATGGTTTATTCGAAACTGAACAAGAAGGCTCTTGATGTGCTCGTTCGCTCTGGGGCACTGAGTTGTCTCATGGATGACCGATTCACCGGAGCAAAACATTTCTGGTCTGCCATCGCGGTGGATCGCCCTCGGAAGGAAAAGAATCTGGAAGAGAACATCGAACTTTACGCCCCAGAAGGGGATTTTACAGAAGAAGAGATCATTCAATTTAAAGTGGACTTGACAGGAGCGTTCCCAATGGATATGATTATGGATGAACATTTGAGGGCCAGACTTGATGAGTTGGCAGTCCCGCCAATTTCAAAGTTTGACCCAGACCTGCATATTGCTTGGTTTATTCCAAGGCAGGTCACGACACGGAAGACGAAGAACGGGAAGGATTATTGGATTTTGGAGGTCATTGATGATTCGAACAGCATCACAAAGATCAAGTGTTGGGGAATCCAACCAAAGAGGGACAAGCTGTTCTTAAACCGGCCTTACATGGCCAAGCTGGATCACAGCGAACAGTGGGGATTGAGCACACGCTCTGTCTATCACAACTTTAGAATGCTCGCATAAGGAGGAACCAATGGGCAAGCTTAATTTAATTAACAACAATACACAACAGACCGACGAAGAGGTCAAGGCGCGATATATTACAGAATATATCCGCTCAGTAAAGGAACTTGAAGAGGCCATGGAGCCTTACAAGGAGCAGAAGCGAGAGCTTCGGCAAGAATACAAGGAAAACGGCTGGCTCTCAAAGGAAGAGATCAGCATGGCAGTCAAGGCTTATCGTCTTTTGAAAGACGAAACAGATCTTGAACAGCTTATGGACTTTTATGAAACTCTGCGAATCGCAAAGGAAGGTGCTTGATGATGGTTGAGTATTTCCGAGTTCGAAGGACTGCCAACCCACCAACCCGAGCTAATCCAAGTGATGCCGGTCTCGATGTTCACTTTAGCCCTGCCAATGGCACGGACTCTGTGACTGTTGAGCCGGGAGAATCTGCGGTTCTCCCAACTGGTCTTAAGTTTGGCGTTCCGCATGGATATATGCTGGAGGTCAAGAACCGTTCCGGTTTGGCCTCAAAGCGAAGCCTTGTCGTTGGTGCTTGTGTAATTGATTCGGGATATGACGGGGAGGTGTTTATTAACCTTCACAACATCGGAACAGAGACACAAGTGGTCGAAGCAGCGACAAAGATCGCTCAACTCGTCATGGTGCCAGTTGTGCATTTTCGCGCAATTGAAACAGGGCGAGACAACCTTTATGACTGGTATCCAATCACGATTTCAGATCGTGGGGATGGAGGATTCGGGAGCACAGATGCAACTTGAACAAGTGAGGCAGCGGCTTGAGGTCGTGAAGGAAATGGGATTTGTCGAGACGATGAGGAACGGCAATACGGGCGTTGGTTATACTCTGGAGACGTTGCTGGGAGTGGAAGAGAACAATAGTTCGGGAGCCGACATTGATGGAGAGATTGAGCTTAAGGCCAAGCGAAAGAATGGAAACTCAAGGACCACATCTTTTTGTCAGAATCCAATCTGGCTGAAGAAGTCCAGAGATATCATTCGTGAATATGGTTGGCAAGATCCAGAAAAGGAAAACAGACTGAACTTTTATCCTTCTCTTCGCTGCAACCAACGCAGCCCACAAGGGCTGATGCTGCTCGTCGAGAAGGGCAGCGTGTTCGTCATTGGCAAGGGAAATGAAAAGCTCGCAGAGCTTCCGATGGAGGTTCTTCGCTTCCGCTTTCGACAGAAGTTCAAGAATCTGCTAATTGTTAATGCGGAGAACAAGAAAGAGCCCCGTCAGCGAGAACAGTTTCATTATAATGAGGCTTATTATTGTTCTGAATTGAGCGCGAAGCAAGTTGAGAGTCTCCTGCTTAATGGTAAGATGGTCATGGAGCCTCGCATGTGGCTGGACAAAGAAACAGGAAAGCTACGAGACAGAGGTTTCGCAATCAGGCTTTCAGATAAGTGGACAAAAGAATTATTCGCCCATGTTAGGAGGGTTCTGTGAATCAAGCAACAAAGAAAGTTATGTTTTCCAGCAAGACTGGAAACTGGGCCACGCCACAGGCTTTTTACGACAGGCTAAGCCAATATTTTGGCGGCTTTACTTTGGACCCATGTGCTGACTGCACAAACGCAAAATGCGAGACATTTTACACAGTTGCAGATAACGGCTTAGAACAAGACTGGTCAGGCCATACCGTGTTTGTCAACCCGCCTTATGGTCGAGGCATCGATAAGTGGATACAGAAGGGTTATGAAGAATCTCAGAGCAAAAACACGAAGGTGGTCATGCTCATCCCAGCGAGAACAGACACCAAGTATTGGCACGACTATGTTATGAAGGCCAAGGAGATTCACTTGGTCAAGGGGCGGCTGAAGTTCGGTGATAGCCAAAACGCGGCCCCGTTCCCGTCAGCGGTGGTGGTGTTTGACAGTGGTTGGTCATATATTTACGGCCATCGACCCAAATTTTTTTCCATGGAGAGAACGTGAACAGAAAACAAAGACGCGCTCTTGAGCGTAAAATGAAGAAGGGAACGACGATCCAAGACGAGCAAGCGCAGGCAATTCAAAATAAAATGTCTCTGTTCTCAAAGCTGCCCGATCATTGCTTGACTTGTGATATGGAATTCGACAAGACAGATAAGGAACAGGTGACGACATGGAAAGTGTTCGTCCGAGGGGAGGACAAAAAGGTCAACCTTTATTGCCCCGACTGTTGGACCAAGGCTTCGGAAATTGTCGAAGCTTATTTTGAGAACATGAACAATAACTTTGAAAACGAAGGAGAAGAAGATGAGTCGTGAAATAAAGTTCCGAGAATGCTTGAGTTATGACGATGTGCTGCTTGTCCCGCAATATTCGGACATTCGAACGCGCTCCGAAGTGGACATTGGTTCGCAAATGGGACAGACCCGTTTCGCCATTCCGATCATCGCCTCGCCCATGGACACGGTTTCGGGCTTCGCAATGGCATCAAAAATGCAGGACTTCGGCGGCTTCGCCGTGCTCCACAGATATTGCTCAATCGAGGATCAGGCCGAAGCGGTCACAAAGTTGTATGCCAAGATGGGACCTTCCGCTGCAGCAGTTGGAATCACAGGAGATTATCTTGAGCGAATCGCTGCGCTTGCCGATGCAGGTGTTGATATTATCTGTCTTGATGTGGCCCACGGGCACCACATTGTCATGAGAGAGGCAATTGACAATATTAAAAATATGTTCGACGGGCAATTCCATCTGATGGCGGGCAACATCGCAACGATTGAAGGATTTAACGACTTGGCAGATTGGGGAGCCGACTCGATCCGCTGCAACATCGGCGGAGGCTCTATCTGCTCAACAAGGATTCAGACAGGCCATGGAATGCCCGGCCTTGAAACTATCCTGCACTGCGCCCAAAGCGACCGAGACGCGATTATCATTGCCGATGGAGGAATTAGAAACTCTGGAGACATCGTAAAGGCTCTTGCAGCCGGTGCTGATTTCGTCATGCTGGGCTCCCTTCTTGCGGGCACGGTCGAAGCCCCCGGCGAAATCATTCGCACCAAGGACGGCGAAAAGATGAAAACATATCGAGGAATGGCCAGCAAGGACGCGCAAATGGATTGGCGAGGCCGTTATTCGTCAAACGAAGGCGTCTCAACAATGGTGCCTTATGCTGGTCCCGTTGGCAACATTCTTGACGACCTGATTGGGGGGATCAAGTCTGGGCTGTCTTATTCTGGGGCACGAAACATCCGAGAGTTTCAAGCGAAATCAAAGTTCATCGTTCAAACTTCAGCGTCTCAAACCGAAAGCGGGACTCACATATCCCTAAAGGCGGCGAGATGACCGATGTTGATTCAAAATTGACAGTCGATGTTGGCCAGAAGAAAAAGGCCGACATGAGGGTGAAGCTGCACTATCACGGATTGACTATGGGTTCTTTTGTTCGCGGGGTCATTGATGCTTATGTTGGTGATGACGAGAAGTTTTTCGAATGGTTCGGTCAATTTCGTGCCCAACATTCTAAATATAGCGGCAGCAAAACAAGCTTAGGCAAGATAGAGAAAGAGGAACGTGCGGGTGCGGAAACGATGGGCACGTTTGGAATTGGCGATAAGGAACTCGAAGACATTTTCGACATTATTGCAGAGGAGCACCCCGACTTATGAGCAAGAAGTGTTTTGAACTTTGTAAGCAGCATGATGTTTCTTGCCCGAACAAGGACTGCCGCCTATGGATTGACTACGAAGAAGACTTAAACTGTTGCGAGATCGCTATTGACAAACATGGCGAAATGACGCTGCGTGAGATCGCCAAGAGAGAAGGCATAAGCTATGTTAGAGTAAAGCAGATTCAAGATAAGGCTTTGCAGAAGCTTAAGGCAAGTTTAAGTAATTTTGGCCTATGAAAAAAAGGCATTTAACAAACACGCAGACTATTTATTAACGTAAACAAAGTAAATTTGTTTTTTTGTTTTATTTTAGGAGAAAACTTTATGTCCAACAAGAAGACCAAGAGCCTTTTATCTGAAGCTGCAACTCGCCGCTTTATGAAGCTGGCCGAATTAGATAATGTAGCATCGGATTCTTTTGTTTCTGATCTCTTTTTCGAAGAAGAGGAAATGGAAGATGCCGAAGCCGGCCCAATTGATGGCGCTGGCGAAATGACAATCGACATGGGAGAGCCCGCAGGCGACGACCTTCCACCCGGCCCAGAAGGGGACATGGGTGCTGAAGATCCCGGCGCTGGAATGGCACCACCTGAAGTGTCCCCAGAAGTTGCTGACGCAGTTGCTGCAAGCATCATGTCCAAGGTTGGCGAAGTTCTCGCTGATGAGCTTGGTGCCGATGTTGAAGTGGTGAGTGATGAAGGCGGCATGGACGGCATGGACGCAGAGCCGGCTCCGATGGACGCTGCGCCACCCGAAGACGAAGGTGCCGACCCTGTCGGTGAGCCACCAATGGGCGAAGAAGAGCCAGTAGAGATGATGCAGGAAGACGACGCAACGGAGGGCCACCGAGGAGGTGATCTTAACGATGATTTGGTCAACGAAGTTGCTCGCCGTGTTGCTGCTCGCTTGATGGGAAAAACTAAGTAAACAAACAAAACAAAAAAACAACTTGACAAAGGGCTATAGTTTGGTTATCTTAACTATAGCCCTTTTTATTTGGTGATGTATGATTTCATTTTTATGGTTTATGACAGGAGTGGTTGTTTGCCGATTCTTCTTCTTTTTCGGTATCTTTACAAACGGCAGCAAGATTATAAAGACTACAGAACTTGAATGCTTGAGGCTTTTTATGCTGATTCGCGAAGAATATGAACATAGTTCCAAAATCAGACATGCATACTTAGAGGGATATGTAGACTCAGAGCAGGCTAAGATTTTAAAAAACATGGAGGAGCATAATATTCGGACGTGGCAGGAGCGAGTAATTAAGGAGTTCGTGACTGCATACCCCAAGCAATACAAGTGGTTGTTGACATATCACAATTGGTCCGGTGCAATGGAGCACTTGCAAGCACACCTTATTCAAGACAAAAGCAAAAAATAGGTTGACTTATGTCGTTTGATCGGTTAAAATAATATATATCGACAAAGGGAGGTTGTCTAACATGAACATAACAGCGTGGAGAGAGGAAACTCAAATAAAAGATGAAATGTATTATAAAGTTCAAGTCAACAAAATTATGGGAGTTCGTTCTCGCAACAAGGTCGAGAAACTTTTTAGTGATTGGAAGTTAGTTGGAGAGGGTTACAGCATGCGCAATTCAAAAGAGTCGCTATTGATGTATGCCAAAGCGTTTAAGACGCGCAAAGATTGGGAGACGTGGGCAAAGCAGTTCCCTTATGAGCTGATTGAGTACACAAACCACGGTAACCCAAAGGTCTTTAAGGCCATATCATAAACTTGGAGAAAGAATGATCTTTAAATCTCGCAACAGCGAAGAAAAGACAGAAGAAAGCGAAGAAAAGAAGTCCAAAGCAAAGTTCAGCACCGATGTGGAACTTAGGCTGATTGGAATTGTTGGAGATATTGACGAGGAGAAGGCAGCAGAGATCATCTATTCGATGTTGCTGCTGTCGGAGCAAGGTCGAGTTGAAATCGAGGATGAGGATGGAAAGATTAAAGTTGGCTACGAGCCGATGGAGTTTTTAATCTCGTCTTATGGTGGGAGTTCTCACGAAATGTTCGCCATGTATGACGTTATGCGCCAGATTCGCGATCACTGCCCCATCCACACAATCGGAATGGGCAAGGTTATGTCTGCTGGTGTTCTGCTTCTGGCAGCAGGCACCAAGGGACAGCGACTGATTGGGAAGAACTGCCGTGTCATGCTCCACAGCGTTCTCGGCGGACATGCCGGCTCGCTGCATAATCTTGAAAATGAAATGGAAGAAATACGATGGACTCAGGAGCAATATATCAATGCTCTGGTCAAGGAAACTAAAATGACCAAGCGCCAGCTTAAGCGCCTATTGAGCAAAAAGGTGAATATTTATCTTAATGCCGAAGAGGCAGTTAAATATGGCATCGCCGATCAAATTATATAAGGAAACAAACAAATGGCAAAAATTACAGGCTTACACGCCTTCATGATTAAGGAACAGTTCCGTCACGTCTTTGAGGAACTGGGATATGCTTTCTTTGGCTTGGAGAGCAGAAAAGCATGGAACGTTAACATTATTGGCGTCCGAGCAGAAAGGCACAGCACCAATCTTTTTGATGATATGCTTGTGGTGATCTATCGGAACACCAAGAAGGACTGGGAAGTTCGGACTTATCCGGTCACGACTGACCCCGGTGCGTGGTATCTTGAAAACCCAATGAACTCAAAGGGCACGGCCATCTTGGTGCCGGGACAATACAGATCCGTTTACAAGATTGACCTCCATGGTGGACGCTATGAAGCTTTGTGTCAACGCAACGGAGAGGTGTCTGTGTTTCGCGATCCCAACAAGGACAATATTGCAGACACAGATGCTGCGTCAATCGCATCTGGCTATTTTGGGATTAATATACATCGCAGTAGAAAATCAGGTGAAGCCGAACAGGTTGATCGCTGGTCTGCCGGATGCCAAGTTTTTAAGTCGGCTTCGGATTGGAAAGATTTCATGTCATTAATGCACAGAAGTGCCAAATATTTTGGAAACTCTTTCACTTACAGCCTAATTAATGAAGGAGATATTCTTGATGGGACATACAGACGATTTGAATGAAGTGGTTGACAGCTTTTTGAAGCCAAAGGCAGATTCATTAACATTAACTTCGCTCGTGGACATGATTCGCGAGACGATTGAGGAAAGCACGGGCATTCTTTTGTCCGAAGCGGTCGATGCAGTTGGCGGAGACGCGCCAAAGCAAAAAGAAGTCAGAATCGAAGACATGCTTGGCGCTCTTAATGTGGATATTAAAAACTGGGGCACAAGAGGCTCCTCCCCCGGCGATGAAGCTGTGGATCGCAGAATCGTCCAGAACTATGTTCAGAGTGTTGCATCGGCCTCACAAAGCCCCGATGATATTCTAAAGGCGCTTGAGGAAAGCTTCAACAATCTCAGTGAATCGAAGAGCGATAGAAAGCAGGGCAAATGTGACTTGGCAAAGACCATTTCAACCATTCAGCTTCTTAATACGCTCTCTGCAATCATTAATCAGTTTGAGCCCCGAGCCGCAGGCTTTATCATGGAGGCGTTCTTAGCGGCCCTGTTCCCCGGCGGCGCAGTCGTCGGCGTCTCTGACTCCGAGGGAATCGAGGACTTTGTTGTAAAGGGTCCAAACGGCGACCTCATGTATTCGCTCAAGACTTATGCTTATGGAAAAGGTTTCGATGGAAGTCGAATTGACCTGATCAAGTCAATGCAAGCCTCGCCAGATAATGAGGTGATTTATTATATTTTTGGAAAGATCGGCGGCAAGGGAGACACAGCAGTTAGCTCAATCGTCGTTCATAAGTTTATCATTGACGAGAGCAACATTGTCGATGTGATGGGCGGCCAACCCGTATATGACATGACAATGGATTATATTGAAAAAGGCCACGCTCGCGGAGCAGGAAGCTTCAAGGTCTCAAAAGCCATGTATCACCGCTTTCCGCCAATTGCAACACTGACCGTTGACAATGCAAAGCTGGTCGAGATTGCCAACGAGCATCTCAAGGACATCGTTCAGCAGTTGATCGAGATCCAGAACCAGTTCAAGAAGGTTGTTTATGATATGAATCTTTATCTTGCAACCATGAGCGGCACGAAAGCAGAAGACTTCAAGTCCGACACGAAGGTCTTCAACCAAACAGTTCAGGATAATGTCGAGGGTGACAATACTTGCATGCCCCCTGAAGATATTGTTTAAAAACAAACAAAAACCTGATATAATATCAAGACACAACAAGAGAGGTTAACTTGTCTAAACATTACGATTGCAACTCTTCCTTAAATGAGAAGATTCTTTCTGGTGTTGCCAAGCTCGCCGACAACGTTGCAGCAACATATGGCCCCCGTGGTCGTAATGTGCTGCTCCAGTCCGCAGGCAGGCCACCAGTCATCACCAAGGACGGCGTGACCGTCGCCAAGTTCATTGAGCTTGAAGATCCCTTTGAGAACGCAGGCGCACAAGTCATTAAGCAGTCTGCGATTCAAACCAACTCCGACGCAGGAGACGGAACGACGACAGCAACAATTCTGTCCCGAGCCATCCTCGATCAGAGTCAGAAATATTTGTCTGCTGGTGCATCGCCAGTGGAACTTAAGAGGGGCATGGACAAGGCTCTGGATGCCGTTGTGGAAAATCTTAAGCAAGAGGCCACGCCCATTTCCAGCCAAGAGGACATCGCCCATATCGCGACGATTTCAGCCAATGGCGACAACACGATTGGATCGCTCATCGCGATGGCTGTCGATCAGGTTGGAAAGAACGGAGCAATCACCGTTGAAGAGGCAAGGTCACTAAAGACGACGCTGGACGTGTCTGAAGGCTTTCAGATTAATTCAGGATACATTTCCCCGGCATTTGTTACAGACGAGCGTAGAGGGGCAGCACGCCACACTGACGCCTTTGTTCTGGTGACTGATAAGAAGATCGAGACAGTTGATGCCATGCTCCCAGTGCTGGAATTGGTTTCTCGCTCCTCTCGCCCCCTGATCCTCGTGGCAGAGGAGATTGAAGGACAAGCTCTGGCCGCCCTGATCATGAACACGATGCGTGGAACATTAAAGGTTGCAGCGGTCAAAGCCCCCAGATATGGCGAAGAGCGACGACAGATTCTTCGCGACTTGGCGACAGTTGTCGGCGCAACATTTGTTTCCGTTGAGACTGGCAAGCAGCTTAATGAGTTGAAGCTGACGGACTTGGGGACAGCGAGCACCGTCGAGATCACAAAGCACGCAACCACATTTGTTGATGGCGGTGGAGACACCGAGAACGTTGAGAAGAGGGTTGATGAACTGAAGGCAGACTTTGAAACAATTGACGAGACTGATCTGCATGCTTGTGAAAGGCTGCAAGAGCGCATCACAAGGCTCGCTTCTGGTGTTGCGATCATTCGTGTTGGGGCGGCGACAGAGATTGAAATGATCGAGAAGAAGCATCGAATCGAAGATGCGCTTGAAGCCGTTCGCTCTGCACAGCAAGAGGGCATCGTCCCCGGCGGTGGAGTCGCACTGATTCGTGCAGTTCAGACGCTTGAGGTTGACACGACAACTGAAGATCAGGACTTGGGCGTGAAGATTATCCGAGACGCAGCTTATGCCCCTCTCCGCCAGATGGCCACGAACGCTGGAGAGTCGGCAGATCTCATTATCAACAAGGTTTGTGGTGAGGTTGGCAACAATGGATATGACTTTTCTTCAAAAAAGATCACAAACTTGGTTGCCTCTGGAGTTATTGATCCCGTAAAAGTCACACGTTGCGCATTGCAAAACGCGGTTTCTGTTGCATCAACATTAATCACGACTAATCATGCCGTAATTGAAGTGTGATGACTATTTATAAACGCTATGGACGAACACACACAAGCATTGGTTGAGCTTAACTCTAAACTTGAGAGGCTTCTTTCGGGCATTGAGGTTCTTGGTGCGAATCAAGAGCGAATGGGCGATGATATTTCCAAGATTAAGGAAGCTGTTTATAATCCAGACGAGGGCCTTTATGCCAGACTCAGGGCAATTGAGCAGTGGAAGGAAAGCACAACAAAGATTCAGTGGATGATCATTTCTGTTGTCGTGATGATGGCGATGAAACAGATCTGGGAAATAATGATGGTGTCGAATTAATGCCATGTCTGAAAAGCAAGCAAATAGCGTAATCGAAAGAATTGACGAGTTGCTCACTGGCGACAAAGTTGGAGATCGAACAAGGAGATTTTTATTATCCTTGCGCTCTTGGGAGGACAAGAAGGGCCTAACGACCAAGCAAATGAACTCTTTAAATTCCATCGAAAGACAAATCAATGGTCCATCGAGCAAAGTCTGGATAAAGAAATATGACACCAGCATGAGGAAGACAGCCGAAATATGTGCCAAGTATTATGAAAGCAACCCGCCATATTATGCAGAACTTGTGCATCAGGTTTTGAACAATGAAGAGTTCATCCCTTCGGAGAGTCAATTCTTCTCTTTAACTTCGAACGATTATAGCCAAAAGGTTCTGCGAGCATATTTTCAGGAACCAAAATATCAAGTCTCAAGTTATGTTAAGGTTCGTGCATCTTGTCCTGAGAATATAAAAAAGAAGATTGGCGACAGAATGTGCGTCATTATTCAAGAGAACGTCATGCCAATAATTTCTGCCGCCAAGGGTGCAAAGAGATATAAAATATTGCCTTTTGGCTCTTCGCACTCATATATTGTTGAAGAGCGCTATTTAAAGAAGACAAAAATTGCTTGACATGACCAATTGGTTGTGTTATATTAAGACATAACAAAAAAAAGGAGTGTTATAATGAGAATTAACATTTGTTATTCCATTAATAGATCGGAAATCGCAGTCGAGGCTTCCATGCTTTGTCGCGAAATGGCCAGAAGGGCCGACATTTTAAACAAACAGTTGATTGACATCGCAGAACTCGTCGAAGCAGTCCAAGACCCGGAGACTCAATTCCCAGAGATTATTCAAAGGCTCAACAGTGTCAACGGTCTAAACATTGATGCGGTGCATCGCGTTCAGGACTTGAGCTTGATTTTGGCTAATTATGTGGAAGTGCTCCGTGCGCCGCCAGAACCAGAGCCAACCATCGTTTACGATGAGCCATATGAGTCTGGGTCGGATGCTGAAGTGGGGGACGAGAATGATCAAGGTGAATAAAGGTGATTTAGCCTATATTCCCTCCAACACTCGCTTGTCCATGTTTCATAACGGTGTCTTAAAAAAGTTCATTGAACCAGAGAATCCCATTCATGTTCTGGTGGCAGAAGCGGAGCTTGCGCTGGATCGAGTTGTTGTGCTTTATGAAGGAAATTATTGGCATGTTAACAGCAGAAATGTTTATCAATTGGAGGACAAATGATTAGGCTCGTTGAGGTTAGGGAGAGCAGCAGGGTTCAGGTGGCACAGACCGAAGGTCGTGACCAACGATTCACGCTGTCAGAGATATATATCAATCCGTCGCACGTTGTGTGCATTCGGGAAGACGCATCGGCTGTTCGATTCTTAAACGAAGGGCTGCTGCCCGAGGGCTTAGACGACAGGCAAAGGTTCACACGACTGCACTTAAATCGCGGCCAAGGTGGCCTTGAACTTATTGTTGTGGGAAGTCCTGACACTATTGGGGAGAAACTTAACCTCAAAACACCAAGCAACTTGCTTAAGGGGTGAAAATGATTGAATGTTCTTTAAGAGATCAAAAAGAATACGGGAAGCTCCTCCCAGACTGGGGCACTGGCAAGACGAAGAAAGGCCGATACCATGGATCCTCTTTTGCTGTCGAGGGCTTTGGCTTTAGCTGTTGGGCCATCGGCGTATATATTAACGTTGAGCACAGCAGATATATCGAAGAGGGGATGAGCGAACAAGAAGTGATCGAGGGCTGTGTCGAATATCTGAACAAGCCGCCACCGAGAAAGAAATATCAGAAAAGAAAGGCGGTGCCCCTTTACGGCAAGTTGACCACGGGAGAGTTTAGGCTGAAGTCCGACGAGGGCGGAGAATATATCGAAGCCCTTCTGTTCACGGATCAGAGAAAGAATAAACTTCTGTGGGGTTCAGGCCCGACAGAATTCAAGCAACTTAAAAAGCGAGGAAGACCCCGCAAGGAGAAGACAAATGACTAAGCCTTGGACGTGTGTCCTTCTGGGCAGCAATCCCGGCACAATCACGACAGAGGTTCACTATGGTCCTCTTGGAGCGAAGGCCGCATTTCGACACTTGAGAGAGACTGTTTCGCCAAGGGTTCTGCTGACAGTTGTCGCAGGAAGCCAAACCGAAACTGGCCACACTGACAAACTTGTTCAGGTGGTGTTCGGCGAATATGATTGATCCGAAACTGCTCCTCGCTTGCCTGCTCTTTGCAATTGGCCAATCGTTGGCATGGTTCCAGCTTAATAGCCAGTTCGTTTGGGAGTGGTGGAAGCAGCATCCAATCACCGCTGTTGTCGTTTACGGATTTCCAACAGGCTTGTGCTTTCTTTATGGTGTTAGACTTGCCTATGAATCAATGGGTCAAGTGTGGGGGCCAAGATTTTTGATCTTCAGCATGTCCTATCTGACATTCCCAATATTAACTTGGCATTTCTTGGGAGAGAGCATGTTCACGACAAAGACGATGATTTGTGTGTTTCTTTCTATGCTAATCGTGGGAGTTCAATTGTTTTGGGGCAAATAAAGGTTGCCCTATGCTGAATAAAACACTATTTATATAACGAAAGGGAGACATATTTGCAATGAGCTTTACGCAGAAAATGAGACGGGCTCTGCTCAAGGAATCAAAGTTAGAGGAAATGGAGCAGATTGCCGAGATCAGCCGACATGAGGCTGAGAGCATTATGGACTGGTTTGGAGACGACACTTCGCTTCTTTCGTTCGATCAGTTGTTTGATGGCAAGCTAAGAAGAGTTGTTAACCTTCGGTCGCAAGACGCAATAAACCTCCAGAAAGTTGTTCAATATTTGCGAGCGGAAGATTGGGGCCCTCCTGCGATTGTGAACAACGACGGCGATTTCGTCGGCTCTTACGATTCTGGGAAAAGGGGGTTCGCCACAAAGATGGTCAAGCAAAAGCGCAAAAGACTTGCGGATCAGGGAGGTGGAGAATATGAAGAAGAGATTGAAGTCGCAGAGCTTAATCTTGAGAGGAACAGGACAATCACGATTCCCAAGGGTCCACGCGCAGGAGAAACGATTCAGAAGGTTGACAAGACAACAATGTCCAAGGCAATCTTCAAGAACAAGAAGATCCCACAAGAGCTGAAAGACTGGTGGAGAAACAAGCAGGTCTTTTACTCAAAAGAAGATCAATGGAACTCGATTGAGGCTGAGTTCGCCAGAGATCCGGCGGAAGAAGAGACAGATAAAATGTCAGTGATCCTTTCTCGCCATCCAATTGATGTGCTCCGCATGTCAGATCATCAGAATATTCAATCTTGCCACAGCGAAGGTTCAGGATATTTTCATTGCGCCCAAGCAGAGGCCAAGGGTCATGGGCCAATCGCTTATCTGGTTGACGACACAGAGCTTCAACAGTTGCTCGCTGGTCTTTATGAGGAATATGACACAGCCGACGACCCAGAATCCGCTTATGACAAAGACCGCTTGCAAAATGCGGCGAAACTCAAAGCTGAAGATTGGCTCAAGAGAGGTGTGTTTAATCTTAAGAGACATTATGAAATGTTGATGGATGCGAAGGATCACGAAGAAAGTGGCAGGATGATCGAAATGGCAGTGGATGTGATCTTCAACACTTTGGCCACTTATAAAACGTTGTCTCCGGCTGTCCGGGGGGTTCTGAGCGATCAGGTCGTCCTCGATGCAGTGATTCAAATATCAGAAAACGGTGGTTGGCCCGAAGGGATTCAGTCCATCAGCCTGCTCGACAAGGAAGAAAGAGAAGATTTATCGCCCGAATCGCCCAGTGCCCGAGACATCGGTGACTTTGATGACACAGAGATCTTCAAAGACAGGGACCGAAACATCCGTGGCGTCAAGGCCAAAGCCCGACTCAGGTTGCGCAGATTTGTTGACGAGTCCACAGATGTCGAGTTTGCAGTGCCAGAGAGCCGAATCTATGGAGCGGCTGTGCCCGGCTTCAGGAACGCGGTGCGGCGCTGGTCTTGGGAAGCGCAAGCCCAAAACTTCCAGAATGAAGACCAGATCCCACAAGAAAGATATTTAACCAGAACCGGCGGCTCTTATGAAGACTCAACAGACATGGAGATTTTAAAGCCCTTCTTTGCCGAAGGCGGATATGAAAATGTTTACGAGGGCAGATATGGAAACGTTCATCACGAACACAGCGAAGAGGAAGAAAGCCAATGGGAGCAATACGAGGAGCAATGCCAAGAGCACCAGAACTGGGCAGACAACAATCTCGACCACATGTCCGTTGGTTATGACATCGGCGGCGACGAACAGCCTTATGTTGCGGCTTGGGCCAATGCAACCATAAGTATAATGTTGGATGGCTGGCCCCCGACAGGCCCAGAAGACGCCGATGGCAGGTATGAGCCCCCAGAAGACTCAGGTCTTAGAGCCATTCCCAAGTCATGGGGCGCGGAACGTGCTTGGACGAGAGAGTTTGCCGACCTTTTGGAGCCCGAGGATGCCTATCCCGAAGAGACTGATTGGAGGGTTGATGGCCAAGAGCTTTCAATTGATTATAGTTGGACCTGTGAAGACTGCAACGATCCAGATGATTTTGACAGTTTCATCAGTTATTTATCCGGCGACTTCGACGCCAATTTTGATGAGATAAGGGAGAAGGTTCGCAGGAAGATAGTGAACGCAGGCTTCGCCGCCGAGAACTATTTTGATAAGTTTGCTGGCGTCCCAGACGATGAAGAAGACACATCAGATGCCTCCAAGTTCGCGGAGACTTTGACCCACTTCAGGTTTATTGGGGCCGACACTGACGAGACATCAATCACCTTCTCGTCAAAGAATGACATCGGCACTCTCGGCTATATTGCGACTGGTGTTTCGTTCCCAAGGTCAATGTGGGACAAGTCCTCTCCGACAGCGAAAGACGTGGCCGATGTTCTTGGCGGCAGCGTCAAGGGCTTTGGTCTTGAAGGATATGTCGAACACACTCAGCACGCAAGCAGAATCATTGCTTCAAACCTTGCCCACCTTGAAATGGAGGCAAACAAGTCAGTCGCAGATCAGCTTCAGTTTGATTTCGGAGATCCAAAATACGACAAGCCAGAGGACTCCTTTGGTGTGGACCTCGCAACACAGGCGAGGTTTGGCACGTTTATTGTGCCCGAGAACGAAGCAGCAAGACTTGGCCTGCCAGATTCGAACCAGCTTCATTATCTTGGCTTCTCGCTTAAACTTGAGATTGATTCAGCCGACACAGAGAGAGAAATCAAAGGGGCGATCACCTTTGTCAAATATATTGACGACCACATGGGTGAGCTTAACAAGGTGATGACCGCGATTTATCAAGAGGCCATTGACGACGAGAATAACAGAAGGACGCAGGCAAAGCAAAGAAAGTCCAGCGATGATTACAAAGACCAGCAAATCATTAACTTGCAGACCAATATTCTGTCAGCACAAGACGTTCCGCTCAACGACCCAGCGCACAACCCTCGCGCAGCATCAATAAGAGCGATCATAATGTGGACAAAAGAGGTTTGGGATGAGATGACTGATGTTGAAAAGCGCGTGCTCATGCAATATGTGGGAGGTCTTTTCCGAGGAGAAAGAGTGTTCCCAGATCATGCGGATCCCAAACTCCCAGACCGCTGGATCGACAATGTTAAGAAGATGCTCACAGCAGAGGAAGGCGCTCCCGGCGCTGTTGCAAATCAATATTCGCCAAGTTTCTCTGCCAGTTATGCAAAGCTGTTGCACTTCTGGACAAATCCTCACCACGAGAGGTTTGACAATCTTGAACGAATCGAGGACATGAGAAATCAGATTGATGACGACTTTGTTCCGATGCCCGTGCTCTTTGAATCGATGAAAGAGTCGGTCAGTTATTTTCAATCGGAATATGAAATCATTTGTGGTGTCGCGATGTCGAAGGAACTCGGAGGCACAGTCGAACAGACGATCAAGGACATTCGTGCTGTCGAGGCAGTCACCATTGTGGACACAGTTGAGGGCACGGCACACGACACCGACGTTTCTCACAATGTCGATCTAACGATCAAGTTTGTTCGCAACCAGCGATCAAAGCCATATCGTTTTATCAGATTTGAGCTTGTTCCACAACTCCGAGCAGTCAAGGGATTAAGCGGAATCCGAGTTAAAAGCATAAGGAAAACAGGAGCATGACAAACTTTAAGAAGTGGAGAAGGTTTTTAACCGAAGCAAAACAGCCAAAGCCAAAGCGGAGAGTTTTGGAGAAGGTTATTGTTGAGAACAAGTTGCGAGTCTTTGACTTCGATGGAACCTTGGCGACTTCTAAGTCTAAAGTTAGATTGACCCGAGCAGACGGGACAAAGACAATGCTTAACCCGCACGAGTTCGCGACTTATGAACTTCAGTCCGGTGAAGAATATGGCCCTGACGCATTTGAGGAGTTCGACACCCTCATCGAGCCTCAACCGATTGATGAGATTATCACAATCATGCGAAACGTGATTGAAAAAGAAAGAAATGATCCCGAGGGCAGAAAGATTGCAATCTTGACTGCACGCACACCGACATCCAAGCAGGCAATCAGCGACTTCTTGGAAGAACATGGACTGGACATGGGCATGGTTGATTTTGTTGCCTTGTCCGATGGCGATCCAAACCAGAAACGTGCTTGGATTGAGAACGAGATTCGACACGGAGGCTTCACCGACATTGAGTTCTTTGACGATGTGGAGGCGAATGTTGAAGCAGTCGAGATTATTCGCAATCGTTATCCAGATGTCAGGCTGCGAACAAGACTGATCAAATATGGCCGATTCAATGAGGCCCACACTGGAAAGCCAAGGACAGGCCCGTTTGAAGGGCCTTATGGAACCAGCCCCATCCAGCAGAAATATCAGAAGACCAGAAAGCGCAACAAAGCCAAAAATGTGGGCAAAGGCGGCAACAAACACATGGAAAAGGGTGTGAAGAAGGCCAGCACCAAAGGCGCGAAGGCAGCGCCCCCCGGAGCAGGGGGATCATAAGCGAGTTTTTTTCAAAAAAATAAAAGTTAAAAAACTCAATGATTACAGCCATATAACGATGTTTTGGCATTCCCTGTGAAATAGAACAGGGGATTAGTCTCGCGCCCTCATAGTTAAAATAGAGGGGGTGCTTGATGTGCCAAAGCTATCTAACAGACTTCTGTCCCTAACCGCCGTCGTTGCGGTCTTCACAGCTTTTTGCACAACACAGCAGTCTGCGTATCAACTCGCTGAAAATATTGGTTATTCTGTGGCCGACGATTCGGCTCTTGATGCAAGCGTTTCGGACAGCGTTGTTGATGATGTCCGAGATGCCGCTGTGCGTATCAGCGACCCCAATGCAATGGTTTTTGGTTCCGGCTCTTACATTAAATATGCCGGAAGAGATCTGATTGTCACTGCTGCTCATGTGGTCAGAAATAGCAGCACGATGCTTGTTTATGAGCGCGATGGACTCGACCCAGTTGTTGGGCACACGGTCTATGTCGATGCTCAAAACGATATGGCGTTCTTGTTATTGGATGCTCCTATGCAGAGCCGCGACCCGATCAGAGTTAACTTGAAGCGCCCGAAAAGATTAGAAGCGGGCGACTCTGTTGTCTATACGGGATTCCCTAACCGATACGATTTGTTGACGATCTTTGGAAATGTGGCCGGGTTCACAGCAGCGGATAACTATGTTGTTCATTCGTATGCATGGATGGGAGCCTCTGGTTCTGGCGTTTACAGCAGACGTGGGCATTTGATTGGAGTTCTCGTCGCCATTGATGTTGCACGAAACCCGCTTGATAGATTTGGTGTCGCGCCCCCGCAACTTATTGAAGATGTCGTTCACGTTATTCCAATCTGGAAGGTCGATAGAGATATTTTGATGACCAACATTAACTTGAAAGAAGCGGAGTCTCAAGAATAAAGGAAACACACAGGTGAAGCAGCTACTCACATTATTAACTTTTTTCGTTTTTATGCTGGGGGGATGTTCGCCTGATTACGCAATCGTTGTCTCCGGCGGCGAAACTGTTTACGAAGAGGTCGAGGTTCCCGTTTATGTCGAGGTGGAGGAGCCATCAGATCCCGGCGAGATATGGGTTGATTCCTTCTTTCAGCCACAGAGCGTTGAGGGTGTTGACATCTTATGGATCATTGATACTTCTGGCTCCATGAACCAATATGACGCAGAGTTGCTGTCGGGCATTGAAGCGATGCTGAATGCCCTGCCTGCATCTGGCTGGCGACTGGCCATGACATCTAATGATCCAGCCATGGCATCCATAGAGGCTCAGTTTCCTCTGGTCCCCGGCGATGACATGGAAGATGCCGAAGACATGTATGAGGCAATGGGCCGAGGTCATCGAGAAGAAGGGCTGGACGCGGCATATGAATATCTTGTAAACAACAGTTATGCACAGACGTGGCTGCGACCCGACGCCGCGCTCTTGATCGTTCAAGTGTCTGATGAAGAGGATCAGAGTGACGACCACTTTGCAGATGTTAATGATTTCAAAAGCTGGTACGCGGTCCAAAGAAACGGCTCAGCTTACATCTCCAGCATTGTCACTCACGACGCATCAGTTTCAGTTTGTGATCGCGCTCCAAGCTACATGAATGTTGGAGATAGATACATGGATGTCACAAACTATTTTAGCGGAGTCATCTTGGACATATGTTCAGAAGACTGGTCCACAGGGGTCACTGATGCGTCAACCAGAATCGAGCCGCATGAGAATATTGAACTCACACACGAGGCAATCGAAGAGTCAGTCAGAGTCTTTATTGACGGCGCACTCAACTACGACTGGTATTATCAGTCGTCAGACAACACAGTTTACTTTACAGTGATTCCCGCAGGAAACTCATTGGTCGAAGTCGGGTATAGGTATTTCCCAGATGAAGAAGATACAGGAATGGATACAGCAACGAACTAAGAAGTTTAGATTGTGGTTATATTGGAAGAACCTCACTCTAAAGGACTTGTTCATGATATGCTTTTCATTCCTGTGGCTATTTGGATTTATTATTTTTACAGCGTTCGCACTTATGTCCTGTGCGTCGGTGACAGAAGACACGGCATATTACGAAGCAGCCGATGATGATGAGTTCGTCAATAACTGGTGGTCACTGGAGACAGATAATCTCCTGTTAAATCAGGTCGTTGATGAAGGTAACTGTTACAGGTTTTATGAATACACCAGTGAATATTACGGCGACTGGCGCAAGATGTATGGAAGAGATTCACTTGAAGAAGGAAGTTATCATGTCGCTGACTGGGAACGGGCTGGAGTTGACTCGATGTTTATTTCTGAAAAATACGAACTGATATATGAAAAAACCGATAATGGATGTTATTTATTGCAAGCCCACTCCTCTCTGATGAATGCAGAGGGAGAGGCTTGTCCTTGCGAGCAGTGACAGTGGAGGCGATATGACATGGACATTGTATTCTACACCATTATCATTGGCGTCTCTGCCTATAGCGGCTTTAGATGCTACAGGTCGGCAGAAAAGAAGCGAGAATACCTTGAGCGCCAAGCGCAGCGCCAAGATCTGTTGGCTAAGTTGCGAGAAGTAAAAGATAAGCGCAAAAGATATTCCACTAAAAACCATTAAGTTTAGAACGGTGCCGTGATATAATGTTCGCAGTGTGTTGAGGGGCAAATACACAGCTTGAGACTATTTATTTCAAGGAGCAAAATAGCTGCAAGGGCATCATGAATCTATCAAATCTTTTTTTCAAAAAGCGCTCAACGAGCGCCAAGCAAAGAGAGCTTCTTGAGGAGCAGGAGCTTATGAAGAAGATCATTGAAGAACAGCAAGTTCTGATAAAAGAACTTGAACAGGTCAACCAGACATTGGCCGCCAGCCTGCGACAAGCCGCGTGCCCCGAAGAGATCACTAAACACTTGTGTGAGAGAATCGACATGCTAAAGTTCAAAAATATGCAGGAGACAGAATGAACGATGATGACGAAGCAGAAAAAATGGCAAAACATGTAAAATCAGCGTGGATTTCAAAGACCGCTAACAGAGAAGAGAGGCCATGGGGTGAAGAACTCTCATGGTCAGCGCTGCCTAATATCCATGGCAAACTAATCAACATACACGAAGGCTGTCGAACCAGCCTAAAGTATCACTTATTAAAGTCCGAGGTGCTGTTTGTGCTCTCTGGTCACATTGAGGCAGAGTTCGGAGACGAAAGAACGCTCCGCGATCCAGTCGGGCATCCTTGGAAAAAAGAAGAGTTGGTATCGGGTCAAAGTCTGGTTGTTCAGTCAGGCTCTCCTTACCGAATAACAGCCATTGTGGATTCGACACTTATCGAGATCGGCGACCGCCACACTGAGCCCAGAACAGTTCGACTGGAGGATGACTATGGAAGAGAATAATGACGAGCTTGCCGGAGTTGGGGCCAAGGTTAATGATTTGAAGCCAACGCCGCCGCCAAGATTGGCACCAAGGGGGATTAAAACTTTTACTGTTTGTCGTCAGACTGACGAATCCGGTGTTTCTGGTGAGGGCATTGTGATTGAGGGCGTTTGTCTGGCTTCCGGCCACTGCATTGTTCATTGGCTTTATCCTCCTCCGAGGGGTGGGATTGCTATATTTGATTCCCTCAATGACTTTATCAAGGTTCACATTAAGCCTCATCCGACCAACAAAACAATAATCACATACGAAGATGGTGAACAAATGAGGTTTGGAGAATCGGTCGAAACATCGTAACATTAGCCACGTTGCACTCTATTTAGTGTAGATTCGTGGAGGATTGCATGTGGGGGCGAAACCAGAAGTAAAGATTAAAGTTGGTGATTTGGTCGTTTTTCGTCCCAACCCTTACGAAGAATATTATGACTGGTTTTACGATGAGGAATATAAACCCAACCGTCTTGGCCTTGGTGTAGTCCTTGAGGTTGTTTATGAGTATGCCATCGTTTATCACAACGACTCGCCGCAGATGGATAGCATCTGCGTCTTTAAGGTTCTCTGGAACAAGGCAAAGATAATAAGGTGGGAGTTTTCCGAGGACTTGACTAAGGCTCAAGGTTCCACGGATGGATAGATACTATGTGGGAGACTATATACGCTGGGTTAAAAACGTGCTAACATATTCAGCGAGCAGTCACGGGGTTGTCACTCCGATTGAGAAAGAATACGATTATGGAATAGTTCTCTATATTGCAGAGGCGGGAGAGCTTTCAACTTCTGATATTATTATTGTCAGATCGGTCCTCAATCAATCGTGGCTCATGACTGCCACCAATGACGAGGAATACGAAATAGTTCTAATGTCTCCGTCACCAGAGCGGCCAGCAAAGGCGAGGGGCTGATATGGCGGTTCAGGTTGGAGACATGTTGAGGTGGCTTAGGCCACTGGGCAACTTGCCAAACAAACAGAAAGAAAGGGTTCATGGCATCGTCGTGTCTATTGATCATGATGAAGATTCCGAGGTTCCATCATGCTCGGTCAAGGTCATGGAACTGAACGGGAAAACTTTGCTTCTTCCGCTGGACTTGCTTGTCGAGATAGGGCATCTTGAGGTGCAAAGAAATGGCGACTGGGAGACTGTGGCGCCAACTATCGAGCACATAGACTAAAATAGTTCTTGACAGTTCATTTTGTTCGTGCTATATTACTATAGTCCTTAGTGATGGGAGGTGATCATGGGGCGAAGATCAACAAAGACTGCTGGTGCGATGGTTTCGCTAAAGCGCAGAAAGAAGAAGGGCCGAGGTATCTTAATGGAGGTCGTTGACACGGCAGATTTAGAAGAAGCGGATCCTTCTGGAGAGTATTGGACAAACTATCAATACCCAAGACATATGGACAACTCCAGCAATAGAGATTATAATCTGCGAAATGCCATTTGGCAGTTTCAAGTTGAGCATACGAGGCGCTCTGGAAGGCTGTCAGCCGCTTGGAAAAGGCCGCATCGAAAATATGGCTATGTTCACTGGTTTGAGACTCCTTCCGAGTGGGAGCAAA
>Ga0163179_10000724_pt1 | contig 23543 bp, 20 predicted proteins | sample AtlANTMetagenome_FD_109643 | JGI IMG/M metagenome (GOLD analysis project Ga0163179, IMG submission 109643) | Marine eukaryotic phytoplankton communities from the Atlantic Ocean - Atlantic ANT 2 Metagenome | ecosystem: Environmental > Aquatic > Marine > Oceanic | place: North Atlantic Ocean...
CATTGAGTGCGTAGGGGGCATCCTCGATTAAGGAATCCAGTAATCCCCTCAAGTGTCCGATCACTAGTGGAGGACGCGTTCGTTAAGGAGGAACGACCGATGTTCGGTCGAGGCCAGGACAAAAACGCTACCGGGATCCGGGTCGTCGTACGCTTTGGTGGCGACGTCGTCGAGGAACGGCTGGTACGTCGTGGTCAGTCCCTTGCCGCGGGAGGTCCGGGAGAACTGGCGGTCCCTTCGCCCACGGCAGATAAACCGTTGGTTGCCTTCGGCTGGAAGCAAGAGACGCCCGTTGTCAGAGTTCCTGGATACCCGACAGTGCCGTTGAAGACGGAGCAGCCGTGGACCATTCGGTACGGTGAAGTCGAGGTCGAGGCCGAGCATGTCGGTCTGGTCCGAATTCCGCGGCGTCGTTTGTTTGCCGAGGGGGATTTGGCCCTTTTGGTCATGATGCTCTCGCTCACTGTGTTTTTCGGCCAGTTCGACGTGATGCTTCGGCTGTTGAGTGGCGTGTCGCAGGGCGAAAGTTCTGGCAGGCCCGCGCCCACGGCAGAGTTGATCGCAAGGTTGTTGGCTGATGAGCTCGCCGGCGATGATGTAGGCGTGCTTACGCAAGAGGTTGAGACGAGCGCTCCAGACAGCCCGCTCTTTTTGCCGATGGGCCATAAGGGGCCGCTGACGCGTACCGGCGGTGCGGCAGAAACAGGGCCCACCCACACGCGAGGAGAGCCAGACAAGCCGGATGGTTCAGAGGCCGATCGCGTGGCTGAGAAGACCGAACCCGCCCAGGAGGCCGTCGAGGAGCCGGGCTTTGAGTTGCTCGAAGATGGTACCGTCCCGCTTCCGCCGGACAGTGAAGAAGTACAGGATGCTGTTGTTGATTTAGGCGAGCCCACACCAAAGTCCACCAAGGAGGGCTGGGGCTTTGCGGATTGGTACGAAGGAGAGACCGCCGAACGTGAAGCCTCTGAGATCCGAAGTCGAATTCGCATCGCGCGCGAACTTCTTGAGATCGATCCGGACAGTGACTGGGCCCTGCAGACGCTGGCCTACTATCAGTACCTTGCGCAGGATTATTCGAGCACGTTGAAGACGTACGAGCGCTTTATCGAGCTATACCCGGAGGACCCGAGCGGGTATAATAATATCGCCCTCGTGTACAAGCGTATCGGGGACTATCCTACTGAGGAAGCCTATTATCGCCGAGCGCTGGATATCGAGTCGCTCGATCTTCATGCGCTCAACAATCTCGCCGTGAATCTATCCCATCAAAAACGATTCGATGAAGCACTCTCCATCATGGAGGTGTTGGCCGTCTTGGATCCTGGCGATCCGTATGCGGAACTGCACCGCGCCAAAATCTACGCCGAGATGGGGAAAGCCAGGCGCGCATATAGCCATCTCGAACAGGCGCTCGAAGGAATGGCGGAGCTCGATACCCTTCATCACATCGAATTCAGGCAGGACATCCGCGTAGATCCTTCTTTTAAGGCCATCCGAGGTCAGCGCCGCTTCACCCGCATCTTGACGCGCTATTACGGGGATGAGGGTGCGCGCGGTCTCGCGGGAGATTTCCGTGGGTGATCTACGCGTACGACTGAGCCTGCGAGACGAGGTCGTGGAAGATCGGGTACTCGTTGTGTCGGATCGTGTCCGACTCGGCGAGGCGCTGGACGCGAAGGTCTCGTTTCCTGGCGCTGATGTGCAAGTGCGACGTGTTGGGGACGATTTTCGAATCCGAGGTCGTTGGTTGCGAGAAGGTGAGACGCTGGACCTAAGCCTTGGCGCAGTTCACGTCGTGTTTGAACATACCCGTCCAGCAGGCATCCCTGGCGCTTGGCGTAGCACGCTAGATCTTCGGTTTGCATTTTCCGCTGTAGCGGTCGTAGTGCTTGCTGCCTGGATCGACACCGCGAAGAGTGTGGTCAATCACCGCGCTGATGATGGAGTGATCGCGCAGCAGCTTAGCTGGTGGATGGGTGCTGACGCTGACGACCCAGATAGTCGTGCCTCCTCTGTATCGGCGGCGCCGGATGAGCTGACGGGGCCTACCATCGTGCTCCCAGTCGACGGTCGCGTGGATGGACCCCGTGCGCAGTCCAATGACGCACAAACTGGCTTTGGCTATAAAGATTGGTACCGAAAGCAGGTATCGGTTGAGCGTTCCGTCGTAGAGGCGACTCGTCGTTTGGCTGAAGGCTCGTCTGCCCATGCGGCACGTCAGGCCTACGCCGCGGCGTCATACGCTACCGATGATTACGAGCGTGCGGCGCAGATATATCGGGAACTGCTCGATGTTCGCGGGGCGAGTGTCGAGGTGCTTTGGGGCCTGGCGATGAGCGAGCGCAGGTTAGGTCGCCACCGGGTTGAATTGGCGCTGTATCAGGCGCTGTTGAACACGGAGCCAGAAAACCCCCGTTTCCTCGGCGCGCTGGCCACAGCGGCGGCACGCTTTAGTCGATTTCATGAGGCACACGCGTTGTTGAATAGATCGCGGTCTGGAGAGTCCACTCCCAGAACGCTCGATGTATCGGCTGCGGTCGTTTATGCGTTGGAAGGCGATGACCGGAAGGCCATTCGATTTATCGAGCGTGTTTTCGAACATACCGATGAGCTCGATGCAGAAGAGCGCGTGGAGTTTGCGCGAGATCTGGCGCTTGACCCAGCATTTGCGCGTTTGCGTGGGGACCGCAGGCTCCGAAATCTCCTGGCGAGACAGCTTGGGGCAGCTGCACCACTGCCGATCTGGTAGAGCGGGTTAGGCTTGGCACTGTTCTTGTCCGATCCTTTCGGGCGGATCGGAGAAGAGACTCATGAGTTCGCGCATAGCCGTCTACGCAGGGAGCTTTGATCCCGTCACTTTGGGCCACCTGGATGTGATCCGGCGTGGCTGCGGCCTGTTTGACAAGGTCATCGTCGCCGTCGGGGAAAATCCACATAAACGGTATTTGTTGGATTTAGATACCCGCATCCGGGTGTTGGAAGAGGTGACCTCTTCACTCCCAGAGGTGGAAGTGACCCAGTTTTCTGGCCTATTGGTGCAGTATTGCCGTCAGGTGGGGGCTATGGCGATTCTTCGCGGGTTGCGTGCGGTCAGTGACTTCGAGTTTGAGTTTCAGATCGGCATGGCTAACCGTGATATGGCGCCCGATATAGAGTCCCTGTACCTGCTCACTGATCCTACGAATATTTTTATCTCGAGTTCCCTCGTCAAAGAGATCGCCTCGAACGGCGGTGACGTCAAACGCTACGTCCCTGTCGCAGCCTATGAAGCGTTGATGGAGAAGCTTCGACAATAGGTCGGAGTGACTGCGAGGCCTGAATGTGTGGAATTATCGGATACGTGGGACACCGCCGAGCGGTGCCGGTGTTGTTGGAAGGGCTGCGTCGTCTCGAGTACCGAGGCTATGACTCCGCAGGATTAGCGTTCGTCGACGACGGCGACATGAGCACGGTGCGTCGTGTCGGTCGTGTGGCAGATTTGACGGCCGCTGTTTCAGCAGAGGTCGGGAGTCACGCAGGTATTGCGCATACCCGTTGGGCCACGCACGGTGGTGTGACGGAAGAAAACGCGCACCCGCATATTGACTCTACGGGTCGGATCGCGGTGGTCCACAACGGGATCGTGGAAAACGCCACGGCGTTGCGCGCCAAGTTGGAGTCTGAGGGGGTTGTTTTTCAGTCTGAGACCGACACTGAGGTCATCCCGCACTTGATCTCTAGTTTTTACGACGGAGACGCGACCGCGGCGGTGGTTTCTGCGCTTTCGTTGATTCAGGGCACCTACGGTGTCGCAGTCATGTTTGCAGATGATCCGGACCGGATTGTTGTGGCACGAAACGGTTCGCCTTTGGTGATTGGGCTTGGAGATGGTGAAACGCTCGTCGCGAGCGACACGCAAGCATTGGTCCGCTACACCCGGCGCGTGGTCTTCTTGGAAGACGGTGAGATCGCAGAGGTCGATGCGCGCGGTGTTGTGACAAATCGTCTTAAGGATGGCCCCACAGAAGCGCGGGTTCAGGTCATTGAAGAGGAGTGGGGAGTTGGCGATAAGGGCGACTTTCCGCATTACATGGCTAAAGAGATCGACGAGCAGCCGTCTAGTATTCAGCGCTGCCTTCGTGGCCGTGTGTTGCCGCATGATGGCAACGCGAAGCTGGGGGGACTCGACCTTTCGCCGCGTGACTTGCTCAATTTCAACCGGGTCGTTTTGCTTGGTTGTGGCACGAGCTACCATGCGTGTTTGACGGGGGCGATGGCCATCGAGCGCTTGGCACGTGTGCCGGCTCGCGCGGAGATCGCGAGCGAGTTCCGGTATCGGAACCCGATGATCGACCCGAACACGCTTTACTTTGCGGTCAGTCAGTCCGGAGAGACCGCGGATACGCTTGGTGCGATCAAAGAGGTTCAGGTTCGAGGTGGTCAAGCGATGGGGGTCGTCAACGTCGTCGGCTCAACGATCGCGCGGACTTGCGGGCGCGGCGTGTACGTGCACTCGGGCCCCGAGATCGCGGTCGCAAGCACCAAGGCGTTTACAAGTCAGGTCACCGCCTTGATGGTCTTCGGCCTAATGCTCGCGCGCAATCGCGTCATGGCGCCGCACGAAGGGAAAGCATTCGCTGAGGCGCTGCTCGCGTTGCCCGATCAAGTCGCGGCCTATCTGGAAAACCCGGGGCCTATCGAAGCTGCCGTAGAGTTGATTCACACCGCACCCTACATTTTGTTCCTTGGTCGGGGCTTCAGCCACGCCGTGGCGCTCGAAGGCGCGCTGAAGCTTAAAGAGGTTGCGTATCTGGCATGTGAGGCGTACCCGGCCGGTGAGATGAAGCACGGACCGATCGCGATGATGGAGGAGGGGACACCGGTGATCGTCGTGGTTCCCGATGACGCGTTTCGCGACAAGACGCTGTCGAACGTCTCGGAGTGTCGTGCCCGGGGTGCGAGGATCACCGTCATTCACACCGAAGGGGACGCAGAGGCCGCGGCTGTTGGTGACGTCTCGATAGCAGTGCCACGTTCTATTGAGCCGCTCATGCCGCTACTTACGGTACTCCCGTTGCAGTTGCTCGCCTACCAGACTGCGGTCAAGCTTGGCTGTGACGTCGATAAGCCCCGGAACCTCGCGAAGAGCGTCACCGTCGAGTAGCTCGCCTTCCGCAGGAGGACGGTGAGGTAAGAAAACAGAGGATCAACAATGGAAAACTTGGCATTTATATTCGCGGTTTTTGGTTTTATAGCCTTTGTACGTACCGAGAAACTCATCAAGACGCTGAAGAAAAAGGGTCTACTCGACGCCGAATACAAAGCGGACTAGCCCCCGAGTATTTCCATATGCAAAGCCTGAAGTAGGCGTCCCCGTTGAGTCACGGAGTTTCCATGTTCGAAACGAATCAGAACAAGCCAGAGAGAGTGCTTCGCTTTCTTGTCGCCCTCGTGTTGTTGCCAGCACCGTTCATTTTGGAACAATCTGCCTACACGCTTATCGCCGGAGCGGTTGGAGCCATTTTGATGTTCAACGCACTTTCCGGTGTCTGCATGACCTACAAGGTGTTTGGCGTAAACACGTGCAGTTTGCCAAATCACGACGCTGATCGGAGCACGTAAGCGCTGAAACCGGTTTCGTTTTCCAGGCGTCCCGTTGGGGTTAGGCGCTTCCCACGGAAAGTCGGAGCAACGAGCCCTCTTCAGTCCACGCAAGGACGACGCCTTGTTGTAGGGCGATCGCATCTGCAGGTACCGGCCATTTGGCACCCCAGGGGTCCTCGCGGTTTGGCGGCAGCACCAGCTGTGGCGCCTCGTCCGGCCCCGACGCGCCCCAGGCTTGTCCGCTAGCGGTTTGTTCAACTACAGAACAGCTCTCCAAAAATGGATCGTTGGATAGGGATGGAGCGTCTGCCACGTCCGAGCCTTCGTCTTCAAGGGCGAAGTCACGGGTTTCCAGCGTGTTTCCAGTTGAGGTGTCGACGACGTACAGCACGTCATTGGCGTCGATAAGTTCTACGCGACCATCCTCGAGCCACCAGCCGTCTTCGATTTCGGCGCAGACTTCGCTTTGCGTGGATTCGCGTAACGTCGCGAGCATCTCGGTCTCGGCCGCATCGGGTCTACCTGGCAATGGCCAGCGCGTGATCTCGCTACCGTCTGCGTTCAAGCTCGCGCCTTCTTCGATCCCGACGCTCACTATATTCACTTCCGTTTCGGAGACGATGGTGGGGCCGCCGAGCAGCGGGGCGCCGTCCCATGTCCGTTTCCCTGTCTCAAGCTCCCAAGCTGTTGCACCCGGGCCGTACAAAATCCCGTTTTTCGTCGCCGGGCTCGCGAGCGCAAAACCGGTTTGGAGCACGCCTCGTGCTGTCGACTGTAGTACGCCGCGAGCTTCGTCGACATACACCGGATCTTGACCCAGGAACCCCGCCGGCCACCCGCCTTGTTCAAAGAGCACCTCGGTCGAACCGGTCGCGAGTGTCAGGACAGTAAGCCCTTGAGGCGTGGCGGCGAGCGCGGACTGACCGTCGGCGGAGAACCGTACCGACTCGGGGTCGAGATCGACATCCAGTAAAACGAGCCGACCTTTCGGCGCCAGCGCCAGCCAGCCGTCCATACTGCCCACAATTGCTGAGCCGAGGGGGCCTGGGATCAGCACTTCTACGGGGTAACGAAGCTCACCAACCGGGGTGGGCCGCGTTGTTGCGGAGGCCCGATACACGGTGTTTTCGTCGGTCCAAAGTGCGCCTTCACCGTTTGACCATGGCGCCAGTCCAGCCGATCGGAGCGCGCCGATTGGCAGGTTGCTTGGCGTATCTATTCCAGGCGCGAGCAGCATTTGGTGCTCATCTGCGCTCGCGAGGACCACCCAAGAGAGTCCAGGTCGTAGGTGTACGTCATCGCCCAACCAATCTGTCTCAAGCACATGCGCTTGCCCCGTGCGTGGGTCTACGCGCCAGTAGCCGGTGTCGTCTATCAGTCCCCAGCCATCCGGTCCGGCGAGCAGGTGGCGTGCGGGTGTGGGGGTGGACACGACGTGTACATGTGCGTCTTCGAGCACCCAGAGCGCCCCGCGGAACAGCCAGCCGATATTTTTCCCATCAGAAGACAACGTGTCGGGAACCCCGGGGGCCAATAGCGTGTTGCCACCGCGTCGAATTTCGCGGTCTAAACGGAGGTGTGGGAGCTTTTCTTCTCGCCAGTTCAACTCAGACATGTGTTTGACGCGCTTGCGAAAGGGGTTGGAATGGGCAACCTTCGGTATCACTATTGGAGAAGCTTCACGATGAAGAAGTCGCTGGTTTACCGTTCGTTCGCGTCTCGGTCCTTATTGTTGGCTGGGTTGATTTGGGCTGCTGGTTGTGGCGGCGTCAGTAAGAAGATCGTCGCGCATGACCTGTTCGCGGATGATGGAGAGAAACTGACAGCCGACGGGGCGGTCACGTTTGCGGTGGTTGGAAATCTTGGCGTTGATCCCACGATTGAGAAGATCGCCGCGTCCGAGCAATTGAAGGGCGCACCAGCAGCGGTTCGCGCTGACATTTCGGACCAAATAGACCTACAGCGGATCGCCTTTACGGTGTTGATGGGCGATGTCGTTCCGTCAGGTGCAGCCGCGGGCTGGGAGCGCTTCGGTCAGCAGTTCAAGGACCTGCTGGCTGGAGAGTCGCTGGCGACAGACGAGCAACGCACACGTCTTCCGGCGGTCATCGTGCCTGGCGACAACGAGGTCCGTAGTGATCGAGACTTGGAGCGGATGGGGCTGGCCTTTCCGGGGACCGGCGCGAATATCGGCTACAACCGCGTAGCGGGTTGGTCTTCGTTCGACTTCACCGTCGGTCAGTCGGTCTGGCGCATGATCTTCTTGGATTCAAATCGCGCCGCGATGCAGGCGCGCTGGGATGAGCAGATGCGCTGGATTGAACAGGCTACTGCGGGTGAGTCCTACGATCATGTGATGATATTCATGCATCACCCCGCGACTTCGCTCGCGCAGGGCGTCGACGTAGATCCCGATGGTGACGCCAAGGCGCTTATCGACGCGGTCGAAGAGTCCGCTGCGGTGAACTCTCTCCGCGCGGTGTTCGCCGCAGACCCGCGTACGAGCGAGGTGCAGCTCCTCGGTGGGCCATTTGGCGTACTCCATGTCGGTGCCGGCGGCGGTGGGGCGGGTTCGCACTCGCTTGGGCGTTGGGCCGCGGGGGGGGAAGGCGCCAAGTCCGATCTACGGCTTGAGGCTATCTACGACATGGCAATTTTGAACGCCTTCCGAGACGCGGCTGAGAAGAACGAAGCAGCGGATCGTGTGCTCGATCAGGCTTTGGGTGAAGGGGAGTATGAAGGCTTCCCTGGTGTGTACGACTCCGGAACGTTCCCGCTGGTGGGCTACTGGCGCGTCTCGCTGGATGATGACGCCGCATCGGTGGTGTTTCGGCTGCGTCGCGCGGACGGTGCGCTTGGCGATGTATACCGGGCCGACTTCACTGAAGATGGTGGCTGGCGTACTGGCCAATAAGCCGGTCTATTCTTCGATAGCGAAGATGACCGGCACTTGGTCGGGGGCCGAACATTCAAAAACGTCGTCTGGGTTCTTAGCGCATCGGTATTCGAGGTCTTCTTCGCCGACCGTGATCTTGGTTTCCAAGATGGGCTGACCTATTCGCTTGAGCGCGAGCAAGTATGTGCCGGGCGGGACCTTGGCGACCAACTCACCGCGTCCTTTGTGCTCGATTTCGCTGTCTTCTTCGGTAAGGCGGAACCACTGGACCAGCCCGTCTTCTGCGGTCAGCCGAACGGTGGTTCCGGGGCCGGCTTGTGTTGTTGCGGCGGGTGGAGACTCTGCTGCTGGCGCTTGTAATAGATCGGCAGACCTCTTTGGGCCCGGTGAAAGGTCATCCGCCTTGCCCTCTGTGCCATTGTACGACCCCGTAGTAGTGTTGTTCTCCCCAAGGTTTGAGACCAAGGTGAACGACGAACTGCGCATGAACAAGGCAGCGCTGATTAAAACGCCAAAGGCGACGAGCCCGATGATTAGGGCCTTATTTCGCGCCTTTGGATTTTTCTGTGATAGCGCTTCCGCACCTATCGACGCGGGAGCGCTTGGTCTTGGTGTGGGGCGCGCTAACGTTGGCGCGGCGTGCAGCGGCGCGCTTGGTGTCGGGCGAGCGATGGTCGGTGCACCCTGCTTTGGAGGGGCCAGCTGAGGTAGCGGGGGGCTGTCACTTGCGGCATTTGTGCTGGAGGGCGGGAGGGTGTCTTCGTCTTCCGGCGCGGGTTCGTTTAGCGGACGCGGTTCTTCTAGTGTGTAGAGATCTGGAGAGGGGAGCGCCGTTGTGGGTTGGCGCCACGCGTTGCCTTCGATGGGTGTCTCAACGGTTTCAAGCAGTGAGCTCGCGGCTTCAGGCGGCGTATCTACTTTGCCAATCGCACCAGGACCGGGCTCCCACTGTGTCGCTTGTCTTTCAAATGGCATGCTGTCTTCTGGCGCCCAGTCCCCCTCTATGGGCGCTGGTGGCACATCGTCTGGTCGCCTCTCTCGCATAGGCAGCGGCCGCGCATCGGTGGGTTCGGGTGTGGCCGGTAGGGAAGCATCGAGTTCATCGGGGCGCTCTTGGATTGGGAGAGGCCGGGCGTCAGTCGGTGCAGGCGTCGAGGCCGGCGCCCCTGCGATTGTCGCGCGGGCTTCTGCAAAGCGCTGCGAATCGCCCGGGTTGGTCGGCAGGTCGTCGTCGAAAGGATCGGCGTGCTCGTACACGTCGCTTTGGGCGTCCGTCTCTTCTTGGGCCACGGTGGGTTGAACAACGCGGACCGCCAGGCTCGCCAGTGATTCGCCGCTCGCGTGTTCTGCGAACTGTAAGACTATTGGCTGGAGATCTACGGCGGTGGGGCGTGCGTCAGCATCATACGCCGTCATTTGACAGAGCGTGTCTCGAAGCGCCTCTTCCCAGTCTGGGTTGGGCATGCCCACATCTTCAATCCCGTACACCATTCGCTCGATGAGCTTGTCATGTTCTTTGGGGTCGTCGGGGAGAGGGGCTGGAATACGACCGCCCAGCATTTGGGCAGCGATTAACCCCAGGTCGTACACATCCTGTTTGTGGGTCAGGTTGTCTTCTTCGGAGATGCTCTCTTGTTCGGGGCCGAAGCCGAGCACTTTTAGTTCCCCGTCCTTGGAGAGCATCAACCGATCTAATGTCAGGCTGCCGTGTACGAGTCTCAAAGGGTTCCTGACGCCGAGCGGAATCCGTTCCCAGGCCGCGGCGAGCGCGCATGTTGTCCCTGCGAGGGACTGCAGCGCGGATCTTGGAGACAAGCCAGGTGGCGTATGTAGAAGCCGTTCTAAGTTGAGGCCTTCGACATATTCGAGGACCACGGCCCATCCGGTGTCGAGACGCACGCTATCTTCAATGCGAAGCAGTTGGCTCTGTGCAAGCCCACCGAGCAGTCGCGCACGCTCTCTGACGGCGACTACATCGACGTCGGTGTCCAATGGTTTGACCACAACACGTCGGGTGAAACCTCGGCTGTCAGAAGCCAGCGCCAGATGGACGCGATTTGAAGATGCGCTGATCGGGCGGATTAGCTCGATCTTTAGACCAGGATTGCGCGATGACGGACTCATCGGCTGAACATGCCCCACCGTTCGGTCATACGCAAACAACATCCTATCGTTTTTAGCGAATCAAAAAGCGTGTAGCGTCACCCGCATGAACGCCACATAAAACCGACGGATATCGGCTAGAGTTGCATGTGTTTTCGCGATCGGGTGTTATGCTTTCTCGCTGGTTTTTTTTGTCCATTTTTATGCAACTGCAGACATAGGGAGTCCCCATGAACACGTGGGGTTGGCTCGTCTTATTGAGCACAACTATCGCAGGCTGTGGCGGAGGCGGTGACGCCGGCGCCGACAGAGCTGCTAACGCTGATAAATTATTGAGCGAAGGTGACGTAGCTGCGGCTTCGGAAGCCTACGTCACCGGCTACGCTGAGCAGCCGGACTCCATTAACCTGGCCGTCGGGGCTTCTTACGCTGCGTACGTCGCAGGGGACTACGCCAAGGCGGATTCGATTCTCGCTACGGTGGAGCCGAACGCGGGTGAGCTTCAGGGCGACATCCAACTCCGTCGGGCGTTGGTCGCACTTAAGGTCGGAGATCTCGATCTCGTGCGCTCCCTCGGTGAAAATTGTGGGCACCCAGCCGGCGAGCTACTCGCCGCAGAAGTGGCGCTCGCAGATGGAGAGCGGGAAGCGGCAATGCCGTTGCTTGCCAGCGTGGGCAAGTATCGTGGACAACTCGGAGACTCCGCGCTGTCTTACTTGACCTGGCTCAAGGACCCAGACCCATTGGTGCAGGGCTTGAGTGAGGCTGAAGCGCTTTGGTCTCTTGGACAGGGCGCTGTCGCCTCGCGGTCGGTAGAAGAGCTCCTCCGCTCGATGGGAGAAGGGGCTGAAACCTTGATGCTGCTTTGGGCGGGCCGTGCGGCTTCCGTTGGTGAAGTTTCGACTGCGACGGCCTTGGTAGACCTCATTGGCTTCCCACCGGATGGCCAGGCTTGGCGTGTCGACGCGACGCGCGCTTTGATCGCGTGCGCCGAAGGCGAGGCCGAGACTTGCGCTGAGATCTTGGATGGCGTCAAAGGTGCTCCGACGGCGGGGTTGGAAAGTGCGCGCGCTACTGCGGCGACCTTGCTCGCAGAGCACGATGCCTTCAAGGCCAGAGAGATTGTCGGAAATATCGAGTCTGCTGCGGCAGCTCGTGCACTTATGGCAGCGGATGATCGTGCCGCTGCCCGTGTCGCAGCCCCTTCAGGGCCGCTTGCTGACTACCTCGGAGGGAAGTCCAGATGAGTTTGTTTAGAAAACTACGGACTGCTGCGGCCTCCATCGCTGTGCTGTCGTTGCTCGTGACGACCGGCTGTGCGACCACCGGGTCAGTAATGGGTTCGGATACACCGGGCGTAAATGTGAAGGTCAAGGTGTTGGATGACAGCAATAAGCCAGTCGCCACAGCCGTTATCCGTCACCCAGAAGAAGACCAGCGTCACCCCGTGAATTCGGTAGATGGGACCTGGGAGGCTTCCGTGCTCTATCTTCCGGACGGGAGTGAACTCATCTTCGAGCCCGGCAAGCCCGTTCGCTTGGAAATCTCGGCGCCTGGGTATGTCACTCAACACGTCGAATACCAAGTCAAGAAACGCAAGAATTCGTTCGCCGTCAACCTGAAGGCCATTGAGTTGGATGATTCTTCTATCGAAGAGCCTGTCATCCAGTTTGGTCGTGATCGTCCCCGCGAAGGCGGTGGCGGCGTGCCGTCGAACTAAGAAGAGGATGCGCCAAATGAGTTCAAAGTGGATTTTTTGTGCAGCGCTCCTTTACGTCGCGCCGGCTGCGGCCGCCGACGATTGGGCGTCGATTGATGCATTCCCCGCCCATCCGTGCCCGGATGGTTGGACGAGTTGCGTCGTGGACGGCACGCCCGTCAGCCCAGATATGACAGAGGATTCGGCGGGCAGGCCGATGCCTTCCGATCTGCGCGTGGGTTGGTTCGATCTCGAGCCGATGCCTGTCTTCTCATCTTTTGCTGACTTGTCCGACTATCAGGCCAAGAAGAAGAAGAAGAAAAAGAAGAACCGTGATCGCGCTGAAGATCAGCCGGTGGCATCTAGCGGCGGCGGCGGCTCTTCAAGTGGAGCTGGCAGCTCGGGTGGTGGTGACTACAGCGGTGGTGGAGGGGCTGACCCAGCGCCTAGCACGGCCGCTGATGCGCCAGTGGCTGACGCCGGAACCGCGACAGCCGGTGGCGGTGGCGCTGGTGCTGGTGAAGAGACCCAAGCGCATATCAGCACGGCCCCTGCAGGCGGAGCAGCGACCTGCGATAACTTGCTCGCGCTCGAACCGTTCGCGGCGCTGGGCCAGCTTTCGGCCGGTCAGCGTGAGTGTCTTGAAGGCCGTATCTCTCAATCGCAGAAACAGACCTCGAAGGACAAGCTCAGTCGCCTGCTCATCGTGGATTCCGAGGCGCGGAAAGACACCGCTTCTTGGGAGCGGTTGATCCGACGCCATCTCGAAGACATTGATCGTTCCGATCCAGACCTGTGCTTCAAGTATGCGCTGTATCTGTCTCGTCGCGGGGCAGCGCGCGCACAGGGCGTGATCCGTTGGGCCGATTATGCGCTCGACAACAAGTCTCGCTGGAAGGGTTCGACCTTCAAGTCGCGCGTGTACAACCTGTACAGATTGCGTACTGAAGCTGCAAACCGCCTTTGGCAGGCCGCCGCAGAAAAGCTGGCGTCCGCGCGTTCAGAGGAAAATCAAGCGAAGGTCGAGCGTTATCGCAACCAAACGAAGCAGTTCGCTCGGGAATGGTTGGACTATGCACGCGCGAGCAAGCAGAACACCAACAGCGCGATGGAGATTTGTATCTCCGCAGCAGGTAAGAAGAACTTCTGTGAAGGGGGCTAGGCATGCGCCTACGCCCACTGGGTGACCAGGCCTTGATCAGACGACTCGTGATTTGCGCGGCGGTGGCTTCAGGCCCCGCTGCGTTCGTTGCGTGTGGTGGCGGCAGTAATGAGCCGGAAGAAAAGCCTATTCCCACCGTGCTTACGCCTGAACTCTTGGCCAGTACGTGGGCCGTTCGTATGGTTGACGCTGCGACACGCGCACCATTTGAAGCCAACCCCGGTTGGGCAGAGCTGGTGATTCGGCGTGACTATCCAGCGGCGTTGTCGGCCTTCTCTTCAGGGAATGTTGAGAAGGGGTTGGGCCGGGTGCATATGGAGTTGGCAGCGGCCTATCGCCAAGCCACGCTCATCAACGCTGCGGCGACTGAGAACGTGTTTGGTCGTGACCGCCGCGATGAAGATCCGGCGTTTACACATTGTCTTCGTGCGGTAGCGGAGGCGATTACGGCAAAGCCGGACGTCTCACAGGCTTCTTATGAAGCGTGTAAAGGTGAAGGCTTCCGGGCGGTTGAAGACGGTGACTTGGCGGCGGAGGCAAAAGCCTGGGCGTGGTCGGAAGCCACCGGAGAAGATCTTTCGGGAATCAACGGTCACCTCGCGGCGTTGAAGGCTTCGTCTGGAACGGCTGCCTTTTTCGGCGACAGCACTGATACTCCCTGGAATGAGATTGTGGGCACGATGCCTGGGTTCGACGTTTTGCCGCACTTTAGCGGTCCCGACCGGTTGAATGAAGGCACCGTAGAAGGTGTTCATGCAGGCAGTTTGGCAGCCCTGGCTGAGGCGCACCGGCAGGCTGCCTTGAGCGCTTGGCCGGATGGTGCGGCCCAAATCAGCGCAGCGCTCGAAATTTGGCGCCTTCCGCTCGAAGACAGCACGTTTTCAATACCTGATGTTTGGGACGATGCGCTCGTTTTTGGCAGCAGCGTCTTAGCCGGACCGGACTACGCGTATTTGGCGGAGTTATCGCGGACAGACGACGCCAAGTTGACCACAGAGAACGCACGGACCAACAGCCCGCTTGCGGCCGCATTGGCACCTTGCCTGAAGTCGGAGGCGGAGTCGTCTCCGACGGTCGATGTTGAGTGTGTCGTCGACGCTGCGGCTGGTGTGCACGCCCAGGTGCGCGCCGAGATGGTCGCGCGCGCCGGAGAGCCTGAGGATTACCACCGGGCTTTTTACGATTTAGCGAGAGTTTCCGTGCTGCGCGCAGCCGCTGATTTGGCGGCAGCAAATGGCGAGGAACTCACCATGGGCCGGTTGCGGATTTTGGCCCTTGAACGCAGTACGGGGCCGGCAGCCGACCCTGTACCGCTTCTTCAGCTCGCAGCTTGGGATGCGGGCAATCGCAACGTGGTTCGCGCGCAAGAACCTCTTCACGGCCAGGTAGGACACCTACCCGGAGTGGAAGCAGCGCGATACCCTCTTGATTCCCTTCATGTTCGATTGAGCCGTGAAAGCGGCCCCGCCGTTCCGGTACATTGAGGAGACCCCACATGGGTAGACGTCGTCACCTTTTGATCGCTGGTGGGTTGACCGCTGCCGCCTTGTCGACAGGCGGTTCGTTGACCTACTACGACGAAACCCTTCCTACGACATTGAACCCGCTCTATGCGAGTTCAATGGTCGATTTTCGTTCTCAGGAACTGATCTTCGACCGGCTTTGGTTCAACTCATCCATCAATAATGAGTTGGAGAGCCGGGTCGTCGATTCTTGGGAGATGGCCGATGGAGGGCGTGCGATTCGACTCACGCTCAAGAGCAGCATCAAGTGGCACGACGGAAAGCCGTTCACGTCCAAGGATATCTGTTTCACGGTTCAAGCGATGCTTGACCCGGGTACGCCGAGTCCCATCGCGGAGGGGTACCGAGATATTTTGGCGGGCTGTAAGACGGAGGGTAACTCCGTGGCCAAGGTCACCTTTAAGAAGGTGTTCCACAATCCGCGGCAACGCTTGGGCTTCGCAGTGCTTCCAAGGCATGCGTTTAGAAACAACACGCGCATCAGCCCAGACCTAGAGTTCTCCGCACGCCCCATCGGTACGGGCGCCATGAAGGGGAGCCGGGGTACGCGCGGCGTGGTCTTTAGCGCGGTGGAAAACCCACACCATCGCGCCAAGATCCCACAACTTCAGATGCAGGAAGGTAACGATCCATTGCTGCAGGTTCGCGCGATCATGAACAACGCGGTGCAGGGGATCATCGCAGTGTCCCCGCCGTACCGTGCTGAAATTTCGGCGCGTGATGAGCTGGCACTGAAATCCTATGACCTTCGGTCCTGGTGGTTCATCGCGTTGAACACAGCAAAGGCGCCGCTCAACAACGCCAAGGTGCGTCAGGCGCTAGATTACATCCTGGATAGAAACGAGCTTCGTGAGAAGTCGATCGGCGTGAAGCCGGGTGAGCGAAACAGTCCCTGTGAGTTCATCTCCGGGCCGTTCGTTCAGTCGTCGCCGTACTACAACCGCCAGGTCCCGACAAAGGACCGCTCTGATATGGCCAAGGCCTCGGCGCTATTGACCGAAGCCGGCCTTAAGAAGACGGGCGGAACGTGGAGCTCGCGCGGCGCTGCGGTGAACTTCCGCCTGGGTATGTTGAAGTCGATGAACACCGAAGCGCCTGACTTGCTTGAATACGTCGGGAACCAGTTCGGTGCTGCAGGCTTCGGGCGTCAGTCGTTCAAGATCTCCACCGACGAGTGGAACCGAGAAATGCTCACCGGCAAGGCCAAGAACTACGACATGCTGATCGGCAAGTGGTCGTTCGGTCAGGTCGAAGATGTCAACGATCTCTTCAACACGCGTAAGACCGGGAAGGGAACACGGAACATCTTCAACTACAGCCGCGCTGACGTCGACAAGCTGCTCGACAACTACGACCGCGCCAAGACGGACACCGCTGCGAAGGACGCGTACCACAAGCTGCACGCCTACCTCGCCGACGACCTCCCGTACCTCTTCTTGTGGAAACTCGACACGAAGAGCGCGTGGCGTACAGAAGTCAAAAGCAACACGATCTCGCCTTACTTCTACTTCACGGAGTTTGACTCCTGGAAGTACGACGGCTGATTTTTCGGTTCTTCAACCGCTAGCCCCAGCGGAGGGGACCGGTGAAACAGTGGTGGCTACAGCCCATGGTCCGAATAGGCGTCGCGTTGGCGTTGCCGCTGGCCGTGCCGTTGATCATCACCTACCTCATCTGGGCCCTTCCAGGAGATCCTGCCAGCATCATCTGCCCGCCTGAGCTTTGCGGTGGAACAGAGGAGCTCGCGAAACGCTGGAACCTCGACGGGGGACCGTATCAGTTCTATACCGCCTGGATGGCGAACGCCGTCACCGGCGAGTTCGGAAACTCTTGGCGTGTACTTCAAGGCGTCCCGATTGCGGGTTTGCTCGGGACCGCGCTTCCGAACACCGTGATGCTGATTTTACTCTCGCTGGTCCCGCTGGTTGTATTCTCGGCGGCTTCTTCGGCGGGCTGGTTATCGCCCCGTCTCGACCCGCTGTTTCAAACCATCGGGCTCGTACCTGCTGTGGTTTATGGGTTGGTCGCCGCTGCGGTCATTCAACTCACCTTTGGGGCTGACGCTTTCACAGAGGATGCGTTGCGCATTCGACTGTTGTTGGGGGCGCTGGTCTTGGGCGTTGCCGACGGCGCTTTAGCGGGCGCTGTCACAGGGACCCGCAGCCTTTTTGATGCCGAACGGAAGCAGCGGTACGTGGGCGTTGCCATTCTGCGTGGTGAGACCGAGCTTTCCAATACGCTCCCAAACCTCGCGAGCGCGCTCGCGGGCCAACTTCGCGCACGAACCCTGCACCTGCTTTCAGGAGCGGTGATCATAGAAGCGGTGCTTCAGATCGACGGCCTGGGGGATTTCTTGTGGCGGGGTACCCTCAAGCAAGACTTCGGCCTGGTGCTCGCGACGGCGACTGGTTTTGCGGTTGTTTCTGCCGCACTGCTTGCCTTCCAAGGCCTTCTTGAAATCTTTGTCGCACTACATGTTCGTCGTTCGCCTGCACAAGTATCGATTGAGGAGGCCGCTTGAATAAAAGACGCCTCGCTCTGACGATTGCGCTTACGTGCGTTGGTCTATTGCTGTTGGGATCGTTCACCGCACCAGAGCGTTTATCGCCCGTGTCCGGAGCGGAATACGCACTCCCGATGGAGGCACCGCCTTTCGGGGCCGACGCGCGGGGTAGGTCGTTGCTTGGCTACGCGCTGCAAGGTGCGCAGATCGTAGCGGGTCCGGCGTTTTTGGCGGCAGTGCTGGTAGGTCTGCTCGCCACGCTTGGTGGTCTCCTGCGCTGCGCCGGATCGGAACGCCTCGTCACCATTGTGAATGGTTTTCGCGAGGTGGTCGGCGCGCTTCCACGGATGGTCGTGATCTTGGTAGTTGCCTTGCTGACCCCTCCTGAATGGCGTGGGCTCGGCGTGCTGGCGGTCTTCTGGGCGATATTGGCTGCCCCTGGCGCTATCGACGAAGCGAGCGCCGTGGCCTCACGGATCGGCGGCGCAAACTTTGTGGAGGCCCTGCGTGCGCATGGTTTTACGCGTCCACGGATTTATCTCTACCATATTGTCGCGCTAAACCTGCGCCCGGTCATCGTACGCCATGCATCTGAAACGTTGATGCAGGTCGTGTTTCTGGAGGTCGCGCTCTCTTATCTGGCGCTCGCTTCCGATGAGCCGTCTTTCACACATCTCGAGTCTTTCCATAGCTGGGCTGATCTGCTCTACATGGGGTACACCAGCCTGATCTTGGACGTGCCTACCATGCACGCTTTGTTGCTGGGGCTGGGCCTTGTAGGGGTAACCGCAGTGCTTTCTGTCTCGGTGACCGCTTCTGCGAGGGCCCGATGAGTTCTGATCGCGTGATTGAGCTTCGTGGCATGTGTATCCGCACTAAAGACCGGGTGTTGGTGCGTGACGTGGACCTCGATGTGGAGGCTGGCGAAGTCACGGCGCTGGTCGGAGTCTCTGGTGCCGGAAAGTCACTCACGGCGCGGTGCATCATGGGTGTCATTGATGTTGAGCCAGGGCTCGCTGCGGGGAGTCTGCGTTATCCCGCATTCTCCGGCGATAGAGACTGGTTTGATGGCTACGTGGATTCTGGTAGGCGAGGGATGAAGCGCTTGTTGCGGGAGACCGCGACTCTGCGAGGGGCGTATTTTACGTACTCGCCGCAAGGTGCGTCTTCGGCGTTGAATCCTGGCCGCACGATTGGGCGGCAGATTGAGCTCGCGCTCACACGTCGAGAACAGCCCGTACAAGACGTTGCCAAGACCGTGGGCCAGGTTTTGCATTCTGTGGGTTTAGACCCTCGAACGGCCGGCGCGTTGCCAAGTGAGCTTTCTGGCGGCCAGTGTCAACGCGCGGCGCTCGCAATAGCGGTCGCGCCGCTCCCGAGGCTGGTGATTGCCGATGAGCCCGAGACGGGACTTGACCCGGTCTTGAGGCGCACTGTTCTGGAGCTGCTCGCTCGAGTGTGTCGTGATTACGGCGCCGGCTTGTTGCTTATTTCTCACCACGAAGAAACGGTTCGCCGCATGGCAGATCGCGTCGTGCGATTGACACCAGCGAAGGAGGCGGCGTGATGAAGTCTCTGCAGTCGCATGACCGGAAAAGGATACGGAACCACTCCGTTTCCACATTGTCGAAACAGCTACCCCTTTTCAAGGGAGGTCGTACATGATTGGACGCCTTTCATTACTTGTTCTCGCTGCGAGCCTGCTTGGGCCGCCTGCATATGCGGTGGACGCCGATCAGGCGGAGCATACGCGGCTTACGGCCGAGATGAAGAAGTTGGCCGCACGTAGTGCGTGGCGCGGTGTAGAGGAGTCGTACCAGCGACTTGTTACGCTCTCCAAAGACGGGCTTGTGCTGACCTATGAGGACTACCTTGTCGGGGCGCAGGCCGCGGGAGCGCTTGGACATATCGCCGACGCCTACGACCGTCTACGGGACGCCGCCAAGCTTGATGGCAAGCTTGAGGTGGTCGAATGGATGGAGGAGATCGAGCAGAACTTTGGGAGCGTTGCGTTGAGCAGCGCGCGCAAGGAACCTGTTGAGCTCACCGCTGACCAGATGCCGTTCGCGCCTGATAGGCGCGCAGCGATTGCATTCGCCCAATCAGAGGTCGCAGAGACCGGCAAATTCAGCGGACTTCTCCCGGCTGGGTCCTATGCCATGGCAGGAATCCCGTTCACGGTAGAGGCCGGGACCGCCGAACCACTGGCCATCCACATTAAGCCGGTGAAGATCTCGCAGGAAGGTCTGGCCTTCGTTGGCCCTCGTGGCACTGTGGGACTCGTTTATACGTCGGCAGGTGATTCGGCTGGAGACGCGTATGAGCCCGCTGCTTTTGGTGGTGCAGGGCCACGGATCGGGATGGGCGTAGAGGTTGGCCTGAGGGCACATCTCGCGGTGCTTGCCGAGGTGGGCTACCACGGGCTTTTGTCGGGCGCTGCCACGATCGACGGTATCAGTGAAGTCCAGCAGCAGGCCATAGGCACGCACGGTGACGCGCTGCATCTTGGCTACGGCTGGTTGGCCGTAAGTTATCGCATGGAAGATCTTTGGCTGACAGCGGGTCCTGTATGGTCAGCTGGTTCGGGTCAGGTTTCCGGCGCAAATGATTATTGTCTTCTTTCTGCGGATCCCGCCTGTCAAGGCGCTTCCGATGAGCCCGCCCTACTTGAGGGAGAGGTACTCGTCGGTAGTGTTCAAGCGGGTGGATTTGCATTCTCAGCTTCCTATGCGCTCATTGAGTTTGGGAAGCTACACGGCGCGCTTTCGTTTGTAGCGGGTGCGCAGTCCGATTCTTCCCGTCTTTATCCCTGGGGTGAACTTGCCTTCACGTTCGCCCCGATGGCAACGAAGTGAGGCCCACTATGCTCGGATGGCTCTTTCTTCTTCTCGCACCGCTCACCGCGGAGGCCGGTAAGGTCTCTGTCGCTGATGACGGACATGCTTACAACCCCACCTGGTCGCCTAATGGCCAATGGCTTGCGTTCGAGTTGAATCGATACGGTGACGCTGTTGATCTGTATGCGGTCCGGGTCAACGATGGCGTGCCAGCGGTTCCAAACAAGGTCAACATCAAGTCTGGGGGCAGCTCGTTCTCCAGTGGTGCGTCGGTTTTGGCGAACCCCGTTTGGCATCCGCAAGGACAGCTGTTCTTTGAAGGGGGTATTAACGGAGCGAGCAACCGCTTGTTCTATTGGGCGCCCCAGTCGGCTTCTAAGCCTGCTCAAGAGCTTTTGTCTCAAGCGGACGCAAAGGGCGACTTGTCTTGGCCCACGCTTCGCCCTGATGGTCAGGTTGTCGCCTTCGTTTCCGATCAAACCGGAAATGGAGACGTCTATCTGTGGGACGCAGGTAAGGGGGGCGTAGAACGCGCCTTTACGACCAGCTTCTCGGAAGGTTCACCGGCGTACTCTGAAGATGGAGCACTGCTTGCGTTCTCTCGGAAAAACCAAGGGACGGAAGACCTCTTCACTTGGGCTGGTGGTGCTGCCACCAAGCCGCTGAAGGGTGGTGCTGGCGATCAGACCCGTCCGGTATTCGCTGGAGACCAGGTCGTGTACTTCACCAGTGAGCGTGGCGAAGGCAACTGGGACATTGCGGTCGTAAACACGGACGGCTCCGGCAGAAAGATTCTCGCTCGCGATGTGAGACTTCCGATTCGTGCCAAGCCTGCGCTCAGCCCCAATAAGAAGTCGGTGCTCTACGCTGCGTCTGATCCTGCCAAGGGCCATCTGCTCTTTGCGGCGACCCTGGACGGTGCCAAGACCGTCGAGATCGAAACAGGAGGGCTGGTCGCGTGTGGTGAGCCCGCTGCGGTCAAGGCTAATGGAAAGGTCTACCTCTCCTACACCGCGCTTCCTGCCAAGGGAAGTGACTGGCGCCATCTCCACGTGATCGACGTCACGGGCAAGATCCAGTAGTTCGTCTGCGACCTGGGGCGCGTTTAACGGGCCCCTCTCGCCTCCAAATCAGTCCGATTCGAGATCGACGTGTTTGGCCTCGGGTACGGCCTCTTGGATTTTGCTCTCCAAGCGATCTATCTCAACGCCCACCGCGGATACGACGGCTTCACCGAAGTCTTGAAGGGCCTCTCGACTGGTCTCGGGTTCGGCTATTCGATCTCGAAGCGCGTCTAGGTCGGTGTCTGCCAATACGCGGTCGGCGATGACGCGTCCATCGAAATGGATCTGTGCTGCGAAGCGCTTGACCGAAGGGCCGTGCATCGCAGATTTGGGGTCGATGACCGCTTCAACGACTTCGTCTGCGGCGAGAAGGGCTGTGATCTGCTCTTGCTGCCCTCCTGGCAGTTGCTTGCCTATTAGCAGACCGTGCGCCTTCCAGATGATGAACAGGGCGATCATCCCGAGGAGGATTCCAATGGTTATTGACGCGACGGCGTCCCACACAGGGTTGCCCGTCACCATGGTGAGGTAGATACCGGTCGACGCGATGACTACACCCAGTACCGCGGCTGCGTCTTCAAGAAGCACTGCGACGGCCATGGGGTCGGGGCCGCGTAGGACATAGTTCCAGAAGCCTTTTTCTCCACCCGCCTTCTGAATCACACGAATGGCCACTATGAGTGAGGCCATTTCGACCACAAAGGCGAACAGCATGACCCACAACGCCAACCCGATAGATTCAATGGGGTGCGGATGCAGCAGGATTTGCACGCCATGGTAGGTCGTGACGCCACAGCCAATAAAGAAGACCCCTACGCCGGCTATCAGGGACCAGATGAACTGAGCGCGACCGTAGCCGTACGGGTGGTCCGCATCTGCAGGTTTTTCGCTGCGGTGGATGCCCAGTGCGAGCAGGGACTGGTTTCCCACGTCCGCAAAGGAGTGAATTGCCTCCGACAACATCGCGCCCGAGCCAGTCGCGAGGAAGCCACCAAATTTTGCGATGGTTACCAGGGAGTTTGCGCCGATCGCGGAGTAAACCGCGAGCTTTGATCCACCAGCCATTCGGGCACCTCTCGTTGGGTTGAATGCCTTTTTAAACCCGTCTTTTTTCTAACGGAAGACGCCACCGATACCAACGGTCAGCGGCTGCCGTTGGTCTTTTACTTTGATCTCTTCGTCCGTGTCGTCGAACCGGAACCGCATGCTTCGGTATTCTGCGCCAAAGCTCAAAAAGGCGAACTGCCCATTTTGGTATTCATACATGGCCCGAGTTTGGATGCCGCCGATCACCGGGAGAATGTATGCGGACCACGTCGCGTAGCCTTCTGCTGTGGCTGTAAACATGCCTTTCGTGATGCCTGCGCCGTAGCCCACTCGAACGCCGAGCATGCGTTTTCCGAGGAGCTCTGCGGAACTTTGGGTTTCGTCACCATAGCGGAAGATCAGCGCTGTGGTTCGATGAAGCCCGGCGAGCATATAGGTATGGCGCCCACCGGCTAATTCGTTCCGTCGGTGTGCCGTGAGTCGAAGGTCGTAGCCGAGGTTGTCGTAGGTGTCGTCGCCGATCTTCATCAGTTCGTACCATGCATCTAAGGCGACCTCAGCGCTGTAATCTCCAAGGCCGGGGCGAATATATGCGACACCGGCCACCGCCGGCGCACCGCCGAGTTGCCCTTTCAGGAAATTCCCGCTGCTGAAGGCGGCGTCTTCTGGGGCGTCTTTGGTTCCTGACGACGTCATGCTGTAGTCATGGGCCATACCCGTAAGCCCACCCATCACGCGCATTTTGTGGGGACCAGAGGTCGCCGCGGGACCGCCGCCGCCACCAAACGGGTTCTTGAACCCACCCGCTCGAGCGCCACCTTGGCCGCCAAGACCTGGAGACTGTCGCATATTGCCAGCCTGTCCCATCGGAACGAGAGAGGCTTGGGCGGACGCGGACTCGGCCACCGCTTGTAGCTGTACGGGGCCGTCTTGGCCCGCTGCTAACTGCAGAGTCACCGAGTAGGTCCCGTTGCCATTATCGACGACTTCTCCCAGCGTTCCAATCGACGCAGTGAGCTGGGGTTGGGCGCCCGCTACGGGGCCCCCCGCAGAGTCTACGACCTGAATATTGACCAGGATGTTCGCGCCAGGCGTGGTGAACGGAGGCACCGAAGAAAGCACC
>Ga0163179_10000727_pt1 | contig 23473 bp, 17 predicted proteins | sample AtlANTMetagenome_FD_109643 | JGI IMG/M metagenome (GOLD analysis project Ga0163179, IMG submission 109643) | Marine eukaryotic phytoplankton communities from the Atlantic Ocean - Atlantic ANT 2 Metagenome | ecosystem: Environmental > Aquatic > Marine > Oceanic | place: North Atlantic Ocean...
GGCTCCGGGCGGACGGGAGGCTCCGGGCGGACGGGGGGCTCCGGGCGGACGGGGGGCTCCGGGCGGACGGGGGGCTCCGGGCGGACGGGGGGCTCCGGGCGCTCTCTGTGATCGTCGTGTCTACGGGGAGGCTTACGGTGATGACGCAGTCGCGCGGTGAACTCATCGAGCGTCACGCACTCGTCATCATCAGAGTCCAGGCGACTGAAAATTGCGGCTACTCGTTCAGCGTTTCTTCCCTCAAACGGAGGAAGAGCGGAAAACTCGTCGACATCCAGACATCCATCTTCTCCCGCGATCTCGGCAAATTTTTCTTCTCTTTTGGCCTGCAGGGCAGCGCGACGGGCGTCACGAGCTCCTTCGCGTTCCTCGCTGGAGAGTTCGCCATCACCATCTGTGTCAAACTCTGCGATGTGGGCCGCGCGGCGCTCGGCACGGGCGGCCCTGCGGGCCTCCTTAGCGGCCTGGCGCTCCTCTTCATCAATTTTTCCATCCTCGTTAAGGTCGAACTGGGCCAGCATTTCGGGAAGCTCGCCATCGCCGAAGGTCCTTTCTCGATCGGCACTGGCAGTGGCAATGCCAGCAGTGAGAACACTGAGAAGCAGGTATTTGGTTTTCATGGTAATCCTGAGGGCAGGTGTTGTTGACAGGGGATCTGACGGCCGGGGGTGGGTTCTGGTTACACCCGTGCAATAGTTATTCGTTCAGCAGGTCAAAAAGGTTGTTTCCCTGCTGGGGCTGTGGAGTTGACTGGGGTTCGGTGACTGGAAGTTCTTCCGGAGGAGCCTGTCCAGTGGCGACCGGCCCACCGTCGGCGGTCACCGAGGTATCGAAATCAGCTTCCAGCTGGGCCACGATCTCCTCCCACCAAGCCTGGTCGTCCAGTTGCTGCTGCAGGAAGTCTTCCTGCTGTTCCGGGTCGAGGGAGTCGTGGATTGCCTCGTCCGGGCTCTTTTCATTTTCGGCGACTTCTGCAGTCGGCAATGAAACCCCCGGGGGGTAATTGATGATCATGGCCGGGTGGTATCCGGTTGTGGCACGGAGCAATTCGGGAAAGACCTTGTGTTGCTGGACCTGCGTGAGATCGAGGCGCTCAGTCATCCGCCCGAGGCGGGAGAGCGCGTTGTTCCTCACCCAGGGAAGCCGCTTGGCGATGTCCTGACGCTGGACGGGCGTCAGGGTATTCGTGGCGGGGCCATCATCCATGGCGATCTCGAGGTCTTCCACGTCGGGAAGTGGCTGGCGGGATGTCCGAGCGCGCTGCGCGTTATTGCGGGGCGAACCGGACGGTGATTGTGTAGCAGAGGACCCGCCCCCGGAGCGAAGAGAACGGGCCGCTTCCCCAGACAGCTGGCCTTCGGCAGTCTCCTTGGGGCCACTCCGGAAAGTGATGGTGAGGGCCAAGGTCGCGGCGACCAGAAGCAGCGCTGCGCCGAAGATGAGGTTTCCGAATCTCATGTCAGAGTAAGGGAAGGGGATTCTCGCCTGAATTTAACCCTGATGTCGAGAATTGGTTGCTCGGGGTTTTTGCGGGGAAATTTCTCCCCATGGTGCCAAAGGAGGGAGGCTCTCTGCCCTTGCGACCTTGGGGGGGGGTGGTCGTTCAGGCAGAAAGCCTCCATGTAGAAGCCGACGACCCGGGGATGCGCTCAGTTACAGGTGAGGGAACGAATCCGGAGAATCGAGGCCCATTGTGCCTCAATTGGGGGAGGGTCCGGGCAGTTTCTGTTGTTGTTCGCGGGTGAGATGTTCCTTGAGCCGCTCATGGAGCTGGGTGAGTTCCCGGCGCCCGGATTCCCTTGCGGTCCTGATCCGGGTAGCCGTTGCGGAGACTTCCCGCTGAATGGCTTCCTGCTGTTCGGCGGAGAGATCTCCAACGGCATTCCTGATGACTTGGAAGGTAGAGCGCTCCCAGTTGTCCCAATCTACAATGCTGGTTTTGCGGGGAGCCTCCGTGGAGGGAGGAGGCGCAGGAGCCGGGGTGCTCTTTACCGAGCGTTCACCGACCAGAAATCCAATTCCATAGCCACAGAGAAAAATGGCCAGCAGCGCCAGTGCGATGCTGAGATAGTCTTTGAAGGTTGCTTTCATGGGAGAGAGTCAGGCGGTGGAGGAAGCGTTTCAGCCGGTGCAGGCGGTAAGGTTGGGGAAGAGGGGGGGCGAGACTTCAGCAGGAAGAAGAAGGTCATATAGATGGTGATGGCAAGGAGTGCTGCGATGAGTGACCAGCGGCGCCAGAGGATGGTTCGGGCCAAGCCCCAGAGACCCTTCCTCATGGCGACGACGTTGGAAACAAATGAGGAGGTCACCTTTGGAGTGGGGGACCCTTCCGAGGTGGCTCCGACCTTTCTGGCGGCATCCACCAGGCGGTTCCAATGATTGTTTTTTTCAGGGTCAGGCATGGTTCGTGATTTCCGGGGTTTCAGCGAAGTTTGGTTCCCTGCTCGTGCTGGTTTTCCAGTTGGTGAAGGTGGGCGGTAAGTTTTCGACGGGCTCGCATGGCGGTCACCTTGACCTTGCTGGCGCCCCAGCCCGTGAGTTCCGAGATGTCCCTTACGGAGCGCTCTTCAAGGTCGAGAAGGCGGATGACGATCTGTTCCCGCGGGTTCAGGGTGGCGATCAGTTTTTCGAGCAGCCCGGAGAAAAGCTCGCGGTGGGCATCGGAGGTCCCCCCTGAGGTAGACTTCCGGCTTTTTTCGATGATTTCGACCTCTGCTTCGCTGAGATCAGAGTAGGTGACGAGAGGGCGAACCCGGTGTTTACGCAACCAATCGTAGCAGGTAGTCACGGCAATTCGAGAGGCCCAGTGCTCAAAGGGTTGTGGTCCCCGGTATTGCTCGAACTTGAGGAAGATCTTCAGAAAGACCTCCTGGGCCACGTCATCGTGGTCGGCCTTGCGCCGCAGATGGTTGCGAATGTTGGCCCTCACGGAGGGGTAGAGAATCTCCACCAGGGTGCGGTTGGCCGTCTCGTCACCAGACCGAACGCGCTCGAGGAGCTCGGGGGTGATTGCTGGAGGGGAGTCGTCCATGCGGGAACGGAAGTGTTGCAAGGGGAGCTGTCCGGGTGGCATTCGGCAAGTGGCAAATCAAGGGGAGCTCCCCCGGGAGTGCCATGCCCGGGCGCTCGCTCTGGTAGTGCGAAACCAGGCCGCTTTTGAAATGTGCTCCGGGGAGGGCCTTCCGGCGTCGCGGGTTGTGCAGGTGACGCGGATGGAAAATGGCGAGGGGTCGGCCATGGAGACGTGTCGTCGGCCGGCCGCCATCCGGGCTGGCACGGAGTTCTTTCTTCGCTTGCGGGTTTCGTCGCGCTGAAAAGCAAGTAGAGTCCGGCAATGGAATTGAGATCGTTCCGGGCTTGGTGGTCCACGGTAGTCCTGTCTACGGCGGGACTGGCGGGGGTCACGATCGAGGCGGCTCCGGCGAAGCTTCTCTACCAGCCCGCTCCTGTGGATAATCCGTTAAGGGGGCTGGTGCCCTACGCCTCAGCCCCCGCGAAGGCCCGTTTCCCGCACAGTATGGAGTTTCGTTATTTCTCGCTCCGCGAGCTCGTTGCGGCTCCGGGCGAGTATGACTGGTCTGCTCTGGAAAAGACCCTGCGGGAGGTCAGTTCCAGGGGGAACCAGCTCATTTTCCGGGTCTTCTGCGAGTATCCGGGAAAGGGGGTACAGGTCCCCGCGTTCCTGATCGAGCGAGGGCTCAAGGTCACGGAGTGGAGAGATGACAAGGGAGTCCTCAATCATACCCCTGACTATACTAACGAGGACCTGAGGGTCGCGCTTGTTGCCTTTATCGGGGCAATGGGGAAAAAGTATGATGGGGATCCGCGGGTGGCCTTCCTGACCGCAGGCCTACTGGGGAAGTGGGGTGAGTGGCACAACTACCCACGGAAAGAGCTCTGGGCCGGGAAGGCGGTCCAGGAGGAAATAATGGGCGCCCTGGAAAAGTCATTCCGGAGGACGCACGTCCTCTTGCGTTATCCCGCCGGAAAGCAATCCCCCCTGCATGCCGCCAATGGAAGTCGGCCTTTCGGATATCACGACGACTCGTTTGCCTGGGCGACGCTCGATACCGGGAAGAAGGAAGACGGCTGGTATTTTGAACCCTCCCTGGAGGCGGCCGGGGCGGCAGGCAAGTGGCAACGTCTCCCCGTCGGAGGCGAGATTCGACCTGAACTCTGGAAGACAAGCTTTACCGGCAGCTGGCATCCCAGGGCGCAGGATTTCGACCTGTGTGTCCGGCGGACACACGTGAGCTGGCTCATGGACTCTGGTCTCTTTGATGAGCGTTTCCCGGTAGACGACAAGCGCAGGCAGAATGCGCTCTTTCAGACCTCCCACCTGGGCTACGAACTCCACCTTCGTGAAGCTGAATGGAAGGGCGGCCAGCTTTCCCTCGTCGTGGAGAACCTTGGAGTAGCTCCCTTCTACTACAACTGGAAGGTTGAGTTGCAGCCGATCGGGGTGAATGGGATCAGGATGACCCCTGACTGGGACGTGCGGAAGGTCCTTCCCGGAAGGCCAGTGGTCTGGCAGACGAGCATTCCCCGGGCCCCGGCCTACCGGATTCGTATTCCCAACCCAATGCGAGGAGGTAAACCATTGCGCTTTGCCAACGTGGGGCAGGGGCAAGAATGGCTCCAGCTGGAACTGGAACAACGCCAGTTCGTCAAGGAGTGGAAAATGGAGGACCTGCAGGGACTCCTCGGAGCGGGGCTGGAGGGGGGGCGGAATTTTGCCAGTGGTCGCAGGATGTTCGAAGCAGGCCGCTGTTACTTCTGTCATCGTTTTGGCCGTAAAGGCGGGACGGGTGGGCCTGCTCTCGGAAACGTGGCCGAGGAGTTCAGCCCGCACGACCTTCTCGAGAGCATCGTGAATCCCGGGCACACAATCCGAGATCACTATAGTGCGAGTGTCTTCCGCCTGAAGACGGGCAGAAAGATCGTGGGACGCAAGGTGCAGGGGGAAAGCGAAGCGCTCCGAATCATGACGGACGTGATGTTCCCGGCTGACCTCACGAGCCTCAAGGTGAAGGAAGTTGCCTCGGTGGAGGCTTCACTGGATTCACCGATGCCCTCGGGCCTTCTCGACACAATGACGGATACGGAGATCCTCGACCTCCTTGCCTACCTTCTGTCAGATGGGGATCCGGATCATCATCTTTTCCAGAATTGAAGGGTGTGTGTCGCCCTCTCTGGGTTCGAGCGGCCAAGTGGGGTTGCAGGAACTCCTTGAAAACTTCAAGGGTCGTGGGTCGGATCTCGCAGAGGATGGTCTCGAATTGTGAGCCCTGGCCCGGAAGCTCCTCGACGAAATACGGGTGCCTTGTCCGCCCACTGCAAACGCGCGGTGGCTAGCGTGAAAAAATTCGGAATTCTGAAAATCCTGCCCGGGAAGAGCGGTTGGGTAAGTAACAGGCAGCTAATCAAGGAGTGAGATCCCAAGTCCTGCCCATAAATATTCAGTATTAGTCGTAAACGACCTGGCGATCTCACCTCCGCGATCCAGCTGCCTTGTTTCTTGTACGGGGTGAGAGAGCTCGCGGGCTGTAACGGTCAGGCTTCACCAATTGTTCTCCGCTCCCTGCAGGTGGGGTGCCAGGGCTCTGGGAACGGACGCTCTGCCAGAGGATTCGGGCCGGGGCGTTACCTTGCCCCAGCTTGGAGATTTAAGGAGCGGTGGAGAGGGTGGACTCTGCTTCCTTGTCCGTGGAGGCGGTCATTGCCTCACGCTCCGGCACGAAGCGGAAGTGCCCCACGATCTCGTAGTCGAACAGCTTGTTCTCCCATTCGGGTCCGGAGCCAATATTGTGGACAACCCATTTCTCGCTGCTTCGGGCACCCGGTCCCGGGACCACGATACCAATATGGCTGCCACCCTGCTCGGTGGCCCCGTAGGGGAGTTTCCAGGTGACGACGTCACCAATATCGTAATCATCGAGGGAATGGGAGGTCTCGAGAACTTTCCCGAAGCGGGAGAAGAAGCGTTGCAGGTTGAGCACGCGGCGATGGTCGATATTGCTGTCCGGCCCCTTGCGCTCCCAGAGCTGGGGATACAGCCGGAAGTGGTCGGACATATCCTCGTGGACAAGCTTCTGGAGATCAACGCCAAGGGATCGGTAGCTCCTCACCACGAGATCGGTGCAAACGCCCTTGTGGGCGGGGACATCGCCACCCGGGTAGGCGAGATCGTAGTATCCCGGGTCATACTCCACCTTTTCGTTGGTTCGCTGCAGGGCTGCCGCCGCCAGATTCTTGGAGAATTCTTCCGAGCTCCGCAGTTGTTCGATGGCCTTCTCCCTGTTTGCTGCCGAGGCCCGGTCCTGCTGTGACTTCAGGTAGGGGATGATGGGACGCAGAAAGAAGAAACCGATTGCGAGTGTCAGGATAAGCAGGAACCAGCCCCCAAAAAAACTGGGACCCTTGCTCCGCTTTGGACCTGAGCGGCGATGAGATTTGCCAATGAACTCAACTGGCTGCAAATTCAACATGGATCGTAACTCCGGAACACAAGGAGTGTATTCAGTTCATGGCTACTGAGCCAGCGAAATTGTTCATAAACCTTAAACATCTAGACTTCTTAAATAGCTCAGATGAACACCATGAAAGGAATGACCAATGACCATCTATGAGGTCTCTGACGACGAGGAGCCGCCGCTGAGCCAGGTTGCCAGCGATTGGTTTGGAGAGGAGGTCGTTCCCCCGGTTTTTTTCAGCTTCGCGATCGATGGTCGGGAATTGGTTTTCCGGGCAGCGAGGGAGGCGACGGCGTGTTGTCATCCCGATTCCCGGCCCGGTCTCTTTCAGCCGGGCCTGTGGCAATACGACGTGGCCGAGTTTTTCTTAACCGATCCTGCGAGTGGAAACTATCTGGAGTGCAACCTCTCTCCGAATGGTGCGCACTGGGCCTGCCTCTTTGATTCTCCACGTCAGGCCCTCTCCGAACTAAGGGACGTGGGCCTGCGTTCGGAGGGTTCCTGCGGACCGGATGGCTGGCGTGCTTGCTTGGCCCTTCCCCTGGGGTGGCTCAAGGAGCATCTCCACTTTGGGGGCGCTACCCGGATGAACGCCGCCTTCATTTTGAATTCTCCGAAGCAGCGCTTCCTAACTTGTGTTTCATTAGGAGGTGGAGATCCGGATTTTCACCGCCCGGCATATTACTCCGCACATTCTGTGATCAAGATCGCATGAATTCGGGGAATTGCTGTCGAAGGGTAGAATCCCTATAGTGTCGACATGTCCGCGGTGACGGAAGGAGAGCAGGTTCCCGTTCAGGCCCAAGTGCGCCTGAAAGGAGATCAGCTTCTCGTCGTCTCCCCGGGCGACATGATCGAGGCCTGCTTCAGTGTGTCTTCTGTCCGGGCACTTCGGAATGCCCGTCCCGGTCTGGGCCTTGCCGTGCTGGCTCCGGAGACATCCGTGCCGCTGTGGCACGCGGTCACAGGATTGCAGGAGGTGATTGCTTATCCTGAATGCGCGGGGTCCGGGCAGATCGCCGGTTACCTGCAGGATAGTTCCTTCCGGGCGGACTCCTCCCTGGCGTGGGAAGCCTCGGAGGCGTCCGCTTCAGTGGTCAAGGCAGGAATCGCCCAGCGGGTGGGATACGATTGTAAGCCCCTGCGGAGGCACCTCACCGACCTGTGTCCGGGGAGGCCCCTCCATGGCCCGGTCGGGCACCGGGTCCGTTTCTACATGGACCTCGTGGAGAAACTCGGGATTGACGGCTACGTGGAATCCAGTTTTCTCACCCCTCCGCGGCCTCCCCGGTCTGCTCCGTTCCACATTGGATTGGTCCCGGGGTCCACCCTGGGAGACTCCTACTGCTGGGGCGTGGAACGCTTCGGCCAGCTTGGGGAGAAGCTCCTTTCAGAACCCGGGGTAGAGGTGTCCATTATCGCCTGCCCGGGAGGAATGACGGAGGCGAAGGTGCTGAGCCGCCGTCTGGACAAGGAGATCAAGGATTTCTCCAGGAGAGCTGACGCAGGGGCTTTTCTGGAGACCCTTTCCCGCTGTTCCGTCGTAGTCTCCAATGACGGATTGGCTCCCCACCTGGCGGCGCACTTGGGGGTGCCCACGGTAGCGATTTTCGGTCCGGGAGACCCGGTCGCCATGCGTCCATTGGGCCGGCAACATCGCGTTCTTTCCCAACACGTCGATTGCAGCCCGTGTAGCGCATCCACCTGTCCTCTCACGCATCATCGCTGCCTTGAGGAGCTTCCCGTCGCCCGCGTGTATGAGGCGGTGGACAGTTTGCTGGGGGGCAGGGCGCAGGCCGGACCGGAAGGGTGAGGTCTCGTTTGTTAATCGATGAGGTGCTCGAGGAGCACGCTTTGCAGGGCGCGGTAGAACTGGTTGCGAATGTAGGCAGAGCGTTTCGGGGGAGGAAATTCCTTTACAGCACCAAGGTCCTCACTTTCGCCGAACTGGTAGCGACTTTCGAGGGCCATGCGGGCCTGATTGAGCGCTCCGTACCAGTCACCGCCCTCTTCCCGTAAGATAAAGAGGGTTCCTCCGGAGGGGCTGGAGGCTTCCTGTTGCGCGGCTTCAATGCGGGTGCGGACCTTTTGCAACTGGTCGTTAAAGAGCTCTTCCAGTTCCGGCACGACCAGTTCATTCCATTCAGACTCTTCATCCATGAGCGCTCCCAGGTGAGTGGGCAGCTCCTGCGCTCCACCGGGGAGGGCATCGGAGGCAATCCGCTCAAGGGCGATCCAGTCAATGGAAGCCTCCACTTCGATCTTCAACCCTCCTTCCAGTGTAGGAACGATGTTCATTCTACTGGGCTCGCTCGAGGCTTGCCTGCAGCTGGTAGCTGTGGAGCTGCTGGACGTAGAGTTCGGCAGGTTCCCTTTCACCTGCCCAGACCAGTGCCTTCCCCGCCACGTGGACTGTCATCATGAGTTCCTCCGCCCGCTCGCGCGGATACCCGAAGACCTTTTGGAACACCTTGGTGACGTATTCCATCAGGTTGACAGGGTCATCGAAGACCAGCACGTTCCAAGTGCCTGCCAGGCTGGTGGCGGTTTTATCTTCCTTCTCCGTGATCGTTCCGGAGGTGATCTGGGGGTCAATGGGCACGTGATTTCCTCTGGAAGCAGTCTAACAGGAGTGTTGATCAGGCGCAACCGCCTGTCCCCCCGCGATGCCCAGCCCCTTACACGCCGGCGGGTTCCCGCACGGCAGGGTCAATCCACTTGCCGTGCTCGTTGATGAGATCAATGAGCCGGTCGACAGCTTCCGACTCGGGGATATTGAACTGCACCGCCTCCTTGCCCACGTAGAGGTTGATCTTGCCCGGGGCGCCTCCCACGTAGCCAAAGTCGGCATCGGCCATCTCACCGGGGCCGTTTACGATGCAACCCATGACGGCGATGCGGACGCCCTTGAGGTGGCCGGTGGCCTCCCGGATCTTCTGGGTGGTGGTCTGCAGGTTGAAAAGAGTCCGGCCACAACTGGGGCAGGCCACGTAGTCGGTTTTGAAAATGCGGGCTCCAGCGGCCTGCAGCACGTTGTAGCTGATTCGCAGGCTCTGCCCGGGGGCCTCTTCCCCCTGAATGAGCACGGCGTCTCCGATGCCATCACAGAGAAGGGATCCGATGTTGCGGGAAGCTGTCAGCAGGGTGTCGAGGAAGTCCCCATCGCTACTGGTGGCGGGGGAGAGAGTATCCTTGAGGAGGATGGGGTGCCGGGCCTCGAGGCGGGCCGCAAGGAGCCGGAAGGCGGAGACGACGCCCAGGTCGAGGCCGTCCCGCACGGTTGTGAGCACTGGAGATGGGAGGGAATGGAGCTCGGCGATCTCCTTGTCGTTGCGGGGATCGATTGCCCTCACCCCGCTGTCCTCGAGGACGATCTCGGGCTGAAAGTCGCCCAGCTTGTCGAGCTTGTGGGCGAGGGCCTCCCATTTTCGTCCGGTGGTGACTACCCGGAACTCTCGACCACCACCGAGCTCATGGCCGCCGATCTCGAGAGTATCGCTTGACCGCCGCTGATAGGAAAAGGGGTCCCAGGTGGGAGAAGGGCTTGCGGGGTTACTGGCGAAATCATCCGGGTCTGACCGGCGGCTCCCTGCGAGGGCTCGTGCAACGGGAATCTCATACACGGGGTCCTCGGTGAGAGAGACGCGGATGGTGTCCCCAATCCCGTCGTCGAGCAGGGACCCGATTCCAATCGCGGATTTAATGCGGCCGTCCTCCCCGTCTCCCGCTTCCGTCACCCCGAGGTGGATGGGATAGTTCCAGTCCGGGCCTTCCTGGGCGAGGCGTGCGATCAGAAGGCGATAGGCCTCGATCATGACCTTGGGATTGGAAGCCTTCATGGAAAAGATGATCTGGTGGTAGTCGAGATCACGTGCGATGCGGACGAACTCGAGCGCGCTTTCCACCATGCCGAGGGGAGTGTCCCCGTAGCGATTCATGATGCGGTCGGACAGGGACCCGTGATTGGTTCCAATACGCATGGAGCGACCGAGTTCCCGGCAGAGACGGACGAGAGGTGCAAACTTGTCGCGAATGCGGGCGAGCTCCTCATCATACTCGGCATCGGAATACTCGCGGACCTCGAATTTCTTCTTGTCGGCGTAGTTTCCGGGATTGACGCGCACTTTTTCCACCCACTTGGCGGCCTCCAGCGCGGCATCCGGCTTGAAGTGGATATCGGCGACCAGGGGGACATCGCAGCCGGCTCTCCGGACGCCGTCGCGGATGTGTTCCAGATTCTCCGCATACTTCCTTGTCTGGGCGGTGATGCGAACGATTTCGCAGCCGGCTTCCGCTAATTCGAGAACTTCCTTCACGCAGGCCTGGGTGTCGCGGGTGTCGGCTGTGATCATGGACTGGATCCTGATCGGATTCCGGTCACCCACCCCGACCCCGCCGACCATGACCTCGCGGGTGCACCTCCGCTGGAAGCGGAAGAGGTCGGAGCAATAGCGAAGCGGTGGGGAAGTGCTCATCTGCGGGGTATATAGCCCGGATCAGGCGGGCTGACCAGCAAGGGGAGAAGGGGAAATTCCCCGGTTTTCCGGGGTGCAGGGACAAATTCCTGACCTTGCCGCGCTCAGGATGTGGGCGCATGCTCTTGCTATGAAGTCGATTCGTTCTCTCCTTTTCTGCCTTCTTGCCGTGGCTTGGTTCCTTCCCGCTGCGGCGGGGGACGAACAGACAGGTGGAAAGCCGGGTAGCCCCGAGGCCAAGCTGCAGGCGAATGCCAAGCAACGGGATGGGGCCACCGACTTTATCCGAATCCATGATGACGGGAAGGCGACCTGTCTGCAGACCTCGGTGACTACCTACGAGAAGAGTGGCGTTAAGGTGGACCTTATTGGGGCGGTCCACATCGGGGACAAGGCGTATTACGAGGGGCTGAACGAGTCCTTCAAAAGGTATGACGCACTCCTTTTTGAGATGGTCGGGGGAGAGGGCATGGTCAACGGGGAATTCCCGAGGAGGGAGGAAGGAGGCGGGGACATCCAGACAACCTTCCTCCGCGGCATGGTTGATGGAATGTCCCGCTTTCTGAGACTCTCCAGCCAGGTCGAGGAGATCGACTACTCTCCTGAGAACTTTGTGCATGCGGATCTCACGATGAAGCAGTTTGAGAAGAAGCAGAAGGAGAACGGGGAGTCGCTCTTTGGCTTTGCCCTGGCGGCTGCGCAGCAGGCCCAGAACCAGGGTGTGGAGCAACCGAATCCTGCCCGCCTGATCGCGGCCCTTCTCAGTGGGAACTCCGACGGGCTCAAGCTTGAGATGATGAAGTCGCTGGGACAGGGCGACGACCAGATTGCAGGTCTTGCCGGGAACAATGTGATTATTGGGGATCGCAATGCGAAGTGCCTCAAGGTGCTTGGCAGGCAGGTCAGGAAAGGTCGGAAGAAGATAGGCATCTTCTATGGAGCGGCTCACTACCCGGACATGGAGGGGCGCCTTCTCCGGATGGGATACCTGAAGGGGAAGCAGTCGTGGATGACGGCCTGGAACGTGCCCAAGCAGGTGAAGGCCCAGGGGAATCCTCCGGGAGCAAGGGAAGAAGGAAAGAAGGCAGAGCCTGCGCGGGGTCGCTAGCTTCGCGGAGCCGGACTCTTTTCCGGACCCGCGGGATCGGGGAGGGAGGGTGGTCGTGTTTTTCGGGCAACTCGGACCGGGGATTCTGGCCCGACATGCGAGCAGGATCCCCGGATGGTGCGAGAGAGGCGACTAAATCGCACGCGCAATTGCCACGGCTCCGAAATGACCTCAGGATCTGGGCCGTAAGATAGTCCCACTCATGAGCACGAGCCCCAGCACTGAATCTGCCGCTTCGGATTCCGCCCAGTTACAGGAAGGCGTCAAACGCGTCCGCGCCGAGATTTCGAAAGTCATCATTGGTCAGGACGAAGTTGTTAACGAGGTAATGATCGCGATCCTGACCCGTAGCCATGCCCTCCTCGTGGGGGTCCCCGGACTGGCCAAGACGCTGCTCATCTCGAGCTTGGCGGAGGCTCTGGACCTCACCTTCAAGCGTATTCAGTTCACGCCCGATCTGATGCCTTCTGATATTACGGGGACGGAGGTGATCTATTCTGATCCGGCGACCAATGAGCGCGAGTTCAAGTTCCTGCCCGGTCCAATTTTCGCCAACATCATTCTCGCTGACGAGATCAACCGGACTCCCCCCAAGACCCAGGCCGCGATGCTGGAATCGATGCAGGAGCGCAAGGTCACGGTGGGCGGAGAGGACCACCCCCTTCCTGAGCCCTTCTTTGTCCTTGCGACCCAGAACCCCATTGAGCAGGAGGGAACCTACCCGCTTCCCGAGGCGCAGCTGGACCGGTTCATGTTCATGATCAAGGTGAACTATCCGAGCGAGGAGGAGGAATTCCAGATTCTGAAAGCCTACACCGGGAATGAGGGTGCGCGCCCTGATCCGGTGCTCGGGGGAGAGGAGATTCTCGGGATGCAACGCGCGGTGCGCAGCATGCCGGTGGCGGATCACATCCTGCGCTATGCCGAGAAACTGGTGCGGGTTACCCGTCCGGACTCCGAGGAGGCTCTTGAGTTCTGCTCGAAGTGGCTTACCTGGGGAGCCGGCCCGCGGGCGGGGTTGAACCTGGTCCTGGCCGCCAAGGCTCATGCGCTCCTGAACGGGCAAAGCCATGTGAGCTGTGATGACGTGGCTGCGGTGGCTCCTCCGGTTTTCCGGCATCGGATCATTCCAAACTTCAGTGCGCAGAGCGAGGGACTGACCCCGGATGACATCACCGCCCGAATCCTTGAGTCGGTGCCGAAGGACAAGAAACTGGATTAGCCCCCAACGGCAAATCCCTGATGGGCCTGTTTCCAGACGTATCCCCCTTCCGGCGCGCAGGTCTCCTGCAGCCTTTACGGAGCTTCTCCGGAAATTTGACCGCAGGATCCGATCCTCTCCCGGTCGCTGATTGACTGACTCATGGACGCTGAAACCCGCAAACTTCTCGATCCCCGTGCCATTGCCCGGGCCGAGGCCCTCGGCATGAATGCGCGTTTCATCGTTGAGGGATACATGGCGGGTGAGCACAAGTCCCCCTACCGCGGATTCGCTATCGAATTTGCGCAGCACCGGGAGTACGCCCCGGGAGATGACGTGCGGCACGTCGACTGGAAGGTGCAGGCCAAGACCGAGCGGCTCTACATCAAGCAGTATGAACAGGAGACCAACTTCGTGGCTCACCTGCTGTTGGATGGGAGCGAGAGCATGAACTACGGGTCGGGAGAACTCAGCAAGCTGGAGTATGGTAAGATGATGGCGGCTTGCCTGTCTTATCTCATTCTTTGTCAAAGGGATGCGGTCGCCCTTGGGATCTTTGACGAAGAGGTGCAGGAATACCTGCCCCGGAGCGACAACCGGGACAACCTCTTCAAGATCATGGACCGGCTGGCCGGGTTCGGTCCGGAGCGCGAGACCCGAATTGCTCCAGTCCTTCACGGGATGGCCAGCCAGATCCGGCGCAAGGGGATCGTGATAGTGATCAGCGATTTCTTTGACGACGAGCAGGAGGTGATCGAGGGCATTCAGCACCTCCGCTTCAACGGCCACGAAGTCATTGTGATGCAGGTCCTCGATCCCCATGAGATCGACTTTCCGTTTTCGGGCATGATCGAGTTTGACGGCCTCGAGAATATTCCGCGGATCCAGACGCGGCCCAGCCAGATCAAGAAGAGTTACCACCGTGAGTTCGAGGCTTTCCGCGAGCGCCTTCGGACGGCCTGCGAACGCCATCAGTGCCACTTCGTGGATGTGCGTACAGACGATTCGCTTGATGAAATTCTTTCCAACTACCTCGCCTTTCGAAGGAGCACGGCCAGCTGATCATGAGTTTTCTGAATACAGCGATGTTGTGGGGGCTGACGGCGCTGGCGGTGCCTATTGTCATCCATCTCCTCAACAGGCGCAGGTTTCGGCGGGTTCCGTGGGCGGCAATGCGCTTCATCAAGGTGAGCGTGGAGCAGAACCAGAGGCGGATGAAGCTGGAGGATATGCTCCTGCTGCTCCTGCGTTGTGTCCTGGTGGCCTTGCTCGCTCTTCTGGTTGCGCGCCCGGTGATGGAGGGGCTCACGGGAGTCCCGGGGTCGAAAGTGGCGGCGGCCATTGTGATCGACAACTCGGCAAGCATGGGGTCGAGGGAAGGGGAGGGCTCCCGCCTTCAACTTGCCCGGGAGGCCGCCCGCGCTATCGTGGATCGTCTGCCGCAGGGATCCTCGGTGGCGGTTTCGGGGGCCTTTCGCCCCGACGAAGCGACGGCTGACCGGGATCTCACCCTTGCGCGGATCGGGAATGTCCCCCAGACGCATCGGCATGCCGACCTTCTTCTTGCCCTTGAGGAGGCTGCCCGCGCCCTGGAAGGCCAGTCCGCAGCTGAGAAGGAACTCTACCTCGTGACCGACGGCCACGCCGAAGAGTGGGGTTCTTTTTCCGCCATGGAAGCCCGCCTGCGTGAACTCGCGGTGGGAACGAGGGTGCATCTTGTGATGGTGGGAACTCCGGCCCAGGGGAACCTCGGGATCAGTCGTCTCGCCCCGGCGGCGGCGCTCCCCGCCGTGAATCAGCCCTTCCGGATTGATGTTGATGTCACGAATTATGGAGAGTCCCCGGCGCTCGGCGTCCCGGTCCGCCTCCTGGTGGACGGCCAGCCGATGGGAGAGCCCTGGGTCATCGAGCAGTTGAATGCGGGGAGCAGTGAAAGTGCGACGCTCTACGTCACCCTGCCCAGTGCGGGCTCCCATCGTGTCACGGTGGCCCTCGAAGGGGACGGGGTGCCTTTTGATGACGAGCGGACAGTGATTATCCGGGGTGTGGATGAGGTAAGGGTCCTTCTCGTGGATGGGGATCCCGGGACGGAGGCCCGTGAATCGGAGACTTTTTTCCTGCGCCACGCCCTAGCCCCCGTTTCCGATGAAATGCGGGGTGTCTACCCGGTGAAGCCCTCGATAGTCCTGGCGTCCGATCTGGCGAATGAGGCTCTCGGTCGCTATCACGCCGTGGTTCTTGCCAATGTGGCTGATATCCCGCTCGCTTTCGCGGATCGCCTGGCGACCTACGTGGAGGCGGGTGGTGGACTGGTAATCTTCCCTGGAGGAAACCTCCGCCCGGAATCCTACAACACCCTTCTCCACGGCAAGCATGCGCTGCTTCCGATCTCTTTCACGGAAAGTGACGGATCGGGGGCCCGGGCCCGGTCGGTAGTGCCCACCGAGACCAATCCGCTTGGTCTCGACGGGGATCTCCTCGCCGCGGCGAAGTTCCTGCAGGCCGTGGGCGTGGAAGCCGGGGATCGGGATCACCGTCTGATGCTCCGCTACGATGATGGGAGCCCGGCGCTCATTGAGAGTGAGTTTGGGCTGGGCAAGGTCTTTGTCTTTACCAGTACAGCGGACCTGGCGTGGAACGATTTTGCCATCCGCCCGGCCTTTGTTCCCTTCGTGAACCGCCTTCTGGGAGGAATCGTGCAGAATCGCGGGAGCAGCTTGAATGTCGAGGTGGGGGAACCCCTCCGCCAGCGTCTTGATGCGGCCCTTGCGGGCCGGGAAGCGACCGTCTTCGAGGTGGGAGACCCGGAAGCGCTCGGTCAGCTCACGCGGCTCAGCGGGGTGGAAGGCAGTTCCCTTCTTGAGTTCGACGAATGTCACCGGGGAGGAGCCTATCAGGCGACAGTAGACGGTCGGCCTGATCCGCTGCTTTTCGCGGCCAGGCCGAGTGTCCGGGAGTCGAGCCTTGCCCTCCTTGGAGGAGAGCAGGTGGACCGTCTGGGAGAGAGTGTTTCGGTAGTAAGCTGGACGGCCGGCAGCAGTGCAGCGGATTTCGGGGCCCACCGCAAGGGGTCGGAACTATGGTGGCCCATTCTCATGATCGTGCTCGCCCTCGCCGCGATCGAAATCGTACTCGCGCAATGGTTCAGCCGGCCCAAGTAGAGAAATGATGACCGACTGGATCCTCAGAGCACTTGGCGTGGAAGTCGACGATGTCGACGGCCTTGTTGAGTGGTCGTTGCGCTGGCAGTTGGCCCAGTGGGGACTCCTCGCGGCCATCCTGATGGCAGTCCTGACCCTGGTTTGCTGGGGTCTCTACCGAAGAAGCCCGCAGGAGGTTTCAGGCGGTCGGCGTTACCTGCTCACTCTGTTGCGGGTGGGCTTTCTTGCTCTCGTTCTCGCCATTCTCCTGCAGCCAGTGCTGGTGCTCACCATGGAACGGGAAGTGCCCCGGACCCTGCCTGTCCTGGTTGATCGCACCGGAAGCATGGCGCTGGTGGATGCCGACGGCACGAGCCGGTTGCAGAAGGTGGAAGCGGCCCTCAATTCGCCGGAAGGGACTTCGTTGCTTTCCTCCCTTGAGAAGGATCTCAAGATTCTACGCTTCACCTTCGATGCGGATTCGCTTGAGGAAGTTGAGGATCCAGCCGCTCCCCTGACCGCCGGGGGAGAAGAAACTGCCCTGGGCGGCATTCTTCGCAAGGCGATGGAGCGCTACCGTGAGGCTTCCCCGGCCGGGATCGTGGTCATCAGTGATGGAGGCCAGAACAGCGGGGAGGCCCTGGCGATGACGGCGCAGCGGATGAAAGAGGCGGGGGTCCCGGTCTTTGCGATCGGAGTGGGGGACCTCGATGCCCGCGATGTGGCCATTGAATCGGTGGACGTTCGGGAAGTCCTGCTCGCTGATGACGCCGCGCCGGTCACCGTGAAGATGCGTACTCAGGGGATGGAGGGAGGAAGCGGTCGTGTGGTCTTCTCCCTTGGCGGGGTGGATGTTGCGGAAGAGGAGATCTCTTTCGTGCAGGATGGGCTGCAGGAGGTCAGTAGCCTTTTCGTTCCCAAGCGCGTGGGGGAGTATGTCCTGGAGGCTCGTTTCGAGGCGGACGACACGGTGGAGGCTCTGGCAGAGAACAATACGGGGAGGGCCGCTTTGCGGGTGGTTGACCGGCGCTTGCGGGTTCTCCTTGTTGATCAGGCACCCCGTTGGGAGTTCAAGTATTTGGAAGCCATGTTGCTGCGGGAGCGGAGGGTGGATCTTTCCTGCTTTCTCTTTGAAGGAGACCGGGAGATTTCGCAGGTGGCGGGGAGTCCCTACATTGAGCGATTTCCGCTGCGGGCGGAGGAGCTCTTCGACTTTGATCTCGTGTTGCTGGGCGATATCGATCCGCGCTACCTCGGAGAGGGGCCACTCGCCCTGCTGGGCGAGTATGTGTCCGGTGCCGGAGGAGCTCTCGTGGTGATCGCCGGGAAGCGATTCATGCCGTCCTCCTACCGGCGGACGATTCTTGAGCAATTGCTTCCGGTAGAGCTGGCGGGAGGATCCATCGCATCTGCCAACGCGGCTTCCACCCGTCCGCTGCGCCTCAACTTCACCCCGGCGGGCCGCCAGAGTGTCATGTTGCAACTTGGAGATGATCCTGCCGCGAGCGAAGCGCTCTGGAGAACCCTTCCGCCCATTTACTGGACGGCACGGGTGGAGCGAGCCAAGCCGGCGGCGGAGGTTCTCCTCACCCGCCCCGAGGCCACCTCCTCGGCGGAGAACACTCCGGTGGTGGCGCTGCATCGCTACGGAGCGGGGGAGGTTCTCTTCGTTGGAACCGACAATTTCTGGCGCTTCCGCCGCAATGTCGGCGATCGCTATCACTCGATCCTCTGGGGGCAGATCATTCAACGCATGGCCGGGGCGCGTCTGCTGACCGAAGTGCCCCGGGTCACGCTCAAGGCCAACAAGCGGCGTTTCCGTCAAGGAGACCGGGTTCGAATCTATGCCCGGCTGTTCACCGCAAACTGGGAGCCGCGCGAAGACGAGGTGGTTCGTGCCATTCTGGCGGCGGGAGATGAGCCGGACCGCCGACAGGAGGTGGCCTTACGGGCAATTCCGGGTCAGCCGGGAATCTACCGGTCCGAGTTTGCGGCGGGAACTCCCGGTAGCTATCGCCTCGCCCTGCCCGGGGACCAGGTCGCTTCACTGGATTTCATGGTACGGGATGATAACCGGGAGCATGCGCGTGCGGCCCTGAACGAGCGTCTTCTTCGTGACCTGGCCGAACAGACTGGAGGGGCCTACTTCCCGCTTGGACAATTGGGACAGTTGCCGCCTGCGCTCACCGAGCGGACGGCCCGCCTCACCAGCCTCAGGGAAGTGGATCTCTGGTCCTCACCCCTGTTCTTTGCTCTTCTCATTCTGCTCATTACGACTGAGTGGATCATACGCAAGGTTTCCGAGCTGAAGTAATGAGTGACCAACCTCCAACTTCACCAAGCGCGTTGCCCGATGGCCTGGGCGCAAACTTGCGCCACAAGCTTGGAGCGGTGCGTCGTAAGCTCGTGCGCGTCGAGTTTGTGCGACGCCTGGCGCTCGCAGGAAGCGTGACACTGCTGGGGCTGGCGGGGTTCCTGGCCGTGGACTGGGCCACCGATCTCTCTCTTGAGGTGCGGACGGGGGTACTTCTTTTCCTGGGGGGACTGTTGGGCCTCCTGCTCCTGCGCACCCTTGCGGCGCTCGTCACGCAACGAAGGGATGAAGAGTCTCTTGCCCTCATGGTCGAGGAGCGCGAACCGGGCTTCCAAAGTCGCCTGATCGCAGCGGTTCAGTTTGCCCGTGGCAAGGCCACCGTGCCGGATCGGGATGCTCGTCAGATGGTGGAACGCATGGTTGATGACACGGAGGCCTACGCCAAGCCGATGCGCCTGACCGAGGTAGTCAATACCGGGCCTCTCAAGCGGGCCCTGCTCGTCCTGTTCCTTCTCGCTGTGGTGGCGGGCGGAGGCTACTACGCGGGGGGAGGCATCACGCAGGACCTGCTCAAACGTGCCTTTCTCGCCGATGTGCCCGTGCCCCGGGCCACCCGGGTGGTCTGGACGTCGCAGGATCTCAAGGTCGGGATCGGCGACAGCGTGACGGTGGAGGCGGAAGTGGCGGGTTACGAACCGGAGGAGGGAACATTGCGGATTCACTATGCCTCGGGCCGCAGGCAAAAGGTGCGCATGGAGCGCCGTGGTGCCAGTCATCGCTATGGGGCCACTCTCGAGAATGTGCAGGAATCCTTCACGTTCATCGTGGCGGTCAACGACGGGCGGAGTAGCAGAGAAACAGTCCGTGCGCTTCCCCGGCCCGTGGTCGTGGATCTTGTGGGGGAGCAGAGTTATCCGCCCTACATGGCCCTGCCTTCCAGCGCCCATCGCCCGGGAGAGTTTCTTCTGTACCCCGAGAGCCGCCTTGCTCTCCGGATCACCGCGAGCCAGCCCCTCAAAGCGGGAACAGTCCGGCTTCTGGGAGGCGAAGACAACGCGGTGACGGCGGTGGTTGATGAAGCAGACCCGCGCCTCCTGCGCGCGGAGGTCCGGGTGGGAGAGTCCCTGACTGGATTTACCGTTGAGCTGCTGGACCCCGAGGAGATGACCTCCCGGGATGCCACGGTCTACCGGGTTGACGTCCTCAGTGATGAGGCCCCGACGGTGCGTATTATAAAGCCCTCCCGGCAGCGGGAACTGGTCACTGCCGAGGCCAGGGTTCTCGTCGCCTATGAGGCGGCAGACCGTTTCGGGATAGAGAAACTAGTGCTTTCCAGCCGCGTGTTGCCGGATGGAGAAGTCCGGAGAATCGATATTCCTCTCCCGGACCAGGGGGCGAAGAAGATTTCCGGGCTCTACGACTGGGAGCTGGGACAGATCGAGCCGCTCCTCCGGGTTGACGACGAGATCGAGTTCTGGATCGAGGCGGATGACCAGAATGACACGACCGAAGCGGGCCTGAGCGCATCCCGGTTTCTCAAGGTGGTTACGCCTCGCGAAAAGCGCGACGATTTGTTAAGCCGGGTTGGTGATTCGCTCGGGCGGATTGGCCAGGCCACTGAAGATCAGGAGCGCCTGAATGCCGTCCTCGCCGAGTGGATCCGTGCCCAGGGCTCGCTCGGAGGGGAGACTTCGGCTCCAGAGAAGACCAAAGAATAGATGGGAATGCAGGCCATGAACAACAAGAGGTGGAGTAACGATGTCCGAAAGCCGGGGGGTAGAGCGCATGGTCCCCGTCCGGGTCCTGTCCTTTGCTGCTCCCGGCAGGTGATGAGAAGGGCGTGTCTGATTCTCGGGTTGTGTCTCGTGCTCAGCCCGGCTCTGAGAGCGGAGACTTCTCTGATCAAGCAGGAGCAGCGGCAGCAGCGTATTGGGAATGCAACCTCCGACAGTGCCGCGGTTCTCGCCGAGCTCGTGGATGAGTTCGGACGCAATGGACTGGAAGGCACGGACGTGGAAATCCTGGGGGGGATCCAGAAGGTTCTGGGAAACGTTTCCGGGGAGCTCATGCCCGAGATCGTTGGTCAGCTGCAGGAAGCGCGGACGGGACAGGACGAACCCGGCAGGCGGGCGCAGGCATTAAACGCCTTTGCAGGCCAGAAATCAGCCTCTTACCAGATGCGGCAGGTGCTGCTCGAATACCAGCGCCAGCTTGCGCTTTACCAGCTGGCCGAGCGGGTGCAGGTGCTGGGCGACCGGCAGTCTTCGAACCTGCACGAAACTGTGGCTCTCATTACGGCGGCGCGGAAACCCTCGGCCTCAAGACGCCAGAATGACTTCGCGATTTCCCGCCAGCTGCAGGAAACCGAGCAGGAAGCCCTTGAGAAGGAGGTTGGACTCGTTCTCTCCACTCTGGAGGGGATGCAAAAGACCTTTGAGGGGTCTCTCGAGAACCGTCCCGGGGAGGCCCTGGCCTTTGCTGCAGGGCAGAAGCTGAACACGGCCCTGCAGTCGGCGCTTCTGGATCTCAAGGGCAACCGGCTGATGAGTGCGGCAGGTCATGAGAAAAGCGCTCGGGACACGCTGTGGCGCCTGGTCAATATCCTGCAACCCGATCGGGACGCGCTGGACGAGCTGCTCGATGGATTGGAAAAGCTCGACGAATTGATTGCGGGAGAAAAGGAGGTGATCGCGCAGACCGAGGATCTCGACAACAAGGAGCGGGAGAAGGCTGAGGAACTGGTTATGAATGATGAACGCGTGGTGAACATCGAGAAACAGATCGCGAGCATGGAGCGACGACTCGAAAACGCCCGGCCAGAGGAGCAGGTGCGTATCGCGACCTCGATGGAAAAGACAAAGCTCCGGCTGGAAAAGGAAATCGAAAAGGCGCGTCAGCGCCTGGGGGTCGATACCCCGGAAATGAGTGATCTCCGACGCGCCGAGCGGGTGCAGCGTCAGCAGGCGGAACTGGTCGATCGCACGGATTTTCTTGGTCAGGAGTTATCCGGATTGGTTCCCGAGGTCTCCAGCCTTCTGGCCGCAGCGGTGGGGCCCATGCAGGAAGCCCGGGCCGCGCTGGGTCAGGCGGGTCTTCCGGAGAAGCTGAAGGAGGCGGCCCTGCCTCCCGAAAAGTCGGCCCTCACCGCACTGGAAGAGGCCCGGCAGTCCTTGGTGGAGGAAATCGAAAAGGCCCAGTTCGTGGAGGAAGTGCCCCTCGACAAGTTGGAGCATCTCAAGGAGCTGCTGGAGAAGGTACAGAACCTCAGGAAGGAGGAAGAGGTCCTCAAGGCTGGGAGTGCCGAAGCAGAGCTGAAGGGAGATTCAGAAGCGCTGGCGGAAGGGCAGGCGCAGGCGCAGGAAGACCTGCAAGTGGAGACGGAGAAGGTGGCCCAGCAGGCCCAGTCGCCTGCTCCCGAGGCGGCCCAGTCAATCGCGGAAGCCGCGGAGCAGATGGAGGCGTCCCAGCAGGCGCTGTCCAAGGGAGAAAACGACGCCCTGGCCCAGCAGGCGGCTATTGACGCGCTTGGACAGGCAGAGGAAAAACTGGAGGCGCAGATCGCTGAGCTTGAGCAAGCGCGGGAAGACCTCGAGGCCTTGCGGGAAATTCGCGAGAAGCTGGATGAGGTTATTTCGGGGCAGCAGGCAGTGCAGAAGGAGACCATTGACGAGGTAGCCGAGCCAAGCAAGGAGAGCTCCGACACGCTGGCGCGACAGCAAGACGATCTGGGCGAAGCAACGAGCGAGTTGGAGAGCGAAGCACAGAGCCCAGCGCCAGAAGCGGCAGAGGACCTGGCCGAGGCGGGTGAGGCGATGGAGGCAGCGCAGAAGAACCTGGAGGAGAGCGATCCGCTGGCAGCTCAGCCACAGCAGGGGAATGCACTTGAGTCCCTGCAGGCCGCACGGGAGAAGCTTGACGAGCAGATTGCGGATTTGCAGGAGCAGCTGGGGGAGGTGCCTGGCGAGGATCAGGCTGCGCTTGATGAGGCCCTTGCGGCGATTGAAGAGGCGCAGGGACAGGTGTCTGATGCGCTGGCGCAACTGGAGCCCAGCGCGGGTGCGCTGCAGGAGGTCCAGGCTCGTCAGGAAGCCCTTTCAGAGGCATTGCAGGCTGCGGCGGAGGAGTCTGATTCCCCGGCTGCAGCTCAGGCCGCTGCGGCGGCGCAGCCTGCGGCGGCGCAGGCTGCTCAGCAACTTGGGGAAGGAGATGTGGCTGGAGCGATCGGAGAGATGCAAAAGGCGCAGGATGCTCTTGGCGGCGAGCAGGGCACGGCAGACCAGGCGCAGGAACAGGGTGAAATTCAGGCCATGGCGGAGGCGCTTGCGGACGGAGCCCAGCCGGCGGCGAGTCCCCTGCAGGGTGCGAACAGCGAGGTGAGCCCACTGGCGTCTGGCTCGCAGGGGTCCTTGCCCCTGGGGGCCCAGTCAGCTTTGCAGGGTGCTCAACAGGCTCTTGCCAATGCCGCCGCTCAGGCAAATGCGGGAAACGCCTCCAACGCGCAGGCGCAAGCGCAGGCTGCGCAGGCCGCGCTTTCTCAGGCTGAGGCTGCGCTTTCTCTGGCGCAAGCGGGTCTGAGTCCCGGCGAAGGCCAGGGGCAGGGTGAAGGCCAGGGGCAGGGTGAAGGCCAGGGGCAGGGTGAAGGACAGGGGCAGGGTGAAGGTCAGGGACAGGGTGAAGGCCAGGGGCAGGGTGAAGGTCAGGGGCAGGGTGAAGGACAAGGGCAGGGTGAAGGACAGGGACAAGGACAAGGCCAGGGGCAGGA
>Ga0163179_10000728_pt1 | contig 23424 bp, 31 predicted proteins | sample AtlANTMetagenome_FD_109643 | JGI IMG/M metagenome (GOLD analysis project Ga0163179, IMG submission 109643) | Marine eukaryotic phytoplankton communities from the Atlantic Ocean - Atlantic ANT 2 Metagenome | ecosystem: Environmental > Aquatic > Marine > Oceanic | place: North Atlantic Ocean...
ATACCTGCTTTAGTATAAACATCAGCAGCACATTTGAGTCCTATTTGTAAATCATAGTACTGTTCAAATGTTAATTCAACTTGACGATTATCAAGTTTATCAGTAATAATAAAGTTGTTCATTATTCTACTCTCCTATCTTTTTTAAAATCACATTTCATGTAATCTTGAATCTCATCAATTACTTCTCCAAAACTATCATCCCAGTAATTTTGACACTCATCAAGAAATTCTGCTTCTGGCATATTCTTGTATAGGTCATCAAGATCATCAGTTACATATTGAACTAGATCTTTTGTTGACATATTGTCAACATATCTCTCAACTAGGAAAGATTTGAGTTCATTAACGAGTTCGGGTGTAAATTTAGTTTGGTTCATACTACAACCTCCACTTCTGTATTTTGATAAGCATCAATCGCTTCCACGACTTCATTACTTGACTCAGCATTTTCCAATAGGAAAAATAGATCGTTTTGGTCAGTTGCTACAAACATTGTAGTAAAGAATAAAGAACAATTGAGAGACTAAGGTAAGTAAATTACTCTAACATCATATCTCTGCTTTATCATCTATGCTAACTGATTTACTCAGTCTAAGTAAGATGAATGTCAGAGTAGTTAGAAACTCAGTGATCTCTCAACATTTATATAATACATCATTTTCAAGGTCTGTGGTGAAATAATAGACACTTCCTGAAGCTGCACACTTATAAGAAATTTTCAAGGTTGGTATGGTATGGTGTAACTCTGTCCTCTATTAACCTTCCATATTCCTCATGTAACTCACATCCGATATAATCTCTACCCAATTTCTTTGCAACCATAGCAGTAGTTCCCGATCCTATAAATGGATCAAGAATAATATCATTTTTCTTTGAACCTGCTTTAATACATATCTCTACTAAGTCAGGTGGAAATACTGCAAAATGACTTCCTTTATATGGTTTATTTGTTATTGACCAAACAGATCGTTTATTCTTCCGTTTATAAGACTTGGTAAGACCACTATGAGGAGATAACCCACTCCCACTATTATGGTACTTACCATTGCTGCGGTCTCTTGTTCCCCAATCTTTTGCTGGTTCTTTGATTGCTTCATTGTCATAATAATACTTTTTGTTCTTTGATAATAAAAATATGTACTCATGAGATTTAGTACATCTATCCTTCACACTTTCTGGCATAGGATTAGGTTTATGCCATATAATATCTTGCCTAAGATACCATCCATCCTGACGTAATGCAAATGCCAACATCCAAGGGATTCCAATTAAATCTTTCTCTTTGAGTCCTTTTAGTTTATTACCTCGTCTTGCACATTTATCTGGTAAATCTTGTTTAGTCTTTGATACAGTTTGTTTAACTAATCCTTGACCTTTTCCTGGTCGATAGTTATAATAACTATCACCTATATTCAACCACAATGTTCCATCATCCTTAAGTGTATCTCTAACACTACGAAATACACTCACTAAGTTTTGAATATACTCTTCTGGTGTATCTTCATGCCCTATTTGTGATTTTTCTCCACCATAGTCTCTGAGACCATAATATGGGGGTGATGTAATACACGTTTGGACACTTAGATTTGTTACATTCTTTAGTGTCTCACTACAGTCTCCATATAATATAGTATCTTTCATCTTGCTATCCATCTTTGAAACAATATATACCCTCCAAATAACAACATTAAGAATGTAATTGGAAAAAATGGTATAATTGTAATTGCATAACCAACTTGTATAATAACAATTACATAAAAAATCCACATAATCCACATCCCTATTTTATTGAGACGAGAACCTCTTTTATAAGGTACATTACTCATGAGTGACCTCCTCAAGACCTTCAAATTCTTCCATGTAATAGTCACAAGTTACTTCATAATATGTTGCCAATGCTTCAATATCATTAGGATCAATAGAACATTTTTCAAATAGATCAAGTGTAGATTTGTGCATTTCGTAAAATAAATTAAGATTGAACATTATTATAGTAGCATAAAGAATAATAGTTTTAAGCTTCAGTGTGACAGTAATTTAAGTGGCATATTATGAATAAATCATAATTAACTTCTTACTATACTGATTGCTGGTTCACCTTTGTTGAAAATAGTATCAACAACTGCTTCAACTTTGCGTGATGTAGTAATACCCACTCTATCATAAACTGGTACACAAATCAATCCATAAGTTTTAGATTCATTACCTTTTCTTATTACTCTACCGATTGTTTGACTAATTGTTATATAGTCCATTGATCTTAAGAATATTGCTGTATCTAATCCTGACACATTGATACCTTCAGATAATATACTATGATGTAATACTACAAACTTCTTATCATCATCCTTACCCCATGTATTCAATGTATTAAAGAACTCCTCACGATTTGTTTTCTTACCATCAATAACTGCACCAGTCTTTGATGTAATATACATCCATGAATATCCACGAGACCTTAACTGTATGCAGAAATCAGTTAATGATGTTAAACTAACAATTTGTTTAGTTGATCTTGCACAGATAAGTATCTTATCATTCATGCAATCATCAATGCTATCTATTACATTGTCACAGTCTTTCTCATATCTAAATCTACTGTCATCAGTCTCATCTATCTTCTTGATTGTTACTTTAGGTGGTAGAATATAACCTTGATTGACTAACTGTGGTGCTGGTACATTGATTAATACTTTACCAAATATGTCCTCATCATTCATCCCTATCTTATAAGGTGTCTTAGAATGTTTAGGTGTAGCAGTAAAGAAGTAGCAACGATTAGCATACATTGAATGATACTCAACTGCTTCAATAAAGTTCTTTTGAACTGCATTATGGGCTTCGTCAAAGTATATTGTATCAACTTCAATATCTAAACTTGCTTGTATTTTATTTAATGAATGATATGTAGTGAAGATTAATAAATGATTAATACTATTATGATAGAATTGCTCTATCTCTTCAGTATTAGTTGTACTATAATGATGTGTCTCTCCACTATGAACATGAATCACATCTGTGCCTTGATTATAGTTACCATCAAGATTATGCTCTAAAAAGTCTTCACATAATTGTTGTGCTAACAATATGCGAGGTGCAACAACTACGATAGTCTTACTTATTGGTCTTCTGAATTGTCTCTTGGTATCTTCAATCATACACATAGTCTTACCACCACCTGTGGGAACTATTACTTGACCTTTATTATTCTCTTGTAAAGTATCAATAATAGTTTGTTGATGTGGTCTCAAATTAATCATAAAAAATTCCAATTAATTATATTATAGCATAAAAAAAGCACCTTTTCGGGTGCTTGTGACACTTTAAGTGCTGTCCTAGAATAAACAATTAAATGTGAATAATAGGATAGAAATATAAACAAGGATAGTTCTCTCTTCTCTGATGTTCAGGTCTTTTTGATATGCTTCAAAGATTTCCTTCTTAGTGTTTTTAAGAGTGATTTTCATAATCTTTTAAAATGTCAATGTAATAATGGGTGTGGACTGAGAGGTTCGACTTAAAGAGCATTTTCCACTGGGGTCGCTCACCCTTGCCTCGTCCACATTCATATGATAACATGAAAAAACCCCCTGTATAGGAGGCTTGTGTCAGTTTGTGAGTTGTCTACTGAGTTTTTAATTGAATCACATTACTCTCATCATCACTTTCTCTCCTATTTGTTTTCTTAACTAACAATAATAATCTCTTACTTGCTCTCATACATGATTCGTGGTATCTGATATTGTCATCAATAGCAGTAACTATTGCATCATAAATCTCCTCTGGTTCTGCATCTGAATTAAGACATTCTTGTATCCATTCATCAAGTGCATTAAGAGAATAATGATTGTGTTTCTTCATAATTAATGAGATTGCATGTCGCTCAATATTATACTTTGAATCTGCTCTTGTGTCAAGTTGTTTAGGAACTTATAACTAGGATCGTTTTTATCCCATTCAAATGTAAATGAACCATCCTTATTCTGTTTTACTTGAAGACTTTCTTTCTTTATCTTTAAGTTGTCTTTTAACTTGTTTTGCATAATAGATGTCATGTTCACTGTACAACTCAGGGTGTTTCTTTGCTCTTCTTATTAACTTTTTCGCTGCTTTCTTTAAATTCCAGTCCTTCATTTGTTGGTTTACGTTGTGATATTCTAGCAAGTAAACTATCTATATCACTTTCTAACTGGTATATTTGCTTAGAGTAATACATATTTTCCTTTGTTAAGTATTCTACTTCATCCTCAAGTAACTCAATTCGCATTAGTAATTGTTTCCTCATCACTTTCATTTCATCATAAAGGTTATCCATAGTGTTCTCGGTAATTACTACTTTTAATCCTTTATCGTATTTCATTTAATAGAATTTTATTTTTTCTTCGTAAGATCTTTCTAATCCAACTACTATACTATCTATAATTCTATTAAAACTTCTTGCCATTTGTCTATATCCAGATCCAACATAAATCTGTCCTACAAATACACTTGCTGTTGCAATTCCCCAGAATATGTAATAAAATTTAGACTTAACTTGGTGTCTTCGTTTTTCTTTTTTATCCCAAGATGGTATAGGTGATGTCATTTTATGTCCTGTTGTTTTATATTATATTCAATAACAATTTTATTACTTGTTCTACCAGTGCTATCAAGTGTACTTAATTGTTGTATAGTTCCATCTAAATCTTCAACCATAGATGATAACATTTCTTTGTAATCTTCAGGTAATTTAGTCATAATTCAATCAGTATAACGTGAATCATTAACTAAAACTGCCTTCAAATCATTAGGATTGTTTCCTTCATTTATGAATTGATTTAGCAGTTGACTACATCTATCTTTAGTCAAATTGGTGGCATAATCTTCAATTAAATGCCAACCATTTGTTGATTGAAGTAGTATTTTGTAACGCTTTTCTTCTGACATTGTTATTAATTAGAGGTGAATAATTATTAAAAAAAAAGTTTTTAGGGACTCTTCGATATTTTCATTTTTCAGTATAACATAAAAAGAAGGAGATGTCAATTATCTCCTTCTCTTTAAATATGGTGATGTACCTATTATACTGCAACTGGTTCTTGGTTAAGAGTTTCAACAATAACATCATTGTTTACATCATTATTAATTGACTTTACATTAATAAGAACTTTAATGTCTTCACCCCTTTCTTTATCCTGTGGTAATGCACCAAGAATAACTACGGGCCAAGTCTTTAAACCACATGCTGTAAATGCGTGTTTGAATGTATCAAATGCAGCTAAAACTTGTTTTCTTTTGATAGTAAAGTTTGCTTTCTTAGTTGGAGCTCCACAATGGAAGATAATGTAAGTTTTCTTCTTTGTTTCATTATATCTTAGGATTGCATTGATAACTGCTCTCCAGTGATACCCCTCTTTCATCACATAACCATACATATCACGTTCATTATCAAATTCACCTCCAATACAGTAATCTTCTTTAGAATGATTCTCTAACCACTGATGTACTCTTGATACTGATGGATACAAACGATATGGTAATTCTACACCCAATTCAGCAAGAACTTGGGGAACTACTCTATTCTCTACCTCTTTTTTTCTGAAAGGATATACCTTCTTAAATTTAGCACGAATTGATTTTTCTGTTTTCTTGATTGCTCCTTTATTTACTTTACCAATAAGAAACTTTCTCATATCAATCTCTTCGTTCAATCGTTTTGGTAATCCCTCATTCTCTTGTGCCTGTACGTCTTCGATTGAATCCTCTGTTCCTTCAAGAACAGTAAAGAACCAACCATCAGTTAGTTCTTGTAATGCGTCTGCTCTACCAAACCCATACTTTAATTCCCAAGGTTTAGCATATTGTTTACCACGATATATTATTGCAGGTGGAAACTGACTAGAATCAACATTTGTTGCAAATGATTGTCTTAGATTCTCAATTTCTGCTGCTGTATGTGTTTCGACCTTTGTATTATTACCTGTCTCGTCATCAATATGTATTTGATCCCAAGATAACTTTATTGTTGGATTTGATGGTGATGTTACACCTAAATGTGTCCAATCGGGTACGCTGATCTTATTTACTGGAAAAGATGCGTAAAAATCTTTTGCTGATGCCATTTCAGACTCCTTGAAACTATGGTTTAAGATAAGGAACATGACAGACCACTAAGGGAATGTCTTGACCTGTATTATATAGACATTATAAAACCCCTGACAATATTTGTCAAGGGTTTGTGTGAATAGATTAGTTGATTACAAATTTAACTAAACTAAGACCTCCTTACATATACGTTTACAGATGTGTTGATCGTTTTCACAGTCAATTAAGCACTCGTAATATTCGGTGAGTTTGTTGTCATGTTCATCTTCGTATGAACCTGCTAATTGATTAAATGAAATTAAGTTGTGCATTAATATCCTCCAAATGAACTACAATAACAACGAGATTTAGATCATCTTGTTATCCCTAATTCTACCATTATTTATGCAAATTGTATATATTTTGCTGATGTATTTTAACAAAAATTTATGCCTACTCGTTACCTGTAATATCATCATACTCTGCATAATGATTTGGTGATTTCTTTACTCTTTTCTTCACAAACTTCAATTCATGCCAATTTGTATCATAACACAACAGTAATGTATGAATATATTTGTGTGGATCATTCTTTGATATACTACACTTAGGTTTAGGTCTAATACCAGTTTCTATTGTAAGATAACGTGGTGTTGGTCTCCATCCAAACTTAACTCTTTTTTCATTATCTATTGGGTCACCTTTAAAATAGACCCAACCCTCATCCTTACCATACTCTCCTCGATCCCAAATTACATAGTCATCCACTTCTGGTTCGTACATAGTTACCATCCCCATGATACTGCTGAATAACGTTTACCTTTTGTTGCTTCAGTCACACCATGAGGAAATAAGAATATAGAAGGGAACATAATAATATCACCCTTACCTAGTTTAACTATATGATCTTTCCAGAAATACAGATCAGCACCTTCATAGTCATCATTTAGATTTAATATGAAACTTAGAACTGGTATTCCCTTTTCATTACCATCAAAGAGTGAGTGAATATGGTCATGATGTTGTCTCATAATCTGACCACTACTATAACGATTAAATCTTATTCCTGAAAACTTATTCATTATCTGATTTGTTCTTTCACAAGGATATGTATATTTGTTATTATATGCACTGCCAGCTTGTATCATAATTGGTGTCAATAACTGTTGAAGTTCTGGTGTAATACCTTGAACATCAAGTTCCATAGTCTCTTCTGAACCATATGAACCTTGAACACTATTATACCAAGTATGAGGTTTCCACTCTCTTGTTTCTATATCTTGAATGATATGTTCACATAGATTTGCAGGAATAACTCCCCTCTCCACATGAATAAGATCTCTTAATTGAGTATTAGGGTTGTTCATTACATAATCAGACATTAAATGCACCTATCGAGTGGAAGATATGTTAATGAAGAAATATCACCCATGTTACCTTTGGGCCAAGTATTAAATGACAAACTAATTCTCTCTTCTTCACCTACATTAGTAGGAACAGAGTGAGTTAGATTACTTGGGAATAATATCAACTCACCTTTCTTCATTGGTAGCATGAATGTTGCACTGTTGAAAGTATTATATTGTTCTGTCTGTAATGATACATCTCTTTGAGTTCTACTTCTAAACTGAATAGGTGGCATTTGCTCATGAATTTGAGGATACCATACACCACTTATCATACTATTTGGGTGTTGATGCTCATGATGTGATTCTCCTTTCTTACTCTTATTCAACCATGACTGTGTAATAACCAACTTATCAGTTGAAGCATAAATCTTGGTCACAAATTCATGTAACTTTGCTTCAATAAATGCTCTGATGTTTGCTAACTCTGGTCTATCAAGCACAAATGTATCTTCTGACTGTCTATTATAATGTATCTTCTGGGTTGCATCACCACCTTTATTCTCTTTTCTACACTCTGCATTACGAATCCACTCTAATTCCTTTGTATAATCAACTGGGTAAGGGCATATCAATAATGGAGTAGGAAATAACTGCATTAACTCATCACCACTCTGAGTCTGCGTTACTGGATATCCCATCCCTGATGGTTGTGGTTCTTTCTTTTTTTCAGGTATTTTATCTGGTGAATAAAACCCTTCTGGTTTATTTTTCTTTCCTGTCAGATCACTGAAATCTATTGCATTTACAGGCATATCATAAAAAAGTGTTAATCACATTATATATGGTTATTTGCTAAAGGTCAAGCTTCTACAGCGATCTTTCCGTGTTTTTCTTTATATTGATAGACTTGATTCATATCATAATATAATTTATAATTTTCTGTCGTAAGATAGTATCCTTGTATTTCGTTTCCGTCACAGTGCCACCCATAACCAATTAGATGTTCCTCTACACCATCCATCCTAATTTTCTTGCCATTAGAATGGTTAAGTAAATCGTGGTATCGTTCGTCTAAATTAATCATTTGGTGTCTGATATGTTAGGATATTATAACATATATAGGCAAGAAGTAATGTTTCTTAATGTTATCTTTAGAGTTGCGTAATATGTTTTAACCTAAACCACCATGACCATTTGAGAAACCAGCTACAGATGATCTATTAGAACCTAAATTTCCAAAATCAGTTGCATTTCCCTTACTCATAATCTGAACAAAATCACAAACATCTTTTATTGGACCTGGATTTGTATGCCCACCCATGAATACTGCACGAGTTGGTGATGCTGCTCCACCAGCCAAATACCTTGATACAGTTAAATTACCAAAATCAGTTGCATCTCCAAGAGTTGCTATTGTGATAAAATCAATAGTTTCGGTGTGACTAGGAGACCATCCTCCACCAAAAACAGCACGAATTGCATTTGAACCATTTCCTCCAGAGTATCTTGAGTCAGTTAAATTACCAAAATCTAATGAATCTCCTAAAGTTGATATAGTAATATAATTAATTGTATCTTCTATTGGACTAGGGCTACCACCAGCAACTATTCCACGAGTAGGTGATGCTGCTCCCATTGCTCCGACTGCATCATTATATGATAATTCTCCAAAACTTTTTGCATTTCCTTCAGATGCAATAGTTATATACTCTATTGTATTTGTATTAGTTGGTTTTCCACCAGCAAATATTCCACGAGTTGAATTACTCAATGCTGCGTGTTCCGAAACATTTGCACCCAATAATCCAAAACTAGTTGAATTTCCCAGTGATGCCATAGTAATAACATAAATGTCATTTCTATCACTAGAAGGAAAATATCCACCAGCAACTATTCCACGAGTGCGACTCGCACATCCTTTCGCTTCATTTCTTCCAGCAGTCAAATTACCAAAATCAGCAAAATTACCAGTAGTATTAATATTTGCGAATTGAATAAGAGTCGTATAATCACCACCACTAGCAGCAAACCCACGAGTTCCACCAGTTTGTTCATCTGGTGATGTGCTGTCTATATTCCACCACTTGTCACCATTGTATATCTCCATTTTACTGGAGTCTGTGTTAAATCTTATTGAACCTGATGGTGGTGTATTTAATGATGGATATTCCATTATCCTAAACCTCCATTAACATCAGATAATCCCATAGAGAATCTTCCTATTGATAGTAAATCACCAAATGTTTGAGAATCTCCTTGACTTGCAATAGTTATAAATTCAATATTAGCCTTCTTAACAGGAGTTTGTCCACCTGCAAGTAATCCTCTTGTTGCACTTGCTGCTGATCCCAAATAATCAATACCAGAATTACCTGAATATGTAATATCACCAAAGTCTATTGCATCTGCTAATGTTGCGATAGTAATATAATCGATAGTATTAAGATTGCTTGGATTCTGACCTCCAGCAGTAATTCCACGAGTGCTATTAGACATTCCTGTACCAGCTTGACGTTTGGCAGTCATATCAGCAAAGTCTTGTGCATTTCCTTTTGTTTGTATATTTACATAATCTAAACTTGCTTTAATAGTAGGATCAGCACCACTACCACCACCAATAATTCCACGAGTTCCATTACTAATTCCACCAAGAGCATAAGCTCTTCCTTCCTTTAAATCACCAAAGTCTGATGCATCTCCTGTAGTTGCAATCGTTACAAAATGAATAGCATTTGATGGGCCTTGACCACCACCAAATAATCCACGAGTTGAATCATTTGTTCCAGCAAGACCATAAAATCCTCCATCAGAATAATCTGGATAAACTGTACCAGAAAGATCACCAAAATCAGAAACACCACCTTGAGATGATATCGTTACGTAACTTATAGTATTAATATCAGCATTTGGCCCAGCATCATATCCACCTGCCCATAATCCACGAGTTGATGATGCACATGAACCATAATTTTCTTGTCTACTAATTATATCTAAACCAAAATCAGTTCCATTTCCCAAGGTTGCAATCTCTACTGCATCCATTCCCTTATATGTACCAGGAGTTGCACGACTACCAAATATTGCTCTCCCTCTTCCACCACGATGCTCTGTAGGCCCACTAGGAAATCTCATTGAACCACTAGAAGATACAGTGGTAATACCAGCAAGAACTGGACCATTTTTACCACTTTTATTTGTTATATGATTGACTTTAAAATTTGACATATTGATATTTATCCTAACCCTCCATGGCTGTCAGATGACCCACCTCTTCCCCATAAAGTATCAGTAGTAAGATCACCAAAATCAAGTGAATTTCCTGTTGACATAATGGTTACATGTTCCATAACATTTGAAGCACTGCTAGTGGAAGTACGATTTATAACAGATCTTGTTGCTGATGCACATGCTGCTGGTCCTCCTGCATTTGAAGATGTTAAAGTACCAAAGTCTATTGCATTACTCAATGTTGCTATAGTTGAATAGTCTATGTCAGCAGTTCCTTGAGGTGCAGATGGGTATCTATTACCACCTGCCCAAATTGCACGAGTTGAATTTGAAGAACCAGCAATTCTTCTTACTGTAATTGTTAGATCCCCAAAATCAAGTCCATTGCCCTGTGATGCAATAGTCACATAATCAATACTGTTAAGTTCTGCTGGATTATACCCACCAGCAAATAATCCACGAGTGGGTGATGCTGCTCCACCTGGAGTAACATAAGCAGATGTTGCCTCACCAAAATCAGATGCATCTCCTGTTGATGCAAGAGTTATATAAGAAATCTGGGATGAGTTAGCAGGACTTGGATTTCCTCTTGATCCAGAATAACAAATTCCTCTTGTTGCATTTGAACATTGACCACTATTTGATACTCCACCTGCTAACTCACCAAAAGTAGATGCACCACCACTACTACTAAAAATAACATAATCAATTGCAGGTTCATTGACGGGTGAATCTCTTCCACCAATCATAACAGAGCGAGTTGAAGATGCACATACTCCTCCAGTACCTCTCCTTTCAGTTGTTAAATCACCAAAATCTGTTGCATTTCCTGTGGTTGCAATCTCAATCATCTCAATAACATTAAAATCACCACCTCCTTGCCTATAACCACCACTGAATAATCCTCTTCCTCTACCACCACGATTCTCTGTTGGGCCAACTGGAACTGTAAATGCACCTGTTCCTGTTACAGTAGATACACCAGCAATTATTGGGCCACTACCACCAGTTCTATCAGTTATATTATTAATTCTTAAGTCTGACATTATCCTAAACCTCCGTGACCATTTGAACAAGCATCACTATGAGCTCTTCCGATAGTTAAATTACCACCAAAATCAACACTATTACCTGTACTAGCAAATTGAACATATTGCATTAGATTTTGAGAACTAGGATTTCCACCACCATAAACAGCACGAGTTGGTGATGAACATGCACTACCCTCTGCTATAGCAGCAATACAATCACCAAAATCAAGTGCATTACCAAGTGATGCTATTGTAATATATTCAATAATATTTGTTTTAGCACCACTCGGTGAAAGTTCTCCACCAAAACCAACACCACGAACTGCATTAGAAGCAAATGCTCTATGCCCACCACTGTATGTTGAATTACCAAATGCTGCGGAATTTCCTAATGTTGAAATAGTTACATATTCTGCTTGACTACCAGCATTTCTTACTTCAATTGCTCTTGTTGGGGAAGAAAATGCACTAGAACTACCACCATTTGTTAAATCACCAAAATCTTTTGCATTTCCTGTTGATGCCATAGTAATATATTGAATATCACCCAGAGTGGCAGGTGCAGCATAACCACCAAACATTATTCCTCTTGTGCCATCAGATGCACTGGATTGACCATTTGTTATATTATTTTGCATTGTACCAAATACAATGCCATCACCTGCAGTAGAAGAAGTCACCTGTCCACCTGAAGCAAAAGTAACGTACTCAATACGACCTGCTATTGGACTTGAACCTCTTGCATAAAACCCACGAACTCTTGATGCCATTCCACCATCACCATTACTATGTCTTGCCACTGTAAGATTACCAAAATCTAATGCATTTCCTCCTGTAACTAGATTTGCATAATCAATTCTATCAGTATCACTTGGACTTGCTCCACCCATCCATATACCACGAGTTCCACCAGTCTGTACCTCTGGTGATGTGGAAGTTATATTTACCCACTGATTACCATCATAATATTCCAACTTACTGGAATCTGTATTAAATCTAAATGCACCTAATGGTATATTCATAATCCAAACCTCCCCTTAAGTGCATTATAATTTTGTAGCACTTCAGCATCATTTAATACTTTTCGATGAACTGATGCCATGTGGAACCAACCTCTATTCCAAGCTACATTTCCACAAGGATGTCTATTCATAAATGCTAATGTAGTAGCAGTTTCAGATCGTGAAGGATAATCAGCAGCACCAAGACTTATACATGTACCTACAAGTCTTCCGTTAATGTATAATTTAGCAGTACGATGTTCATAAGTTCCAACAATATTCACCCATGCTCCACTTCTATTAATATATCCATTAAGATTTTCAGTAGCAGGTTGTCCTTTAAAAGTCTGTAAAGTAGGGTTATCTGGTTTACCACTATCAATTACATATTGATCACCATTACCTACTCTAAAACTTATAAATCCATCTAAATTAGAAAGATGACTACGAACAGATCCACTTGAACCAGCCCATATCTGGAAAGAAGGAGCGTTACATTGCTGCATACTCATAATAGCAGCACCAGCAGGAGTTGAAGTCAAATCTTGATCTGGATGAAGATATACCCATGCTGAAAATGTTAAAGGATCTCCAGTATTCATATTAGCGACGGCATCAGCACGATCCATTCTAATTCCATCATCAGAACCATCAAAATATAATGAATCAACTCCATCCTTCTTTTGATAAACAGGAGCACCATGAAATGCTGCATCTTTAGCACCAAGAATTATATCTGTAATTGATGATGTTCCTATTGTATAACTATCTGGATGAGAGACATCAATATACAATGTAATTTTATCAGAAATATATCCCTTTGGAAGTTTTTTATTATTACTATTACCATTAGGCATTACTATTCCAGATGTTCCACTGAATGTAGTGATACCAGCAATCTGAGGTCCTGAAGTGCCCTCTCTATTTGTTATTTTATCTACTATAAATTCTGACATTATAAACCTCCGTGACCATTAGAATTGCAACCAACATTACCAAATATACCACCAGTTAAATTACCAAAGTCAACTGCATTTCCTGTTGACATTATCTGAACAGAATCTATTGTATCTGCATTACTAGGACCAGCACGGCCACCAGCAGCACAAAGTCTTGTTGGTGATGTAACACAACCCAATATTCTTCTAGAAACTGTCAAATCACCAAAGTCTACTGAATCTCCTAGTGTTGGAATAGTTATATATTGCATCGTATTAGTCTCTGATGGTGAAACATTACCACCAGTAACAATTCCTCTTATTGCATTAGATCCACCACCACTCTGCGATACAGATAGATATAAATCACCAAACTTTGCTCCATTTCCTTGTGTGGATATTGTTACATATTCCCTATGATCATCTGCATTTGCTCCACCAAATACTGCTCTAGTCGGGGATGCCATTGCTTGATGATCAGAAATAGCTTTAGTAGTATCACCAAAATCTTTTGCATCTCCTGTTGATGCAATGGTTATATAATCAATAACATCTACATTAGCACTACCATCATAACCACCAGCAACAACAGCACGAGTTCCATTTGATGCTATTCCACCATAATGTCTTGCATCACTTAATGAACCAAAAGGTTGTACACTTCCTGTGGATGCAATGGTTAAATATTCTATTGTAGCAATATAGGTAGGTGTTCTACCACCAGCAGTAATGCCTCTGGTTCTTGATGATCCTTGACCAGCTGCAAGATATTCAGTATTAGTTGTTATATCACCAAAATCTTCTGCATTACCTGTTGTTGCAACATTCCAAAAATCTATTTTCTTGGCACCACCAGGATTAGAACCAGCAGCACACAATCCACGAGTTCCACCAGTCTGTAATTCAGGAGAAGTTGACAGCACACCAGTCCACTGATTACCGTCATAAATCTCTAATTGACTATTATCCGTATTGAAACGGAAAGCACCTGCCTTTGGTTTGTCGAGTGAAGGGTATTCCATACTAATATTTAGAGTCCTCCATGAGCATTAGAAGATGCTCCTGTTCCTTGAACGACACCATTTGTAGAACCTGAAGTAGACATATCACCAAAATCAACTGCATTTCCTAATGTTGCAATCTCCACATAATCTATTGTATTAACTTTTCCACTAGATGGTGATGGTAGTTGTCCTGCCATGAATACTGCTCTTGTTGGAGATGCTACAGCTCCTATATTTCTTCTTGCCTCTGTTAAATCACCAAAGTCTACTGAATCTGCTAGTGTTGCTATTGTTAAATATTCAATACTTTTATTAGTTGTTGGACTATTACCACTTGCAATCAATCCACGAGTAGAATTAGCACAACCTTGTTTTCTTATTTCTGTATCACGAGTATCACCAAAACTTACGGTATTACCTGTTGTCATTATATTAATATATTCAATCGTATTTTGTGCAGGGGATTGTCCACCATAAAAAATTCCACGAGTTCCATTTGATATACCACCACCTACTGATTCTCTATCATCTACCAAATTACCAAAATCTTTAAAAGTTCCTGTTGATGCAATGGTTCCATAATCCATAACATCACTATCACCAGAAGGAGCTGATCCACCACCACAAACTGCTCTTACTTGATTTGTTACACATCCCAATTCTCCTCTGGCAACTGATAAATCACCATAATCTTTTGCACTTCCTAATGATGAAAATGTAAACATTTCAATGGTACTTTGTCTTGCTGGTATAAAAGATCCACCAAGAGAAAGTCCACGAGTTCTACTTGCACCACCTGCATTTGCATTAATTCCAGAAATCAAATCACCAAAATCTTGTGAATCTCCTAATGTTGAAAGTGTTATATAAGACATTGATTCACTTGTACCATCAGGAACTGCATTACCGCCAGGTACAACAGCACGAGCACCTGTTCCCTTATTAGATCCTGTTCCTCCACCAAGATCTGGTGATGTCATTTCAATATGTGACCAACCTAATATATCTCCTCTATAATATTCTAAACTTGCACTATCAGTATTAAATCTTAAATCACCAGGTTGTGGGTTTGATGGTCTTTGTTTTGTTGTTCCTACTGGTGGAACAATATATGAGGTAGCAGAGAATGTTGATACACCTACTATATCGGGTGCTCCATCTTCATTCTCATTCGATAAGTTTCTTACGTTAATTTGTGACATAATTATAACCCTCCATGGCCGTTAGAACATGCACCAGTACTTGAAAGTGTTGAAGTCAGAGTACCAAAATCTAATGCATTTCCTTTGGTTGGAAATTGAATATAATCCATAATATCTAACATTGGACCAGGATTTGTGTGGCCACCCATAGCAACCATCCTTGTCTTTGAAGAGCATGATCCACTCATAGAATATCTTTGATCTGTTAAATCACCAAAATCTTTTGAATTTCCTGTGGTTGCAATGGTTACATAATCAATTATATTTGATACACCAGGAGCCCAACCTCCAGCAAAACATCCACGAGTTGCACTACTACCACTTGACCCACCATAACGACCATCAGTGGTATCACCAAAATCAACTGCATTTCCTGTGGACATGAGAGTTACATAATTTATCACATTACTTAAACCTTGATTTAAATGTACAATTCCACGAGTCGATGATGTATATGATGCACCCTGCTCTGAAGTTCCAGTTAAAACTCCAAAATCTTTAAAACTTCCACCAGATTCTATGGATACGTAAGCTATCTGAGTTGATTGAGATTCAACAAAAAATCCTCTTACTTCATTAGCAAAAGCAGTTGCTTCCTTAGTTGTTGCTGTTAAAGTATAAAAATCAGTTGCATCTCCCAAAGATGCGAAGATAGTCATGTATGTATCATTATTACCATATGGACTAGACGCTGTATTTCCTCCACAAGCAACTCCTCTCTTACTATTCCCAAATGCACAAGTCTGATTAACAGCAGTATGACAATCACCAAAATCTGCTGAAGCTCCTAATGTAGAAATCGTTATATAATCAATTTGTGTTCTTCCACTGGGATTAGAACCAGGATTACCACCAAATGCTAATCCACGAGTACCTGTTCCCGTATTAGATCCTGTTCCTCCACCAAGGTTTGGAGTTTTTCGTTGTATCTGTTCCCAACCTATTGTATCTCCTCTATAAAATTCTAAACTTCCAATATCTGTATTAAATCTTATTGCTCCCTTCTGTGGGTTCTGTGGTCTCTGTGCTGTTATTCCTGATGGTGGAACCATATAATGTTGTGAAGTTAACGTAGTTATACCAACTAAATCTGGTCCTTCATTCCCATTTTCTTTTCTTAAATTGGAAGCATTAAGTTCTGACATTATAAACCTCCTCCAGAATTAGAAAAAGCAGCACCACCAGATCTTGCTACTTGCATATCACCAAAATCAATTGCATTTCCTAATGTTGGTATCTCTACATACTCCATTGTATTAACAGATGATGGAGAATAACCACCAGCAAGAATACATCTAGTTGCTGAACCAGTAACATTTTTATTAATACCAGCATTAGAACAATCTCCAAAGTCTCCTGCATGTCCTGTAGATGCAATCGTTATATAATTAATAACATTTGAGGCAAGACCAATAATACCCCTTGTTGATGAACCATGAGCACAACTTGCAAGACTCGCTGCAGTTAAGTCACCAAAATCTTTTGCATCTCCTGTTGATTGGATAGTTATATAATCACATATATTAGAAGATGGATTATCTCCTCCACAAGCAACAGCACGAGTTGTATCTGATACACATCCAGGATTATATCTACTCTGTGTTGTATCACCAAAATCTATTGAATCTCCTTCTGATGTAATTGTTATATAATCTATTTGTGAAGTTGTAGGAAAACCTGACATCATTACTGCACGAGTATGATCAGCAGTGCCGTCTCTATTTCTTCTTGCTGTAGATAAATCACCAAAATTTATTGAATCACTTAATGTTGAAATAGTTACATATTCAATCTTCGTAATTGTACCAGAAGGTGCAAGATAACCACCAGCAATAATTCCTCTAGTAAGATTTGCTGCACCAGCAGGAACATCTCTTTGAGTAGTTAAATCACCAAAATCTTTTACATTTCCTGTGGTTGCAACTGTAAAATAATCTATTAATGTATTATTGGGATTTCCTCCTGCAAATATTCCACGAGCTCCTAATGGTGCTGCTTCAATTGCTTCTATATCTACCCAACCTATTGTATTTCCTTTAAAATATTCTAAATGCTTACTATCAGTATTAAATCTTATTGCTCCCTTCTGTGGATTTTGTGGTCTCTGTGCTGTGCTTCCTACTGGTGGCACAAAATAGTTTGTACCTGAAAATGTTGTGATTCCTGATAAGGTAGGACCACCAGTATTGCTTTCATTTGATAAACTGTCGATCCTTGCTTCTGACATCTACTACTTATTCCAGAAATCATAGTTAATATATTTATTTATCACCTCAATACTGAGCACTTCTGTATAAGGTTTTGATATTTTACTTATTGACTTTCTTACCTCGTGCATTGTAGGTAATCCATATACCTCTGCATCTTTTTCACGATCTTTTGCAACTACATTATCGAACTTATAATGAAATGGATTTAATTGAAGAAAACCATGTAACTTATTCATTACTTCTCTTGGATTAGATACTAGATCATCATATTGTATGAAATGTATATATTGTGTTTCTTTCTGTCTAAATGCTGTTGCGAGTGCGTTCATTGATTCCCATATAATACCGCCAGGATTCATCATATAATGACAACGATTATCATCGGTGAGTGGTATTTTTTGTTCTGTCATTGCTCTATCAATAAAGTTGTGTGTTCCGTCTTTATGAAATAAAGTAATAAAGGATGCAAGTATATCTAATGGGTGACGAACTGTGCATATCAGTTTTGGATTATTGGTTACATACTTCTTGATAATATCAATGTGTGCAGGCCATGCACGACACTTATCAATCACCACTTCATTTTTTACATCAGAGTAATAATTAATTATTGTGCTTGTTACTATCTCTTGAAATACTTTTGGTTTTGGAAATGCTTGTGCCTGTTCCTTATGTAGTATCTCATTCGTATAATACATCAATTCAAATACTGGAGATAATGTTCCAGCATGTATGTTAGGATTCTGATTTAATAATGCAGTCAAAAGTGTAGACCCCGAACGAGGGAGTCCACAATCAAAATAAAATTTCATGTTATATTATAATCCGTTTACAGCTTCGTAGATATCCCAGAGTCTTGTTGCATTTACTGTAGCATCATATGGATTCTGCATTGTATTTTGAGTAGTTGTGGTATGTGTTCTTGTAGTCGTAGAAACACCGTCAGTAATAGTTACACTATCAGAATAAGAAGTAAATGTAGTAACACCAACAGTTGTACCAGCACCAGCTGATGTAGTAGTGGTTCCTATGGTTGTGGTTGTAATACCTGCTGCAGATGGATTTTCTGAAGAATCAAAACAGGTTGTTAATCCTACTTCCTTATATGAACTTACACCAACTGTGACATCAGTATCTACAGTCCAACTACCACTAATACTAGTAATATAAGTTGTTAAATCGCTCTTACTATCAATCGTCCCTTCACAACCACTCGGTAATCCTGCAGGATCTGCTGGACCAACAGCTAGTCCAAGATATACACTCTCTTGTGGTGATAACCAACGAGGTATCTTACCTGCCACGTTAGTATTAGTAGCACATTCGCCATGAAAACCAGTACTTATACCAGCAAGATATTCTGGTTGTCTACCGTCTGCACGAAGTCTATATTTAACGATTGGATATGCCATTGTTGTTAATTGTTCCTAGTGTATTTACCATTAAAGAGATGTGAACCGAAATGTCCAGTTTCTACCCAAGGAGCACACCAGACTTTTCCACCTTGTTGTCTATAAGCATGACAGAAGAAATAATCTTCAGATAATAAATGGTTTGTATCTTTATTTATCTCTACACGAAAGTAATCATGTATTTCGACACCATCAGGTAAAGATCTTCCTCCATTAGTATATATGGGAGTAACTGGTCGCATTTTTTCAAACACATCTCTACGAATCATCATAAATGCATTGCCACCGTGCTCAATCTCAAATGGTGTATTCTCATCCACCATATCAAAGTCAGGTAGTTTATTAATATTAAATACACCACCTGTTCTACCTATCTCATCCTCACCAGCAACAGCTGCCTGACGAATTTCATCCCAATTATATCCTTTCAATGCAACAGGGCCTACAATCAGAGACTTATCTGCCTGTATCATCTTAACTATATCTTCTGTACGGAATTTAATATCCGCATCAATAAACATCAAATGAGTTGCATCAGGTAGATTCATAAAATGATGAGCAATAGTATTTCTACCACGTTGTATCAAACTTTCATTACCAAGAAAAATGGTTGTCAGTTTAACATCTGATTTATTTGCTGACTCACTTAAATTTAATAATGATTGTGTATATTCACTGGTACACATCCCACCATACATGGGTGTACCAATAACCAAATGCAAATTCATAATTATTCTTCAGTAGATGCCTGTAGTTTAGCAAACTCTGCGTCTGCTTTTGATGGTAACATAGTTACCTGTTCTGCCTGTGCAAGTGACTTCTCATCAAGTGGTTTAAATCCACGACTCTCTGCAAATTTAATAGAGCAATCTTGGAACTTGTCTGCACACTTCTCAAGCCATTCAACTGTCATCTCATGTGATGGTGCTTGACCTTTTGAGATCATTTCATTCTCAATCTTCAGATAGTTGAATATCTCTGCCTGTGCATGTGATACGTTGACACCAATATCAAATAGGTATATTGAGTTACCTTCATCAATCACACCACCACGAGGTCTTGCAGAGTTAAGTGCTTGCTTCAATGCAGTCATGACATGATAGCGTTTCTCTTCTCTCTCATAATCTTCTTCTGTAATATGATCCTTACCAATATGATCTAATACAGAACGATACTGAGTCATCAGGAATGACATCTTACGAATCGCACCCTTTGCAGAGTTCTCAATATTACGATTGTTATTCATCAACTCGATCATCTCAATCGCAAGTTCTTCACGATCTAGATCATCCTCACAGTTATCAATATCTCTCTGTTTCTTACGAATCTTGATTTCATTCTTCTTCATATTGATTTGTGCTTCTGCAAGAGCACTCTTTGTTCTTTCAATAGAAGCAAGAGTATGTTTAATACTTCTGACTGGTGTTAAATCTGTAATATCTAATGTCACTGTCATCATCTGTGAGTGTGACTTATAGAAGTTATCACAGGCTGCGTTTGTTGCAGGTAGTGTTTCTTCTATGTGATTTAACATCCCCTGATATTCAGGGGTTACTACCTTTAAATCAGATTTAAGTGTTCCAACTGATATTTCTGAACCTGGTGATAGTTCTATTTCAGTAATTGCTGCAGATTTTTCAGACATTATTATCAAATGAATTATTTCTGTTCCTATTTAGTATATCACACCTGATCGGTTTTTACAACCCTCCGTGTGCATTAGAGAAACCAGCAACACTAGCTCTTGCAACAGTTAAATTACCAAAGTCAACTGCATTTCCTTCTGTTGCAATCGCAATATACTCAATATTATCTAATTTTGTTGGTGTTCTTCCACCACCAAAACAACCACGAGTTGGTGAAGATGCTCCTCCGCTACTATGTGCAGAAAAACTTAAATCACCAAATTCTTGTGAATTTCCTAATGTTGCAATCTGTATTTTTTGTATTAAATTTGTATTACCAGGAGCCTGACCGCCACCCCATATTCCACGAGTTGAATTACTAACACCAGCAGCAAACATAATAACAGATGTGCAATCACCAAAATCTTGCGAATCTCCTAATGTTGGAGTCGTAATATACTCTATTGAATTTTGAACGACACTAGATGGATTTCGACCACCAGCTTTGATACCACGAGTTGGTGAAGCTACGTTTGCACAACTATAATTTCCAACAAAAATTGCATCACCAAAATCTTTTGCATCTCCTGTTGATGCAATTGTTATATAATCAATTGTATTTGTTAATGGAGCACCACCTCCAGCAAATATACCACGAGTAGATGATGCAAGAGCACAAGTGGTTCTTCTAGCTAAAAATAAATTACCAAAATCTACTGCATCGCCTGTTGTTGCCATCGTTACATACTCTATTGTATCAACAGTAGCAGGATTAGTATATGATAATGCTATTACTCCACGAGTTCTACTTGAAGTTGCACTTCCCTCATATTGTGTATCTGTAGTATCTCCAAAATCTACTGCATCTCCTTGAGTTGAGATAGTTATATAATCAATAATATTACCTGCTGGTGTAGAAGTATCGCCACCCTGAAATAAACCACGAGCACCTGAAGATTTATCTGCGGAATTACCTGTTGGATTTGCAGCAGGACCACCATTACCACCTAAATCAGGACTACTGACTGCTATATTCATCCATTTCGTGCCATTATAACACTCAATCTTATTAGAGTCTGTATTATATCTAATTGCTCCATCTTCTGCTAATTTCTGTGGTATAAAAGTCTCATTATATTTTGCTACACCCTTATATAATCTAACGTCTTGAAGGAATACCTCTTCAGTAGATCCAAATCCCCCTGATTCAGGAATTCTTAGATCAACACTTGAATTATTAAAAGATGCAGAACTTGTATCTGTAGTGGGTCCTTTTTTCCCATTTATATAATATGAAAATGTATTTCCACTTCTACACACTGCTACATGATACCATTTATTTGGCAAAATCGTAGAACCAAATGATGTACCATTCACAATATCAAAATTAGTTCCATCAGAAGTTCCATAGAAATTTATTGAATCTGTTGCTTCTCTAAACTGTATAAAATATGACCAGTTGCCAGAGATAGTTCCTTTCTGAACAAGATAACCATTAGTACCTCCACCAACACACATAAACCAACATTCTATTGTAAAGTCATCACTACCAAGATCATTATCATTGGAATCACTAATAGCTATCCAATCATTAGCTCCTTGTCTACTAAAGAGTGCAGCAGAATTTTCAAATACTCCAGATTTCGATGAAATATGAGAATCATAATTTGCTGTAATTGATGGAGATGCAGGAGAATAATCATCAAATTGAGTATGATGAACTAATGGAAGATGTAACTTTAACTTATGATAATCTGGATCTCTTCCTTCTAGACTATATCTCTGACTAGTAGTTCCCTTTGGTAGGGTCATATAATTCAGACTATCAATAGTTATATCTCCCTCGAAGACTGTTCCTTCTGTTCCAATTCCTGATACTGTGTCGGTTCTAATTATTGTCATTATAATCCTCCGTGACCGTTAGAACAACCACCACAATAATATCCATGATAGTTTAAATCACCAAAATCTAATCCCTTTCCCTCTGTGGGTATCGTTACATATTCAATATGTGCAGATATAGAATAAGCACCAGCAAGTATTCCTCTTACTGGTGAAGAACAACTTCCATTCATATTAGTAGAAGAATTATAAACTGCATCACCAAAATCAGTTGCATTGCCTGTTGTTGCAATAGTTACATATTCTATCTCACTAATAGCACCAGAACTATCAGATCCACAAGCACAGAGAGCTCTTGTAGAATTAGAAAGACATGTGGCATATTTTCTTGCTCTAATTAAATCACCAAAATCTTGCGAATCTCCATTTGAACCCATATTAAGATACTGTATATTATCAATTACCGTTGGAGTACTGGGAGTTGCTCCACCAAATATCATTCCACGAGTAGGTGATG
>Ga0163179_10000729_pt1 | contig 23402 bp, 21 predicted proteins | sample AtlANTMetagenome_FD_109643 | JGI IMG/M metagenome (GOLD analysis project Ga0163179, IMG submission 109643) | Marine eukaryotic phytoplankton communities from the Atlantic Ocean - Atlantic ANT 2 Metagenome | ecosystem: Environmental > Aquatic > Marine > Oceanic | place: North Atlantic Ocean...
CTCGCTGAATGGGTTTAGGTCACATCCCGTGCATCTTGCACCGGATCCCGGTTCTCGCGAATCGCTTTAACGATGGCCTCGAGCAAAGTAGGGATGACATCGGGGTGATAGCCCAGCGCTGTGGCAATGCCTGCACATAGTGTCGCCTCTCGCTCATCAATCACACCATCGGCCATCATCACAATAATGATGTCCACAAGCTGCTTCATGCCCTCTTCCGGGTCACGAGGTGCCACAAACTTCACCTTTTCAGGCGCATTGAGCACAGCCTTCATCTCCGATTTGGAGAGTTTTAGTCGCTGCGCTACCAAGGCCAAAGCCTCCATCTCTGCGGCATCCAGCACACCATCTGCCAAAGCCACGGCAACCGCATTTCGAAAAGCCGCCTTGCGCTCTTTTGCACCGCGCGTATCAAACCAACCCATGCCACACCTCCATTCACAGTGGGGATCGGAGACTCCCACGTCCCATCCAGCCTTGTCAACCGCGTTGAACAATGGCTTTGCCCTCAAATCATTTCATGCCTTTTTGCGAATTCAAACGGCCAGCACCAAACCCCTAAAAAAGCACGTAGAAGGATAGAAATGCATTCACCATCGGTGTGCGTGGGAAGACTCAATCATAAATCCAGCAGACAGCCTCGCATCAAAGCGGTTGTTCTAGTTTCACTTTGCATTATGAGGGCTCGCCCGCGCAGGCACTACCGCACAATAAGCTCGATCGAGAACGCCATGACCACCACGCCCACCGTACCCCTACTGGAACGGCAAGCCGCCGCAGACCATCATTCGGCACGCACCCAGGTCCAAGACCCCGACAGCCTTCAAGGCGCAGCGACACTTGCCCGCTTGATCCAGGCCAAACATCCAAACGCCTTCTCCACAACAGCGTACATCTCCATGCTCGCACTTCAACGCGCAATGGATGCACTGACCCAAGACTATTTGGTCTCCCAACCCCAAAGACTGCAAGACTGTGTTGCAACAAGTGCGCTAAGCACAACGGAGCTCCAAGCTGGACTGAGCGATTTGAATCAAGGCTGGTCCAAAGGAGACCGCACACTCCAAGAAGTTGAACTGCTTCAACTGCAGATCCTGTCGGAAAACCCGGCTCTCCAACCCGTCAACGCCGTCTTAGGCACTCAACCCCTTCTACAAAACAACGCAATCAGTGGACTGAGTCGAATCCTTCGCAAAGAGGAAGCAGAGATTGCCCCGGGAATAGGCTTCTCAAAAACCCTCGGCGCCATGCTTGCCGAGCCAAGCAACACCCACGCCGACTCCCTCGAAGACCAACTCCGCTACATCCTCGACAATTGGACCAACTGGCTCGATGCGGAAACCAGTCGTTTTGTCGTTGGAACACTGGACCTACTCGCGGAAGAAAACCAATTCCGAGGTGTCGGCCCAGGACCCGCCCAACTGCCAGGACTTGATTTCAACGCAGGTTTGGGCAACACCCATTCGGACAACGACCCGAATCATAGCGGCTTCCACTCCCATCAACTCAAATCAGGCGATCCCGGTTTCGTGGATGATAGCGACCGCTTTAGTCTCGACAAAGATTGGATGCCCAATCTCATTCTCATCGCCAAGCAAAGCTACGTCTGGCTCAACCAGCTCTCCCAGCGCTACCAACGCGACATTCACCGCCTCGACCAGATTCCCGACGAAGAACTCGACCAGCTCGCCGAGCGTGGATTTTCCGGACTTTGGCTCATCGGTCTCTGGGAACGGTCCAAAGCCAGCCAAAACATCAAGAAGCGCCGCGGTAATCCAGAAGCAGAATCCTCCGCCTACTCCCTCAAAGCCTACGCAATTTCTGAGCGGCTCGGCGGCCAAAGCGCACTCGAGAATCTCAAGTCTCGCGCTGAACAACGGGGCATTCGTCTCGCCGCCGACATGGTGCCAAACCATATGGGCATGGACAGCGAGTGGATGGTTCACAATCCCGATTGGTTCTTACAACTCCCGGAAGCCCCCTACCCGGGCTATCGTTTCGACGGTCCCGACGTATCCGGCGACGAGAGAATCCAAATCCGGCTCGAAGACGGGTACTGGAATGAGACCGACGCTGCAGTTGTCTTCCAATGCACCCACCGTGATTCAGGCCAAATCCGCTACGTCTACCACGGCAACGATGGCACCCAAATGCCTTGGAATGACACCGCGCAGTTGGACTATCTCCAGCCTGCGGTCCGTGAAGCCGTCATTCAAGTCATCCTCGATGTTGCACGTGAATTCCGCGTCATTCGCTTTGATGCAGCCATGACCCTTGCCCGAAAACACATCCAGCGCTTGTGGTACCCACCCCCCGGAGACGGTGGCGCGATTCCCTCGCGATCTGAACACAGTGTGGATCCTGAGTTCTTCAACGAGCAGGTTCCCGGTGAATTCTGGCGAGAAGTCGTTGACCGCATCGCTAAAGAAGTGCCTGACACACTGCTTCTGGCCGAGGCGTTCTGGATGATGGAGGGCTATTTCGTACGCACACTCGGTATGCATCGGGTCTACAACAGCGCCTTTATGCACATGCTCCGTGATGAAGACAACGCCAAATACCGGCAAGGGATTCGCGACGTACTGGCATACAGCCCCGCGATTCTTGAGCGCTACGTGAACTTCATGAACAATCCGGACGAAGAAACCGCTGCCGAACAGTTCGGTAAAGGCGAAAAATACTTCGGCATCGCCACCATGATGGCCACACTCCCGGGAACCCCGATGTTCGGACATGGACAAGTCGAGGGCTTCACGGAAAAATATGGCATGGAATACACCCGCGCCTACCGTGACGAAACACCGGACCATGGTTTGGTCGAGCACCACAAGCGGGTGATCTTCCCAATTCTCAAAGACCGCCACCTCTTCAGCAGCGTTGAACATTTCTGCCTATTTGATGTAACAAACGACGCTGGTGTGCAAGAAGACGTCTACGCATTCGCGAACCGCTCTAAGGCTGATGGAAGAACCTCGCTTGTCTTTTACAACAACGCTTACCAAGAGGCTTCTGGATGGATTCAGACAAGCAGTCCATTCAATAAAGGAAGCACCGAAGAGCCGAGCCTCACTACCAGACATTTGGCCGAGGCGCTGGGTGTGTCGGATGATCATGACACATGGATAGGCTTTAAAGACTTGCACAGCGACAAGTGGATCATTCGCAAAGGGCACACGCTACACAACCAGGGACTTTATGTTTCACTTTCTGCGTACCAATGCACTGTTTTCAATCACATTCAAGTCCTAGAGGGGGAGACCGACATCTGGGAGCAGGTGGCAGAATCCCACCAAAATGGATGGATCGACAACGTGTTTGAAGCCTATCAAAAAGCGTCTCAGCCTACCCCTACTACAACGATTGTCGAAGACACACCCATCGTCCCAGACTCCTCTCTATCTGACGAAGAGGACGAGATAGCATGATCAAAATTTGTATCCATGGGCATTTTTACCAGCCGAGCCGCGTCAACCCCTGGACGGACCATTGGGACCCTCAACCAACGGCCGCACCGTTTCGAGACTGGAATGATCGAATCGCGACGGAGTGCTACGCACCAAACAGTGCCGCCCGTCTACTCGACGAATCAGGAACCACACGAGCAACGAAGAACAACTATCGCTTTATCAGCTTCAACTTTGGCCCCACCTTGCTGAAGTGGATGCAAAAAAACCGACCCAATCTTCTCCGCTCTATCGCCCAATCCGACAAGGACAGCATTGGTCTTCACGGCCATGGCACCGCGATGGCTCAAGCCTATCATCACCCCATTCTTCCCCTCTGTGATCCGCTTGATAAACGACTGGAGATCAAGTGGGGACTCGACGCATTCGAGGTCGCATTTAAGCGAAAGGCAGAAGGGCTATGGATGCCCGAAACTGCAATGGACACCGCCACACTCGAAGAGATGTCGCGACAAGGGGTTCGATTTGCGATTGTAGATTCCCACCAAATCCACAGCTACAAAACCGATGCGGACTCCGAATGGATTGTCGCCGAAAATGAAGACCAAATCTTGGGCCGTTCCTACTGGGTCGATCTCCCATCCGGACGAAAGATTCAATTGGTACCTTACTCTCGACACCTCTCGCACGGTGTCGCATTCGGCGGATGGTTGGACAATGGGGGCCGATTTGCCAACGAACTGATCGAAGCGGGTAAGCAAACCGGCTTTGTGATTCTTGCTACCGACGGTGAGAGCTATGGTCACCATCACCGCTTAGGGGAAATGGCTCTGGCGTATGCCATCGAACAACTCGAGAAAAACCCCGAGGTAGAGTTCACCAACATCGCCGGATGGCTAAAAGAGTCCCCACCGACTCGATACGCCAAGATCCGAGAGCCTTCGAGTTGGAGTTGCGCCCATGGAATCGAGCGCTGGCGCAGCGACTGTGGTTGTGCAATGGCGCCTCACTCTGGCCAACATCAACGCTGGCGCGGACCGTTCCGCGAGGCACTTGAATTGCTCCGCGATCAGGCAAGAGAAGCATTAAATGCGTCATCCAAGAAGCTATTTCACGATCCCGAACAGGCTCGCGAAGACTATGGTGGCTTTCTCGCCGGCACAGGCACTTTTTCCGACTGGTACGCCATACACAGGGGCGAAAGCGATGGCGACGCGGAAGACGCTCAGAGATACCTGGAGTGCGTCCGCCACCTGCTCGCAATGTTCACAAGTTGCGCATGGTTCTTTGACGAAGCCACTGGATTGGAACCACAACAAAACATTCGCCACGCTGCATGCGCGATTGGTTTGGTCAAAGAGTTGACCGGAGAGGACCTGTCTCTAGACTTTATCAACGCGCTCGCCACGATTCCGGTCAACAACGACATCCAGACATTGATCCAAACCGTTGCAGATTTTCAGAGTCGGGAGCAACATCCCACCCCCCGAAAGGCTGACTTTGACGAGAATCTTCGCGTTGCCGGAATCCTTCACCCAATCACAGCATTCACCTGCCCCGGACCGATTGGCAGTCTCGACGGAGGTCGTGAATTTGTAGATTGGATGTGCGAAACCGGACTTGAGATCTGGCAAATCCTCCCCGTCTGCCCGTCCGATTCATTCGGGAGCCCGTACAGCAGCTGGTCCGCACTGTCCGGTGATCCTACACTGGTCGGCCTTCGGTGGCTCAGTGGAATGAAGCTGCTCGACGCCCCGAACTCTGCTCGAATCAACAAGGTTGATTATTCCAAGGCCAACACTGAAAAACTAAGCCTCGTATTGCAGGCGGCGATGCGACTGCTCGACGATCCCAATCATTGGCTCTATGCAGACCTTCAGGATTTCATACAACAGGAGAAGTGGGCCTTAGATGCCGCTCTCTTCCGCGCGATTTGGAGAGCACAACAGGATCAACCGTGGTGGGAATGGCCACAGGATTTACGTGACAAGGATCCCAGCGCAACTCGTGCGTTTTCGGTGCGCTTCGATCGCGAGATCAAGACGTGGCAGACCGCACTCTTTTTATTCGAACGACAATGGCAGGCCCTTCGAAACTACGCCAATTCTCGCGGCATTAAAATTGTTGGAGACATGCCTATTTATGTCGCAAGAAATAGCGTCGATGTATGGGCAAACCGGGAGCTATTCCAGCTCGACGAAAACGGCCAACCCTCCGCTGTTGCGGGAGTTCCACCCGATGCCTACTCGGATGACGGTCAACTCTGGGGCAACCCCCTCTTTGACTGGAAGGCCATGCGCACCGACGGGTACAACTGGTGGATTCAGCGGGTGAAAAGAAGCATCGTCCACTGCGACATTTTGCGGATCGACCACTTTGTGGGCTTTAGCCGTTACTGGAGAGTGCCTGCGGATGCTGAAACTGCACAAGCTGGTGTCTGGACACCGGGTCCAGGCCGTGAAGTCTTCGACGCAATCCGGGCTAAACTTGGACATCTACCTGTGATTGTCGAGGACCTAGGCCAGGTAGACCAGGGAACCCACGACTTACGCGATGCCCTTGAACTTCCCGGAATGCGCGTACTGCAGTTTGGCTTAGATGGTGATGAGAATAATCTCCACAACCCCAAGCAGTATCCACCACGGTGCATCGCCTACACTTCCACCCATGACAGTCCCACTGCGGCTGGCTGGTGGGAGGCACTCTCAGAAGACCACAGAAACTGGCTGGATTTCGGTTCGAATCCAGAAGCAGCATCCGAGCGAATGGTCCACGAGGTATTTCAGTCGCAAGCATCGTGGGCGATCGTCCCTCTTGCAGACATCTTGGGGCTTGGAAAGGACGCGCGGATCAATCAACCTGGCACCATTGATGACAATTGGACCTGGCGTCATCCCACGCCGGCCATTGATTCAGCTGCCAGCAACAAACTCCGAACCCAGATTCAAAATGCCGGGCGTTTCCAGCAACGCCATCGTTTTCAGTAAGTGCTTCAGGGACAACTCAGCACAAAGCTACAACCGTAGGAATCCTCGTCGATTTCGAAGGGTGTAGCATCGGATACCGGAAACCACTTCGCCCCTGTGTACCAATCTGCGCTCACCCCGGTGCAGCGAATATCCGCATGGCAAGCGAGCATCGCGTCCACCAAGCTCTCGCTTCCTTCTGCACTTAAGTCTCCCTGAATCTCACCTTGATACGGTCCATGAAACTCACATGGAGCAAGGCGGAGTTCTTTCTCGGGAAAATATCCTCGGCACACACTGTCCTCGGGTATTCCGAGGGCTGCGATTGCAGCTTGGGTCATCCGGCCTTTGCTTTCAACCTCTTTGCCCCTTTCTACAGTTTCCTCTGACGCGACTTTTTCGGTCGGTTGAGCAACTTCTGGTGAACCACTCGTAGCCGGCGCCTTCTTTTCTTGCCCGGCACAAGCAACTGCGCCCATCACCATAAAAAGCATCGCTGTCCGCATCCAAACCTCCAATTTCTTCTGTAGTGTCTATACAGTTCCTCGCTCCAATTCAATCTCACCCAAGCCGCCATCGCGCAAACCGTGCACGATCTTCAAGGTTCGAAAGCCATCATTCCATTCTCGGATTCGTCGACGAAGCTGTGCATTGGGTTCTTTTGTATTTTCGGTGTGAACCAGCGCGGATTCAAGCACCCTGAACGCACCAAGCCGTTCTACGACCTCTTCCAACAACCCTGAATACTGAATCGAAGAACTTCGGAGGCTACTGCGCAATTCGTCCAGATTCCGATGTTGAACGAAAGCGTCCAGTGCAGAAAGCCAAACACCTAAAGCATCAAAGACCGAGGGATGCATGACGCTGTACGGAAGTCCTTTTTCAAGAAGAGCACGAATCTCAATCAATGCGGCACCCGTACCAAAGGGGACTCTGTTGGATTCCCTGCCTTGGATTCGGACCGCGCTGCCATCTAAAGTCCGCACCAATCCCACCTTGGCGAGTTTATTGAGTAAATAGAAATCTTCGGCGGCCAGTCGTTTCGGAAAACCCCGAACCATCGCGTAGCTTTTTGCGTTCACACAAATCAAGCTACCAATCGAGTAAAAGGCATATGGCGAGCCTGCCCTCTTGAGACCATCTACATAGTAGTGGAGAAAGGACTCATAGAGCTTCATCGCCTCTTGCTGCAATACATCCCCCTGCAAGGTATGGGCGAAGGGATAGACATAGGCTGACACCCCGTCACCCTTCGACTGAATGCGCTCGAAGTAATCTTTTGGAAGCTGAACATCAGCGTCCGTGCACCAGATCCATTGGTTTTCGACAACGCTTTTATGTATCAACAACAAAGCGATATCACCGACAATCTTGCGGGCGAGCCCCACTCCTTCACCAGCTGGGAGACGACACCCGGGTGAGAAGCGATCAACGAGTAAAACGTCCATCCCCTCTAGGGAACCCCATCGAAAACTGTCACCCACTAAATTACAGCGATGGGTGAGCTGATCTGCACAAGACTGGTTGCTGGAATGAACCCTTTCCGATGCACCATCTGTCGCATTTATAATAATGCAGACCAAGCAATCTTCCGCACCATTGGTCCTCCGAACGGACTCCAACGTCGCCATCAAGCTATCGCTTTCATCACATGCAGGAATACAGAGAACATACTTCCACTTTTTCGAGGGCAAACCGAAGAGTTGCACTTCGTTTTCAGCGTAACGCTGAAGATATTTTTCCGTAACGTTCTTGGCCATCAATGCAGCGCTGCACGCGGGGGAATCGCAGAAATCGCTTCCGCATCCACACTCAGAAAGAAAGCCACGCGCTCTTGCACTTCATTCGACGAATAGTAGTGCTCAGCAAGCTCCACGAACAAATCCGCATGCCGCTCCTCAGAACGCGTAATCTCCTCATAAAAACTCTTGAGTTCAGGGTCTTCCAGCGCATCCGCAAGCACACCAAAACGCTCGTTACCACGCGCCTCAACCACACCAGCCATCACGAGGCGGTCTAAAAACTCCTCTTCACGACCCCGGCGCACTTTCTTGATCATCGCATTCACATATGGATCTTTCTGGTCGCCCCGAAAACGGAGATTGCGAGCGCGGCACAACTTAAAAACCCGATGAAAATGCGTCAGTTCTTCACGCGCCAAATGAATCATCGGATCCAAGATCGCATCGCGATCTGGATATCGAACCACAAATGTCATGGCCATCGCCGAGGCTTTGCGCTCACAAGCCGCGTGATCCAAAAGAAATGCATCAAAGTCTGCGAGGACAGCATCCAGCCATTGCTGTGTGGTTTTGATCTGAAGCTCAATCATTCCCACCCCATATCCAAGAAAAGAGCAGCATCCCAGTGGAAGCGGACGTAGAATCCAAAGCACGAGGGAATCATGTTCATGAAAAGCATACCTACAATCCTTGCGTCCACGAGCCTACTCTGGCTCATACAGCTTGGGTGCGGAAAAAACGGTAGTGTGAACTTAGACGACTCCCAAGATCAAGAAACGGGTATCAAGGACACCGAGGTTGAAGGCGACGCTGATACGGACACGGACACGGACACGGACACGGACACCGACACGGACACCGACACCGACACACCGTGTACATGGGGGGACGCAACGCCAGGATCAAGCGTATCTCTACAGATGACCCACGATGGCGTGGAGAGAAGCTACCAAGTCCACCTGCCCGCGGATTTTGACTGTACTCCACGGCCCCTCATCATCGGCCTGCACGGCTATTACGGTTCCGGGAAAGGCTTTGAACAAACGACATCGCAGATGTTCAGCCGAATTGACGAGCTTGGCTACGTAGGCATCTTTCCAGACGGGCTTACAATGGGAGAAAGAGGCTGGAAGAGCAATGTCACCTCCTTCAACGACATTGATTCCCACAACAGTGACGGTCCGGACGGTCCCACCTGCACCGACAATGCGTATGACTACGATGTGTTCGACAACTGCCCGCCTGAGGAGTCCCAAGACAAGTGCAATTGGGGCACTGCATGCTCGAATGACGAAGGCTTCTTACGCACACTCATCACCCAGGCCACCGAAGTCTGGTCGGTCGATGCAAAACGGGTGTACCTCACCGGCTTCAGTCAAGGCGGACAAACCACCCAGTCTTTGGCCTGGAGGATGTCCGATGTCTTAGCCGCTGCAGCGCCCCATCACGGTTTCGCTGCGAATGGCTACACCCAAGCACCCAAGACACCGATGGGACTTCTCCAAGTCTGGGCCAGTAACGACCGTACTGTGGACGGAAACGATCAAGCCTCCAACGACGGCATGATTTACGACGGTGCCGAGGAGACCGCGCTCATCTGGGCTGAAGCGCAAGGCTGTGAAACACAAAGCATCCCCTTCACAACACCCTACGACGGAAACACCGGCTGGGAATGCGTCGAATACCCCAAATGCACGACGTCAGCACAAGTAGCGAGTTGTGTATGGAGAGGAAAACACACCTGGGGCAATCGAAATGGTGAGAACTTTGCCCTGGAAACCATGCTGAGTTTTTTCGCGACCCAGAAACGCCCTTAGTACAACTTAGAGAGAGCCTGACTGGTCCATGGTTGCGAGCAGCCCGTCCATTGCTCTCCACGAGTTCCACATCTCGGCGTCGGCTATCCATCCCAAGCCAGGCGTGAGCAACCACAAGCCGTTTTTCCAGCCTTTCGCCAGCAATGTATCCAATGAGAAAGACGAGGTCGCGAGCCCACCCCAGCTGCCTTCCGACCAATCACCGACAAAGAATCCCTGCATGAACGCTGCGCCTTCAGCGCCGTAGTACACCCAGACTTCTTGCACCATGTCATCCTTGGCAAGCCGAATCTGCTCACCCATCCCCATGAAATCTTCCTTGTTCTCATCCAAAGCAAGGCTTGTTTCCACGGCACGTGGCATATCAACAACGAGGAGACTGGTCAGGCCAAGGGCCGCGATGCGCATTGGTGAGCTGGTGCAATCCGCGGTGAGGTCGTAGTAGCGCTCCCAATTGAACTCTGTGTTTTGTGCCGTCAACTCAAGACGGAGATTGGCAAGGTAGGGCGAGACCAAGGCCAATGCATACGCACTCGCCCACGTCCTATCGACCACCTTGTCTTGTTGCACAAAACGCATCAACTCCTGCAGTGCAGGCCGTGCAAAAACGGGGAGAAGCCCTCGCAAATCATAGTGACGTGAAAACGCATCGGCGACTTCATCCAAACTATCAATGGCGTTCTGCAAGTTGTCGACATTGGCCACGTCGCTAGCCTTCAGCAAGCGAGTGTAGTCCTTCGCCAGGACTTGCCCACCACACTCATAAAATGCATCACAATTCCATCCAAACCAGGTACAAAGCGGCAGCGGTCCTTCTGAATCCATCGAAGCGTTCATCTCATCGCAGGTCAACTCCAAGAGAAGTTCGGCTTCGTCGGCTGCGTCATCACCACATGGCGATGGAGCCGACTCCACAACACCACAGCTCGCCAAATGGGCGACAGCTTCTTGGCAGAGTGCCTGGGTGTCCCGTGGTGGCTCCACGTTTTCATCTGCCTCACCGCCATCATCATCCGCCGCTCCCTCACCGGGAGTGGTCCAGGTCTGTCCACCGTCACCCACCAAGTCGTCATCCGACACAAAGGCATCGAGACCGATACCCATCCCGCAACTCAAGGATGTAAAGCAAACTGCAACAGGTAGAAACACGCCTAAAAGCGTGGTCGGACGTGGGAAACGCATGGTGCCCTCTTTGGTTCAGTAGCGAAATATCTACCTTTCGGTAGTTTTTCAACAACTCGGGCAAAATCTATTCCAAGTTCCTGAAGCGTTAGACTTGCAACAAAAGAAGTTTTGCGCCGTATAAACGCACCAACTCACCCAAGGAAACAGCATGCTCATTAGCAACACCCCCGACATTCCGGGAAAAACCATCACCGAGTTTCATGGCGTAGTCGCGGGAAACACCGTGCGGGCTAAGCACCTCGGAAAAGACATCTTGGCCGGGTTCAAGAACATTGTGGGCGGTGAACTCAAAGACTACACCGAACTCCTTCAAGAAGCCCGAACAGAAGCGACAGCGCGAATGAAAACCCAAGCAGAGAGCATGGGAGCAAACGCCATCGTCAATGTGCGCTTTGCGACCAGCTCCGTTGCGCAAGGTGCCGCTGAGTTGTTCGCATACGGTACCGCTGTGAGTGTGGAATAAATGTCCGAATCAATGCCTTGGATTCTCGGTTTAGGAATCCCGCTGACTTTATTGATAGTCGGCTACATCAGCGGACGAATGCTGGAAGCCAAACACTTCCGGTCTCTCTGCCACCGCGAACAGAACACACAATCACTCCCCACCGCAAACTACTGCCCAACCGAATGGGAAGCCGACAGCGCGGAGCTGGTAACGGGAAGTGTTGTGGTGTCTATCGATTACTACAAGGGCTTCGCCAGTGCGCTCCGGAGCCTATTCGGCGGAAAGATGTCGAATCTCAATCCAGTCATGGAACGTGGACGTCGAGAGGCTATCCTTCGCATGAAAGAAGAAGCGATTGCACAAGGATTCGACGCGGTCATGAACGTTCGATTGGAGACTGCCCGACTTGCGAGTGGCAGTAGAGATTTCGAGGGCACCACCGGTATCGAAATGCTTGCCTATGGCACCGCTATTCGACGTGTTGCTCGCTGACCCATTGATCCAGTTCAAACCAACGCGCCTCTAACCACGCCTTGCGCCCGGCTTCATCCTCCGGAACCTCAGATCGAGAATAGCGCCACATCTTGATGATGACCGGATTGTTGTACACCCGACCGCTGAGGAAATGCCGAACGTTGGCCGCACCCTCAAACCCCACATGACCCACAATCACTACATCCGCGTCTGGTGCACCCTCGAAACAGGCAAGTGGGCCACCGTAGCGCGGCGGAAGCAGGTTCTGTAGAGACTCTGCCTTTTCTGCTTGCGCCTCTTCACCTTTCTCACGAAAACGCTGAATCAATCGAGCACGCTTACCCAGGGTGAAGCGGGTACCCTCGGGATACAAAATCACTCCGTCTTCAGCACCCATATCCGTTGCCAACGCCTTCACCTTGGCAAGCGTCTCATCCCTTTTCAAACCACTTCGGTCCACAAAGAGATTGGGAATACGCTGGCCGCAGACATCCAAACAAGGCTCCAAGAGCAGCTCTCTCTTGATTAGATACCGCAACTTCAAGCCTCTCGGTTGTCCAAATGCGGAGGCAGGAAAAAGCGTGTCCATCAAGGTGACGTGCCGCATAAAGACGAGGACAGGACCCCGCTCGAGGTGTTCAGCACCCTCCACCCGCAAGTCCAACCGAAACAACCAACACGAGCCACGGAGAAGCCCGGCGCCCCACAATCTCTGCAGCGTGTAGTGGACATTGAGATAGGCCTGTTCCCCGCGAACGAGAAAAAGCAACCTACCTAACCAGAGAAAAAGACAACCCAAGAGCCCAAAGAACTCCATGAGAAAATAATGGGTGATGCACAATCCACTACGGGCAACGACGGGTGGCGTACTCCGAAAGACATCCACCAGGATTCCTACGGGCAGCCACAAAGGAAGCAACAGAATCCAGATCAAGCCCAGTACAATTACCGTCGGTATGGTGATGACCCGACGTTTGAATCTCGAATGAAACGCTTCCATTTTGCTTATTCCCAAACGAAAAAAGGGCTTTCTTCTGTGAAGGACAGGTGAGATCCAGCACCCGCACCCCCGATAGCCCGTTATCCAGCCCGAGGAAGTACAAAAGACCATCAAATGGGGCATAAAAATGACTCGCCAAATGAATTCCTTACTCGTCGTTCCACTCTTAGTGGCCGGCTGCAGCGACTACAATCTCAACAGCCGTTGCAGTTCAAGAGCACCCGCATTTGATATCGAGGAAGTATCCACGCTTGAGAGCGCATGGGGGTCTGAGTGGTGGGTGGCTGACGCTGTTGTACTCGATTCCGTACCTCTTGAGAATCCCGAAGCGACCTGGCGTGTGGTATCCGTCGACGTCCTCGTGATGGTTCCCAAAAGTCATCTCGACGGCACTTCTGTGTGGCCAAGTGACTTCGAGGGAGCACCGCTCACTATCGAGGTATTCGACACCACAGACCTCAATGACAGCCAAGCACAAATCTTTTCCGTCACCCAGAACCTCAACACGGCCGAGTTGGACTGGCAGCCACACAGCTTCCCGGAGATGACATCCAAACTCGAGACCGAGTACATGATGGCATGGTGGAATTTCAATATTGCAGGCCAAACCAGTGACGCCCCGATGACGGCAGAGCAGTTTGCAGTGGGCTTGCGGTGGCCTGAAATGGGCGTTCCCGAGGTGGGATACTCTGATTTCAATCAGGCCTGCAACCGCAACTGGCAAGTCAACGCAGATGGCTCCACACAGTGGCAGTTGAACTCAGACACCTCTGAGGACGCGATGACCTGTAGCTGGCCCATGATGCGCGTCGAGACCGAGATCGTCTGGGAATCTGAAGTCGGCTGCGAGTAGCTATCCCCCGATCGTGACATTCCAGGCCGAAAGCCCCTGCGCCACCATCCGGTCGCGGAGTGCTTCAGCATGCTCGCGTGATTCACCCAACGCGATCACGGAACGGTCTCCTCCTGCACCGGTGAATTTGGCACCCACAGCACCTGCGTCACGCAGCGAAGTACACACTGATTCCAAAGCAGGGGCTGCCATCGAGGGGATGCGCGGCGCAATCTCAGTGGAATACAATTCCTGGGTTCTCCACATGGCGCGGCCCACCACCTCAACTTCTCCAGACATCAGGGCCTTGGCTCCGCTGTGAGCAAGCTCTCCCCATTCAGCAATACAGGCACGCGCCGCTTCTGCCACATCGGTGGGCTGCGGGTCCGCATGGTGGCGAGAGAAATCGGACAGAATGTGCGGAGCGCTGCCATGCACATGAAAAGCACCCGCCACAAAATGAAACTGTGCGCCAAGCTGAAGCGGTTGGATACCAATGGGATCGCTGTCCCACTCCAAGAGAAGTGGGCGATCAAAAGCACAGGCCAACTGATCCATCAGGCCGCATGCCACACCCACCCGAACACGTTCCGCTTCATAGGCCACACGAGCGGCAGCCTCATTGTCGAGGTTCTGACCCGTTGGGCCAACCAAGGCTCGTGCCACACTGACACATAGCGCTGCCGAGGACGAGAACCCCTTACCAATCGGAAGATTGCTCTGAATAGAAAGCTGCCCACCGGACAAGGAAAAACCCCGCTCTTCCAGACTGGCAGCAACCGCTGCGACATAGCGCAGCGGATCCGCCGAGTCCGTCCAGCCATCTGCTGCAATGGGCAAAGCATAGCGCGACTGCACCGGACGATCGCCACATGGCGAGGAAACATCCAACACCTGCCCACCATCCGGAACAAACCGAACATGCGTTTGGAGTTGGGCAAGCGGCATGACCAACGAGGCCCCACCGGCCCAATCACAGTGATCCCCCAACAGACAAATACGGCCATGACTGGCAGCGGCATGCGTCATTTTTTCTCCCAACTCACAAAAGCGGCGCCCATTTAGCCTAGCGTGCGCGCTTGATCAACCTTGACCCGACCTTGATGCGCGAATCACATCCACATAGGCCTGAGATCCATCCCTCAAACGACGCTCCTGGGTGGAAAAATCCACCTCATACAGCCCGAAACGCATTGCATACCCCTCTGCCCACTCAAAGTTATCGATGAGCGACCAGTAATAGTAGCCCCGCACATCACAGCCCTCTTCACGCGCCTTGTTGAGCGCATAGAGATAGCGCTGAATCCACAGTGCACGCCGATCATCTTTGGCATCCGCAATGCCATTCTCAGTGACCCAGATGGGTTTTTCGAGTTGGGAAATCCGATGCAAAGCCCGATGGAAGCCTTCTCCATAAATGGCGTATGGCATGTCAGCCCGAATCTGGAACGGCCGTAGATTCGGCTCGAATGGCGGCTCTTTCTTCATAAACAAAGAAATCAACAAGGTGGAGTAGTAGTTCAGACCAATGAAATCCAGGCAACCACCGGCGTCTGGAATCGTCTCCACCATCCGTACTCGACCAGGAATATGCAGATGAAAATGCCCTGTCTTCAAGAAGGTCAAAATCGTCTGATTGAACACGTTGTCCATGACCCGACACTGCACCCAATGAATCAGGTTCCATCTCCGATAGGGATCAAACTGAAAGATGTTCTTGGCCAGCCCAATCTGCGCTTCATCTCCCCCCGGAAGTGACTTCAACAAGCGATAGGTCTGCACATGGGCCACCAGCACATTGCGCATCACCTTTGCCATCCGCCGATAGGACTTTACCCCTGGTGGGAACACACCCAATCCATAGCCCATGACCGAGTAGGGACCGATTTCATTGAAGGTGCACCATCGAGACACCTTGCCTTCATACTCGGAGAAAACCTTCTCAGCGAAACGAAGAAACAGCGGAATGTTTTCAGCCTTCTCAAACGCACCCAACTCTTCAAACCACACGGGATGTGTGAAGTGATGAATGGTCACCATCGGAGCGATACCTGCCGCCTGGAGCGCATCTAATACCGCGTGGTAGTGGGCGATCGCCGCTTCATCAAAGCGACCCTGCTCCGGCTCAATACGGCTCCATTCGATACTAAATCGATAGCCATTGAGACCCAACTCCTCTTTCATTCGCCGAACGTCTTCAGGATATCGATTCCACTGATCGGCGGCCTGACCACTCACATCACCGTGCTGAATCGGCGTGTTGCCGGACGCATCCACGCGCTTCTCCCACTCCGACCAGTTGTTGTGATTGCCCCCCTCCACTTGATGAGCAGCCACCGCGGCACCCCATTCAAAGTCCGGCGGAAAATCAAGCTTCGACGTATCGATCTGCGACCAATCCCAGTTCGGCTCTGGGTACGAGCGACTGAGCACGAAAAGCGTCACCCCATAGATGACCAACACTGCGCCAAGACTGCAATACACCCAAAACACGGCCAAACCCTCTTCGGATCGCCCTCTATCCCGAAACGCTACATCGGCTACATCGGCCTGCCAAAATCCCCAAGACTCGATAGGTGGCGGCCAAAGGAGTTCCCGATGTCATCGCAAAATAAAGCTTGTGGAGCAATTGTCCTGGCCGCCGGCAAGGGCACACGCATGCGTTCAGACCTCCCCAAACCCCTCGTAAGTGTCGCTGGAAAGCCCATGATTCACCATCTCTGCGACAGCATCGAACAGGCTGGAATGGGGCCCATCGCAGTGGTGGTCGGTCACGGTGCCGAGCAGATGCGCAGTTCCCTGGGCAGTGAAATCCACACACCGCTCCAGGAAGTACAAGACGGCACGGCCTCGGCTGTTGAATTCGGAAAATCTTCCGTTGAAACCGTCTCAGACGTCTTTGTTTCCGTCGGCGACAGCCCACTGATTCGTTCAGAGACACTCACTGAACTGCTAGTGCACCACCGACAAACAGGCGCTGCATGCACCTTTCTGACAGCCCACTTTGAGCGGCACTATCCGTATGGCCGGGTCCTGAGAGACGCCGAGGGTGTTGTCACCGGATGTGTGGAAGAACGCTCAGCCACCGAAGAACAAAAGAAAATCCAAGAGTACATTACCTCGCACTATCTCTTTGATGCGGAAGCACTCTGGCGGCACCTTCCCGAAATCCAAGCCCACCCCGACAGCGGGGAGCGCTACCTCACTGACATCATCGCGATTTTGATTGAGTCAGGCCAGCGCGTGGAGACTCTCGTGATTGACGACTGGCGTGAACTGGTGGGACTCAACACCCCAGAGGACGTGGAGTGGGCCGAAGCTCAACTCAAGGTGCGCTGATTTCTTCTGGACGGTCGCTGTTGACCCAGCCCTTCTTCCGAAACAGGCTGCCATCCATCTTCTCGGGTAGCTGCAGCGGGTTGTGCTTGGCTCGCTCATCGAAGAACGCATCATAGTCCGGATGCATGGTACCCATCATGCGGTCCCAGAAACACAAGAACAAGCCGAAGTTGGTGTTGCCATTCTTGTGGTGGAGATAATGAAATGTCGCACTGCTCCCAAAGCGGGTGAGCGGTGAGGACGGGTAGTTTCGCGGAAAAAACTCATAGCCGGAGTGCCCAATCACATTGAGCGCAAAGGTAATGATGAGAAAGATGCCCAAGGTCAGCGGGTGAATCGGAATCAACACCAAAATGACCGGCCGAAAGGCCATCTCCAAAAAGCCTTCCGCTGGATGCACAGAGAAGGCGCTGTACGGCGAAACATTTCTCACACCGTGATGCACATCGTGTCGGGTCAAGCGCCGAATCACGGGGGTGTGCATCAGGTAGTGACTCCAGAAGAAATAGGCATCATGAAGAAAGAGCAGCACAGGAATAATCAGCCACCCATACCACCACGGATAGGCTCCCCAGTCGGTATAGAGCGCCAAGTGTCCGTAGTCGTAGAGCCAATAGATCAACAACCCATAGAAAAAGAAGTTGACCTTGTTGAGCAAGCCCCACTTGATCTCATGACGGATGTCTTTGGCCGTCGGCTTCTGCGGCTCGATCTTGTACTTGGCCCACCGCTTCTCAAAATGCTTGTAGACCACCGCATAGTAGGCACTGGTCATCACGAGATAGCGCACACATGCCGCCGCACACAAAACACTCGCGACCAAGGTGTATTCAAGCATCGTCGACATGATGATTCTTATGCCCCCTTACCCGCTACAATACCTTCGACGAGACGGTGAATGTCTCCAAGAGTGCGTAAATCGATAAAGGAGCGCGGATCCACCTTGGCCCCGGTTTGCTCTTCTAACAGCACCGTCAGGTCGACGGCATCCAAGCTATCGAGCTCCAAGGTGTCACGAATAGACGCATCCTCCGTGAGCACATCCGGGGAGAATTCGAACTCTTCAATCAGGATCGTGTTGATCTTTTCAGCAATAGGGCTCATCGGGGCTTGTCCGGGGCACGTAGAATCAATGAGACATTCATTCCGCCCATGGCGAAATTGTTGCTCATCGCATGTTCTGTCTCAAAGGAGCTTACCTCGCGTAGATAACCAAGCGCGGGTAACTCGGGGTCAATCTCTTCCAAGTTGAGGGTCGGTAAAAAGCGCTGTGTACGCAACATATGCAAACTCGCGATCGCCTCCATGGTCCCACACGGTGCAAAAGAATGACCGAGATGACCTTTGAGCGAGGAGATCGGTTTGTGATCCCCAAAAATCGTATGCACGGCCTGCGATTCATACAAATCACCGAGGCGCGTGGCGGTCGCATGTGCATTCACATAGCCCACGTCATCCGGCACAAGACCTGCCTTAGCGAGTGCATCCCGCATGGTCTGGGCCATCGAGTCTGCTCCCGAATGGGCCACGTGACCGCCATCGCAACTCTGCGCCCACCCACAGATTTCGCCCAGTGACTGAGCAGAACGAGCACGCATCGAATCCGCTGACTCCAACACCACAAGACTCGCTCCTTCTGCCACAACCACCCCATCACGCTGCGCATCAAAGGGACGGGAGGCTTTCTGAGGATCGGCATTGAATCCACTACTGGCGGCTTGTGCCGTATCAAAAGCAATGGCCGTGCCCACATGCACCTCGTCTGCTCCCCCACAAAGTGCAATGTCGCACAGACCCGACTCAATAAACTGGGCGCCAAGAAGAATGGCCTGAGCTCCCGTGCTGCATGCACTGCTCGGTGAAATCACGGTGCCTTTGAACTGCAAATAGCTGGCCACATTGAGCGCAACCGAGTGGTTCATCGTCTTGAACATGGTCGTGGAGAACTGACCGCGACTTGATCCGCTCTCATGAAACTTCTTGAAGCTGACCTCGAAGGTTTCCGTACTTCCTGTTGTGGACCCCACAAGCAGCATCACCCGGCGATGCTCCACATCTTCCAAAGACAGATTCGCCTGACTTAAGGCCTCCGCAGTAGCCTTACAGAGCATCTCGGACATCTTCGACATGGTCCGCCGGACCTTCCGAGGAATGAAGCGGTTGTCGAAGTCTTTCACCCGGGCAGCCACGTGACTGGAAAGACCATCCACTGCAGCCCACTCCTCCACACGCTCCAAGGATGACCGACCCGCTTCAAGTGCATCCATCGTCGCCTGGACACTATGCCCAAGAGGAGACACGATCCCAGCGCCCGTGAAATGAATTGACATGTGGCTTCCTGAAAAGGCGATTGGACTGTTCCAATGCCGACAGAGCGCTTATAGCAGGGCCATGGGCATTGGTACACGATGGCAACGACTCGTACGAAGATGGATCTGGATCTATCCCCCATTTCTTTTCAGCGGAATCGGCGTGAAGTGCCTCTCCAAAAAGCCACTTTCCTACAGGACAACGCTCAAGAAGCGTTGGTGGAATCAGAACGCCGTAGGAACCCACTTTGGTGGATCACTCTTTGCGATGACGGACCCCTTCTTTATGATCATCCTCATGGAAGAGTTGGGCAAAGAGTTCGTCGTATGGGATCAAAAGTCCACCATCGAGTTCATCAAGGCCGGTACCAAACCCGTCTTTGCCGAATTCGCCATCCCTACCGAGCGGGTCGAAGCGATCCGCACGGAGTGCACAACAAGCCCTATCCATCCGGAATTCAAGGTGGAGATCGCGGACGCAGAGGGTACCGTGGTCGCCCGTGTTACGAAGACAATCTACGTCCGACGACGAAAAAAACGGAATGATGGATGAATTGGCGCTTTTCCGAGAGTAGTCTTGCGACCTTAGAGAAACTCAATCAAGGTTCGATCAAAAAGAGCTTTGTCCCCGATACGGACATCGATTGGGAAGAGACCACAACCAACGAGGAGTATCTGGCCTTGTATCGCGCATGGAGTCTTTTTTACGACTCGCGCTACGAGCACTACTTCGACGACGAGAAACGCATTGCTTTCGCGAAATACCAGCAAGCGAATCTCATGCTGTTTTCAGCTCTCACCGAGCGCTACGCCATTCCACTCCTCAGCGAATTGCTGGACTTAGATGATGCTCCTGAGTTCAGAGACTATGTCATCTTCTTCATCAAAGAGGAGAGCTACCACTACACCATGTTCTTTCGGGCCCACGACAAGATCATGGCATCGATGGACGGCATGAAACCCGTGCCCACCAAAGCGATGAAGCGTTCACTGCGCTGGTTCTTCCGCTTCCTCAACATCATTCCGTGGACAAGACTTCGGGTACAAACGCTATTCCTGTTCTTCAGCTTCATTGAGAAGGTCACCATTGAGGCCCACCAGGAAAGCAAAAGAGCCCTCCCTCGAAAGGCATCTTTCGTACGACGAATCTGGGAACTACACGCCATTGATGAGCGACGTCACTTGGTATTCGACAAGCTCATTATGGAAAAAGCGAAAATGCCTCGCTTACTCAAATGGCTTCCGTTCGCCCTGATGTTTCCATGGGCGCTCATCTGTTCGCTCTGCGTGAACAGAAACGAGCTCTGGTCGGCTCGCCAACTTGGTGTACCGGTTCGAATCTGGAATCTACGTGGCCTCATGAAAAAAGCCAAAGCACCCTTCAAGCTGCGTCTTTTTGTCTTGATGCGATCCTTGATTGGTGGCCGTCTGTAGCGAAAGCAGACCCCTCACCTCTCCTCGATCGCCGCATAGAGGTTCTCACGCACCCTTCTTGCCACCTCATCGGGCGAGAGTTGGCCGTATTCCTCAAACAACAACGGTTGGCCCACTGAGATGACAATTCGCTCATTCGTGCTCGCCACCAGCTCCCTGAAGTTCGCCAAGCGCCCAAAGATCCGTCCAAAGAAGCGCAAGACATAGTAGATTTTCCGGTTTCGGCCCGAGATGTGAATCGGCACAATCGGCAACTGCGTCTCATTCGCAATGCGCACAAAGGATGGATTCCAGTCGTGGTCGGTGAGCTTGAACCAGCCTTCGGGACTTCGAAAGCGAAACGATGCCACCTCTCCAGCAGGACAGACGCCCAAAATCCCGCCAGTATCCAAGAAGGCCTTGGCTTCCTCAAAAGCCTCACGGTTGAAGTCCCGACGCTCTTGACCCCGAAAGCCCATATTGTTGACGCCCACCACGAAAGGTTTGAGCGCTGGAACGAAGCGAACAATGGCCCGGTTTCCAATACACTTCACAGGCAGCGGCGTGTTCGCGCTAAACCACGCGCCAGTGGCAAACACATCCAAAATCCCGCGCGGATGATTCGCAACCATCACGCAGCCCCTGCTCAAGTCCGTTTCTTCCAAATGCTCTCGATTTTCTGTGTCGACTTCAAGATCAAAGAGTTTTTGAGCGATCTCAAAGGTCTCCCCCTCGGTCCCCTCATCATGCAATGGGGCGAGAAAAGCATTCATTTTCCCAATGCCCATCACCGCCCTCAAAACCGAGCCCAGTATTTTCTTCAGCCAAGCAACTTCATCCCTCCGCAATTCAAAATCCATCACTTTATCTCCGTTTGAAAACAACCGAAGAACCTGCGTACTACAGAAGTTCTATCGAGATCGCCTGACACACCCAAGCCCCATCGAAGCCCGGCACACCAAACTCCACTTAGCAGCTTTCAAGCCTTAGGATGCCTGTGGTAGCCTCCATCCACGTTTCTGCCGGCTGGAGGGCCCATGAACATCACGCGATTCACATGGACAGGTCTCAGCCTTCCGCTTTTCATTTTGGCTTGTGTAGAAGCACCTGTTCCACCCGAAAACCAAGGCCCCACAGCCAGTATTCTTGCACCCAACAATGGGGACAGCCTACTCGCCGGCGACACCACCACAGCATGGGGCAATGTGAGCGATCCGGACGATGCAAAGAGCAGTCTGAGCACGCAATGGTTCTACGGAGAGGAGGAAGTCTGTCCCAGCACTCCAGCAGACGGAGCCGGCCGAACAAGTTGTTCTTTTGTGACGGTGGACTCCACCACATCGATTCGTCTCGAGGTCACAGATCCCGATGGGGCTGTCGCTTCCGATTCAATCGTCATCGAGACCCGCACCGAAACCAACACCCTACCTGTGATCACGGAAGTCAATCTTGCACCAGGAATTCTCTACACCGACGACATCCTGACCGCCACAGTCTCCACCCAAGACGCCGATGAAGACCCCATCACCTTGAGCTACGCCTGGTACGTCAACGGGGAAAAGGCATCCGAGACGAGCAATACACTGAGCGGTGACGCCGATTTCAACAAAGACGACAGCATTTATGTGGAGGTGACACCCAACGACGGAGAAGACGACGGAGCAACCGTCCAGTCCGACAGCATCACCGTGCAGAACTCCGCACCCACCACACCGGAAATCAGTATCGACCCAAGCACTGCGTTTGCAGAACTCAACGACCTGATTTGTCGCGTCGATACCGCCTCTGAAGACGCCGACGAGGATCCCATTGCCTATGCGTTCAGTTGGAAGAAAAACAGCGAAAAATGGACAGGTGAGACCAAAACGACCGTCAACGATGGAGACACCATCGACAAGGGCTACACCTCAAGCAATGATGAGTGGATCTGCACAGTGATCCCATCCGACGAGAGTGTCGAAGGAGTCGCAGCCGCGAGCACAATCGTTATTGAACCCAAAGGATGGGTCAGCCTCAGCGCCGGCGCCAGCCACGCCTGTGCAATCGATACCTTGGGCGAAATCGACTGTTGGGGTAGCGACAGCCAAGGCCAATCCACACCACCATCCGGCGCCTTCAAAGAAATCAGTGTCGCTGGAAATCAAAGCTGCGGGATCGATACCAACGACGCTATCTCATGCTGGGGAGCCACCGATCGTCTAGGAAGCGCTACTGAACCCACATCTACGTTCTCAGTGGTTGATCTCGGCGACTGGCACGCCTGCGCGATCGACCTCAACGGGTCTATCGAATGCTGGGGAACCGACATGGGTGACGGAAACATCAGTCCTCCCACTGGCACCTACACCCAACTCAGTGTAGGCGCTCGCCATACCTGCGCGGTCGATAGCTCAGGACTCGTGGCCTGCTGGGGGGACAACTCCTACGCGCAGAGCAGTCCTCCCACCGATACCTTTATCGCCGTCAGCGCAGGTTC
>Ga0163179_10000730_pt1 | contig 23377 bp, 34 predicted proteins | sample AtlANTMetagenome_FD_109643 | JGI IMG/M metagenome (GOLD analysis project Ga0163179, IMG submission 109643) | Marine eukaryotic phytoplankton communities from the Atlantic Ocean - Atlantic ANT 2 Metagenome | ecosystem: Environmental > Aquatic > Marine > Oceanic | place: North Atlantic Ocean...
GATCCCGTTCTGTAATTGGCGGAGAGGTCGATGTGTTCGGTTGGCGAAGAATCGGAGCTGGTATCTGGATTCAAAAACCTTCCACTGCTCAATAATGAAGATACTGCTTCTCGGTTTCTTCAGTCTATTTATGCTGTTCGCCTGGGTAGTTGGTGCTGTAGTCATGGGACTTCTAGTGGCACTCACATCTGCGCTTATTGGGTTTTCACCATAACTTATGCTCGCAGCCCTCCGCCGACTATTCAGCCGATTTAGGGCTAAGAAAAAACCTACTCGCAAAGATTTTGTGGGAGAGGCCGAAACCTTTTCTGAAGCGTTTCAAAAAGCCGGCATCAAGCACTTTACGGCAAAAGAACTAAAAACGCTGGGCGCTTCGCATTACGACCGAAACAGCCCCGGATTTGGATTGAACGCTGCACCCCCCAGGCAAACATGGAACAATATTCTTCAGCTTGCCAAGGTGCTGGATCTCATTCGGGACAGAGTGGATGCTCCAGTCCGGGTGCAGTCTTGTTATCGATCTCGGCCATACAACATGGCTATTGGAGGAGCCATGAATAGTCTTCACCTGCAAGGCAAGGCTGCTGACATATCTTCTCCGGGAGTAACTGTTGGAAACTTGTGGCGAACAGTCATCGCGATTAGAGATAGTGGAGCATTTGAGGGGGGCATAGGGTTCTATCAATCATCGGGATTCGTTCATGTGGACATTAGAGGCAGTCGGGCTGACTGGAGACAAGCATGACAGACCCCCCTCTCCTAGAAGCTCTGATCGGTGCTATAGCTTCTATAGGAGCATGGTTTTCCTGGAAGGCAAAGAAGGAAGCTGGCGAGGCGAATCGGGCAGTTAACCATACCGAAAAAGGACAACCCAGATTGTATGACTTGGCGGTGGAACAGGCCATTAAGACTGCCGGTATTGAGGAGAAGGCAAAGGGGTTGGAAAAGAGTGTGGAGAGATTGCAACGACATCAAGATGATCATAGTCGGGCGCTGCAAGAACACGGACAAATTTTGGACACACACGGGACGATCTTAGAGCAGCTAATTGATGAATCAAAACAATGACCTCAACTCTTACCTCAATAAATTATGGCCTGGCAATCGTTCATATGTTCAGCAGATACGCATGGAGATATTATCGACAAAAGCTATGAGCGATACATCCTCCAATGGATAAAAGATCATAAGCCCAAGCACCGATTCATGCTGGGCGACTTCATCGATCTAAAGGCGTTACGCAATGGGGCTGGGGAAGAAGATCGAGCTTGCGGTTTAAAGGATGACCTGATGGCGGGAATCCGATTCCTCCGGGCATTCAAGCCTCATAAGCTCACGCTGGGGAATCACGATCACCGGCTCTGGGTAATGGCAGCCAACCACAAAGAATCGCTGGAGTATGAATACGCTCGTCAACTCAAGACCCAGGTGGAGAACGAACTCAAGGCTCTCAAGTGCGATTGGGTCGAGTATGATGTGAAGAAGGGCTGGATGGAGATAGCCCCCAGAGGATCTCGCTCTGGGCCGAAGCTAATTGGTCACGGGTATGCTGCCAATATGTATCCAGCCAAAAGCATGACGATGCTTACCGGAACATCAACCCTCACGGGTCACACTCATGCTTACGACTATTGGCGGCAGGATAACCTGGCGGCAGATGAGAGTTACGTCAGCGGATGTGGATGCCTCATTGAGCAGGACTACAACCGGACTCACCGGAGGAGACTGAAGCACTGTCATTCATTCCTGGTGGGGGTGATCAATGACAAGACCGGTGCTTGGCAAGTGTGGAACGTATTAAAGGACAACGAGACAGGTAAATGGCTAGATCCAAAGAAGATGATATAGAGACTATCGCTGAGAAGCTCTCCGCAATTGTAGGCGCTCCTCAGAGCATGGAGCGACCTCCAGGGACAATTACTTCCTCGGAGTATGCTAAATTGGCAAAGATCAGCGTTACTGCTGCCAATCACTTTCTAAAGAATCTAGTCGATTCCGGGCAAGCTGTTAGGTATCGTGTGGGATCCGCATACGCTTACGAATTAATAGAAGATGGCAAAGAAAAATAACGTCCCGCCAACCGACCAGATCGATGTCCTGGGTCATACCTATACTGTCAAATTTATAGATGACATGAGCGAGGAAGAAATGGGTAGATGCCATACAACTACCCAGAATATATTTATCCGGGACGACATCCCTCCAACATTAGCCAAGTCAGTTTTACTGCATGAGATACTCCATGCCGTTCACTGGCTGTCCGATCTAGACGATGCCTCAAGTGAGGAGGCGTTTACTTCGCGGGTGGCGACGAATTTAAGAGTGGTTATGCTGGCTAATACCTCACTCCGCGATTGGCTATTTAGCTGATTGTCTTTTCTAGGATAACTAATTTATTTATTTTCGTTATCCCACACGTCTTCCAACCAGCACATTTAAAGCAGTAGCCGGGATTCTGGGACGTTGTTTTTGCTGCATTCACATATGTGTAAAGCCTTGTTGAACCCCATTTCTTGATGGCAATCTCTTCGGCATCTAGAATTAAATCTGATGATCTGATTTCCTTAGATTCATTTCTAAAAATTGAACAACCAACTCCCTCTTGATTATCTCCCGATATAAATTTGCGCCAAACAAATAGCCCCTGCTCCCTTATCAGGACGATTCTTTCGCCTGGGCCAACAAACCTTTTGGGATCTCTGCCATCAGCATACTTTTTGTATGAGTAATGCCGGTGGAATAATGATCTAGCATACTCACATCCATCCTTGGATTCATACCAATATAGTGAAACTTTTTCCCTGCCAATGATCGGGGAAAATAGATCAGAATGGAATGTCATCGCACTGAGGTCTGTCTGCCCAGGCGGCCTTGGCCTCCTTGTCAGCCTGCTCGGCCATATCATTGAAGATATGGGGAGCATCATCTGCTTTCTCCCGGAGATCGTCTGCAATCTCCTGCAAGTGTTCGGCGCGTTGTATTACTGCCTTCTTATACTTTTGGTAGAGTTCTTGTTTTTTTTGGTAAAATTCTTTTTCTGAATAAAACATGGTTATTCTCCGTTGAGTATTTTCTGTAAACTATAGGGATATACCATGCCTGGCCCCGGCCATTCCCCTGAGTTTCGACACTCATGGATTTTCGCCAGCAGTTCACGGTAATACTTCCTGCCCTCCTCTAGTAGCTCCGGTTCACAGGTATGGCAAAGAGCCTCATACGGAGGAGACTTCTTGCAAAAGATCCAGGCAAACTTGCACCCCGGTTTCGCCAGCCCGGATTCTATTGCCAAGTCGGTATAGAACGCTGCCTGCCTATGCCATGCCCATTGGGCGATTGATCCACCGGGATTCCATTCAGTGAGCGTCTTTACGTCATAGATCGTATTAGTCTCTGAATCATAGGCATCGAGCCTAGCTTTGCAGTCCATGCCCATCATTTCATGGAAGATGCTGATCTCAAAGTTTATGTGAACATTATCCCACCCCTCTGGCTTGTCGCGCTTATCATGTATGAAGTGAACTTCCCAAAACTCCTTAAAACACTCGTGAGCAGCCATTACATCGATTTGATGATAAGAGTCAGCCGAAAGGAGTTCCCTCCCCGATTCTTCAATCTTAGCTTTATAGTCCTTCCAAGCCTTTAAGTTTTTGGAGAATTTTTCAGAGGGCTTTCGCTTGGCAGCTTTCTGTTCGGCATTAGCCTCGTCTAGAATTCTCTCGTAGAGTTCCGGAGTTTCCTTCACATATTCATCGTCGAAGGCATCTGGCGTTAAGACAAATGAATGGAACGCCCTACCGAATCGAAGCGCCTCAGAGTCGAATGGTTCGGCATCACCGAGAACGTGTTTGTGATAATACCTTTCCGGACTACCGGCATCCCGGCGCTTTGGATCAATATCGCCCAAGCTAGAACTGTTAATGCCAGGCCGGGCTTGGTATTCGGCAAAAGGCATATCCCTTATTATGTGTGCGTTTTCTTTACTCATTGCGTTTGTTGTTGGTCTGAGCAATTAACTCAGATGTTTTGTTATTGATGTATTCTAGGGCATCAAAGTTCCCCTGCTCTCCAGCAAATGCTATATCGTCAAATATGTCGATTAGCTTAACTAGAAAAAGAAATTCGGAAACAACCTTGTGGTCGCCTGGGTCGGCTATAGCGAACTCTGCAGAGTGATCTTTTAACGCTTTCTCTAGTGCTTGTCTAGCTTTGCGTAGCTCACTTGCACGTTCAAATGTTTTTAGTAGTGTGCTTGTCATAATTAGTAACCTAGTTAATCTAAGAGTTGGTTTTCCTTCCAGATTTTGTAGTAGTCCGGCTCAAGCTCATCCTCATCCTCATTGATATCAGGATGGTCAATCCGCTCATCATCATCATCGAGCTTAACGGTGATCTCGGCAAGAGGGACATCCCATTCGTGACAGTCAATGTCAGCCAGGGTGTAGCTGTCCTCGTTCACCTGGAGGACGAGCATTGGCGTTTCATCCCAAAGGACAAAATCGTCCACTTGGATCTTGGGCAACGGCTTGATTTTGGCAGCCCATGCCTTCACTTCAAAGCCTCGGTCATTTACCATCCGAAGCTCACCGGTATCCTTGTCGGCAATGATTCCGAAGTTAATCACGCCCATCAGTTGGTGCATGAACTTGGTCGCGTAGAACCACTTGAGTTCGCCAGCCTTGTCATCGAGCTGCATTCCTCTGTTTTCTGCCCATTCGACAGAGAAGGTAGTCCCAGCCGTTTGAGGGCCGAAGTGTTCGGCAAGAACAAAGTTGGTGGGAAGGTCATTCTTTTTCATTGTATTTGTATTTGGTTGTGCCGGGAAGAACCCGGCGGGTGATTACTTCTTGTCGAAGCTGCTGCGTAGGACGGCCTCACCGAATCCCTGCTTGGCGATGACCTCTTCGGCTTCTTCCTTGGTGAACAGATGGGCTTTGCTAAGTTCTGACCGATCCCATTCGCCCCATGGGAGGTTACTCTCCCGTGAGCAAGCAAAACGGTCATTCCAAGTTCGACCACCGCATTCGATAACGTATTCTTTTGTTTTCATTGTTTTTTGTGGTTGTGCCAGGCGGGATCGAACCGCCGGCGGATGATTACTTAGAGTTAGGAGAAAGAAACCTGGGCGGCAATATCAATCTGCGAAACCTTGAACTCTTTCGATGTGACCCGGACAACGACCTTGCGATCTACATAAGTGTCCTCATATGTTAACTCAAAAGGACGCTGTTTCAGTCCGAGAAACTTAGCTCCCTCATCGTTGAGGAGTCTTTTAATGTTGCCTCTGTAGGCGGCAAAGTCTTCATAGTCCTTTTCGTCCTGCCATCGATCAAAGAGATAACCTAAACGGGCGATGACTTTTTCTAAAAGGTCTTTGCTACGAGTATCGACTGGAATTGCATTTGGTTTGTTCATGTAGGGAGTTTTGCATTTGTTTCATAGTGTGTCAAACGCAAAGAACAAATACTCGCGCAAAAGCATTGTAGCCCCTATAAAATAAAGGATTGGGCTACCAAAAACAAAAGATGTTAACAACAATAAAAACGGAACATTTACCATTCTTGTTTCTTTTTTGGAGCTTCAAATAGATCGGCATCACCCTCCAGCTCACACGCTAAAGCAGAGGCAATCACATCGTCATCATGGTTACCGGCGGCGGCTTCCGGCTTGCCCAATTGGTTACGGACAAATGTCTGAAGTTGCGAAGAAATCTGGGGACATGGGATCGTGATCTTGTTTTCTTCTCGGACAGCATCAGCCAAAGCGGAGATAATTATCTCGCGAGACTTTTGGTCGGTGGAAAAACCAATTTTACGAAGAACTTTTCCTGTGACATCATCGCGGATTCTCCTCCTCCACAAACGCACGTTTGCTTGCTTGAGAGGCTCAACCCAGGCCAACCCACTATTGTTGATTTCGAGAACGCAAACACACCCGCCAGCCCATTGACTGAGTGCTGCTGCCTTGAGTGACCCCGGTGTTGGATCATCCTGGTTGGAAGGCAAGGCTCGGGCGATTAAACGAAGCGGATGATACACCCCATCTTTGTCACGGTATCCAGCTCTCCACAACATGATGGAGTTTCTGTCTTGAGCAGTGTTGCCGGTGGAAACTTCCTTGCCCGTCATCGAGTCTACCGTCACCAGATAAGAGCATCCATGTTTCGGCTCCTCATCCCACACATGGAATTCCGCCTCTCCCGAATTTGTTTCAACAAACTTACCATCCCGTATAACGCCCTGTCTTCTTCGCTCGGCAAAGGCCTTGACCTGGGTGGAGATTCTGATGAGGCCTTCCATGTCGAAGCGAGGAGATCCACTGACCAAGAAGCATCGCTCCTGGCTTTCAAGATACTCTTGCTGAAAAATGTTTTCACTGCCGGCTAGCTTCCCGTCAATTGTAGATCTTCTCCACTTAATCCTTTCAGCCGTGATCTTGTCGCCTTGCTCGGCCATGATTCGTTTTTCTTCGGGGCTAAGGCTATTCACTATCTGCTCAAACTCATCTTGGCTTTGCAGCGCAATCTGATACTCCGGGACATCATACCAACCGGTGACAATCTTGATCATGCCATTTCCTCGTTCTCCTTTTTTGTATTGGTCAAGAGTAACAGCCCCAGCCCTGGATCCAGCTGTCTCGGCATCGGGATCGCCGGTAATCAGCTTGGAGAAGTAACCGATTCCATCCGGGGTAGACTCATCGACTCCCAAAGTGAACGGCTCATCCGCCAATCCAGCTTTCAACTGAGGCATGATCACGGCAGCATCCTTGGCCGCCCCCGATCTCCCAAACTTGGCTGTTTCGCTCGACCCCACTATTGTCCAGGTTCCACCCACACCGGGAGCTTTCGACTCAGCGGAAGAGCTATAGCGTGTCGATCTGTTTGAGCATTCAGCGCGCCGGTCATGCACTTGATATTCATTTCCCCAAGGAAAAGGGTCAAACTCGGCATACGTCGATAGCATAGACCGATGGTATGCATTGGTGGATATTGTATCAGTTACCCATATGGCCCGAGTGAGGCGCGTCCTCATCCACCAGTAGATAATCCAGTTCAAGACCGTTGAGCTGCCAGCTTGCCGAGGCTTTAGGACAAGCATCCTGAGAGGCTTGTTTTCTTGGACGAAATACTCAACCGCATCGAATATCTGCTCTTGAAGATAGGTAGGTGTGGGGGAGATGATTTCCCCACTCTTATTAATGATCTTAGCCAACGTCACAAACGCCAGCCTTGGCGATTTGAACCACTTAATACGGTCAGATTCTGACAACTTTCCCATGATTGATTACAATACCCCTTGTAATTACAACGTAAACTTGTCTTGCAATTTATTTGAACCTATCGAAATTACCGTTATGTTACCTAGTAATGAAGAGGCGGGAGCCACTGACGACGGGGCAGCGGGAGCTGCTGAAGCACAAACAAACATTGACGCTCAGATCAACGAAGATGGTTCTGTTAGCTTACTTTCTGCGGGAGCAGAAGAAAAGGCGGCAGACAATCCAACTGCATCTGAGGACGGGAATACACTCGATGCCAGGACTCAAGGCATTTTAGACTCAGGTAGAACCCGGATCAAAAATCTCCCGGAAGCAGATCGGCTAGTTGTCGCTTATGCCTCGGCCCACAACATACCTCTAAGCCAGGCGCAGGCAGAGTTAGGAGGTGGGCAGCAAGCAGCACCCGATCAACCTCAAGGAGAGCCTCAAGACCAATACCGCCCTGATCAGGCATTGGAACAGGTAAACGAAGCCATTGCCTCTTTGGATAAAGAAATCACAGAGGCGAGAGCAGAAGGTGAGTTAGAGAAGGCTGACACGCTCATGCAAAAGCGGTTTGACCTTCAAGAAGACAAACTGAATGCTCAAATGGACATCCGGGAGGCTGACGCTTCTGCTTCGGCGCAGGAGCAGTCGCAGTTTTCATCGGCCTGGGATAATGCAGCAGACCAAGCTGTCGATATGTATCCGCAACTTGAAAACGAAGATTCGGATTTATTCAATGCAGTTCAAGACCAATACGAGCGTCTTGTCGCGACGGATGACCCGGCTCTAAGTAATCCCAATTGGCCTTACGAGGCTGCTGCCGTAGCAGCTTCACAAATGGGGATTCTGTCAAAAGCTCAACAAGAAGCTCAACCAGAAACCCAGAGTCCATACGGGAATCGCCGTCCAACTACCGCGACCCCAAGCTCCGGCTCTAGAGGAACATCTGGAGCCAACCCGCTAGGAGTTCCGGGGACGGTTGACCTTTCAAATTTAACCGCTGATGCTGGCCAAGCTCTTTTAAAGAAAATAGGTCGGCAGGTATCAGACTCATAACCTTGGCAGTCCATCTGGTCTGTCGGGTTAAAACACAAACCCAACCCATAACAGACCATAACAGATGGACATTAATGCAACCCTTGCAGAAGGAACCGGAGGCGTATTTGCTGACGTTTCAACTGCACGCGCCAAGATTTGGAAGGAAACTTTCAAACACTTTGGCAACACAACTGACGTAACCTCTGCCCTGGAAGGGCCAGAAGGTTCTGGTGCATCTATTGCTTGTCGCCATGATCTCAAAGGTAAGCGTGGTTCGATTATCGAATTCATTGCTTCTTCCGATCTTGGTGCGTTTGGTAAACTTGGAGAAGAAGCCCTCAAGGGCAATGAGGAAAAACTGAAGTTCTCCGGGACTACAGTGACTCTAGACTTCAAGCGCCATGCAACTGCACTCACCCACTCACTTCGGAAAAAGATGGCTGGCGGTCACACGCTGGAATCACTTTCCGCTGAAGTTCTTGGCCGTCACTTTGGCCAATGGAGGCAGCGCGATGCACTTCGCAAGCTGATCGACAATGCCGGTGATGGAGGCCACGATGCTTCACTCCCTGACAATATTACTTTTGGTGGAGATGCGACGAGCATTGACACTCTTGTAAGTGTCGACACCTTTGATGTAGATCAAGTTACCGATTTGGTTACACAGGCAGCTTGGCTTGGAGTTGAGCCTGCTCGGATTTCAAAAGGCGGTAAGTCTTCTGCCGAAGATACTTATCATCACGTTCTTTTAGCTGACAACCAGCAGTTGAGGCCACTCTATAAGAGTTCAGCCTATCAGACTCTGGCCAGGGAAGCTGATGTTCGCGGAAACAATAACTCAGTGTTCAACGGCTCTTTCAAAGATATTGACGGGACTAAGATCCTCAATTTCCGTGGAGTCTACGGTGATCAGAACGGCCCTATTGGATCTGCTCTGACTCCGGTAATGCGACTCGGAACAGCGATTGCTGACACTGGTGCAGCACCGTCAGTTCTTACTGGTTCCACAAGCGCATCATCAAGTGATCCGTATTACTTTATCGACTTCCCAGGATTCGATTATCAGTTTACAGACGGTCAGGCCGCTGCTGCTGATAGTGATAATTATTATGCCTTGGCGGTAACTCCGGCTGGAGGATTTGCATTCTTTAAGTATGCAGGAACTCTGAACCTCGGTTATAGCATGACTATCCCGACAGCTAACTGGGCCACCAACACGCCATTAGCTGGTTCTTCGGTTGATGGAAATGCTGGTGCTTTCAGTGGAAAATTGGTTACTGCGCTTCCTGTTGGAACGCTGATCTTCCCGGCAAACATCAATGGTGTTCCTTACGCTTACTCTCTCCTCCTCGGCAGCGATGCCCTGGTTCGTGGATACGGTGAGGACATGAAGATGACCGACGATATGGAAGATTACGGTTTCCGTAAGGGGATCGGATATCAGGCCATGTATGGCGATAACGTCTGGACTGACCGTAATGGCCGGGTTCGGAATTACATCCTCGGATGTCACGCCTACAACCCAATTGGCAAGAACTGCCCAGCCGTTAGTTAACGGTTAAGGATTCACATCCCATGTGTGCTAGGCTGCTCTGGTGCTTCTTCGGAACACCGGGGCAGCCGTTTGCACATTTGGGGATTATCATTTAAGTTAAAAACACATATGGCTAAGAAATCTGCAACGAAAGTTGCCAAAAAAAAGGAACTGCCCAATAACGATGTCGCTGAGATTTACGTTATGATTGGCGGTATGGGACATTCAATTCAAGCCTGGCGCTGGGCAGGTTTAAAACATCAATACACATTTGCATGGGATCCGGTTATAAGAAAGCATATCATAAAGTTTGATGATGTGGCTTCCTATGAGGCTGCCAGAGAAGATCTTGTCCACAACTCAGGTGGTAAGATGCTTGGAACTCAAGGGTTTCAAGTAATGATCGTCACTTCTAAGATGAAGAAAGAACTCGATGCCCAAAGGGAGCGCCGATCAGAGCGATTAAATCAAGCCCGGATTGCACAAATTCAAGCGTCGCAGAAGGCAGATAAGTCCATCGAAAAGGCTAACGATGCGTTGGAGGAAGTTCGTCAAAAAATTGGAGCTTCAACCAATGCCCCAGAAGCTATAAACAAACTCAAACTCAAGGCTACCAGCCTAAAATAAGATGACTAAAGGAGAAGTTGCTCACCGAATGTTTGATCTGGTATCTCAAGCGGATACCACTGTCCCCAACGAACCAACGCGTAGGGGGGTGCTAGAGGTTTGCAACGCTTCTGTTCAGGAGATATCTCATTATGCGACCAGGGACTTCTGGCGCGATACTCGTTCAGCGATACTTCACCCACCTACCACTGTCACTTTGGATGTGACAGAAGACAGCAAGACTATCGCCAATTTGTCAACATGGGCCACCTGGATGGAAGGATGCTCTATCGAGATCGCTGGATCAGACCAGTTGCATAGGCTAGACGGACAAGTCAGACTTCAAGAAGAGTGGATTGGATCTACGGCATCTGGAGTCACAGCTACTGTCTACGGTGATGCTATTAAGCTCAACGGGTCAGTCATTAAGTTGCTGGGTAGCGTAGTTTTGAACGATGAGCGTGTGCTTACTCCCCTAACGAATGAAGATCTAAATAACCGGATGCACTTTAATCGCGATAACTTTTTCCGAGGGAGATGGTGGGAATATGGCGAAGATACCAATGCCCCCTTGTCCCTTGGAGACAAGACCGGAACGCCAACCCATTACTTTATTGATTCTGATTATGAGGCAAACACTAGTCCTTCTGCTGGAGGAAGCGCAGACGATCAAGTTCGCGCCCAGGAGAACTTCTTGAGAGTGCGACCGTTTCCAAAAGCAAAGGCTAGGATTCGGTTTTCTGCATCGGTAAAGCCTACCCCCTGGACAATGGAGGAGATTTATCATGCAACTCTACCAGCAACTGCCGGCAATCAAAACACGGGTTGTCCTGGAGGCATGGATGAAACAATCCTCTTGCCATTCTGCTATCAAAACATAACAAAGCAGTTGGCATTCATGGTTGGGCCTTTGGAGTTTGGGGAAGCAGCAGCGACTACCTCGATCCTGACGCAGATCTATCAAGATTATGAAGAAGCGATTCTCATCCTTCAAGACCTAGCCCCCCAGGCTGAACGCACACCGGCGTATCAAGTGAGTTGGTAGAATCATGGCAAGGACAGCAGCAGATTGGACTGTTTATCGCATATTTTTTAAGGGGAGTCCTACGCCTCTGGATGTAGAGACTCGATCTAGTTGGGCTATTGCCAAACATCGCGGGATGAGAATGGGCAGTTCTTTTTCGGACGACTTTGATAACATCGGCAAGTTTCAAAACACGATGCATTTATCCGGGCCGAAGCGCCTCTGGCCTACCGGATGGCGACCTGAAAATAAAGAGTTTTCAGGAACGCTCGCTGATATAACTAATTCGGAATCTGAGATGGAGGCAAACTATTGGCCGACAGAATCCATCGCAGGAATATTTCACCGCAACATCTATAGCGGAACAAATGTCCCGGCGGCAGGAGCAAAACCGATAACTATCGACGGCAATGCGTATCGCGTCTACTTCAAGAATTGCCCAGCAACAATGGATGTTTTAGCGGGGGGATTTGTAATAACAAAGCAGGAGAGCTTTAGAATGGTTATTCCTGGTGCCGAAACGACAGTCCATCGGATATCTCAAGGCGGAGGTTACATGGTCTACTTTTATGGTTACGGGGGTCAATTTTATCCAGACGAATACTCCTGGGGGGGCGGATCAACGCGAAGGTTTTTTGATTACGAGCTGCGCTATGGTTTAGCAGGATCAATGGGGTCTGGAGTTGGATATCCGGCGCTGCATCCAAACGACGACAATTTGGGGACAACGGCCTCCCTTGACTCGGCAGCCACATATCTTCCACTCTCTAATGTCCGGGCAATCGTTAGGCTTAATGCTTCCGATACAAATGTCGGATCAACAAATCCAAATGAGGTGCGTATTGTTCAACCTACAAAAACCGCTGCCGGCCTCTGGACAATCTTTCAGCCCTCTGCTGTTGGAGCTTCTCTAGAACTAACTCCGTAATAATATGGCTCAGATGAATTATCATTTTAATGATTGCGAGGCCGGGGTTGCCTATAAAGCAGTGTTTTCCATTCCAAAGGCCGGTGCAAATACCTTTGCCCTTAACACTGATTGGACTCCTTCCGCTGGAGATACCAAAATATCTCAGGGAGGTGGATCCGCAGCAAATACGACTAACAATCCGGGGCATCTTTACAACGGAATGTGGGCATTATCGTTAACGGCTACTGAGATGACTCCAGCATCATCTAATGCGAAGAATACAATCATTGTGACTATCGCTGACTCTAGCGACATCGACAGCGTTTGTCTGATCTTTAATACAAGTCAACGCAAGTGGGCGCTGGAAAGATCCTGCGTATACAATAGCTAGTCTTCTACTGCCGCCTGGATCCTCTCTCCCAGCCACCGCATGACCGGGACAACCATGCTATTCCCGCAAGCCTTGTAGCGTGGCCCATCTGGGCATTCCTCTGCCGGTTTACCCTTCCACGGAATCTGAGTGTAGTTATCCGGGAACCCCATCAAACGCTCGCATTCTACCGGGGTTAACCTCCGGACCACCATCTCTTGTTGGGTTGCCTCAACCACGGCATTGCCCCCACGAGGCCCCTCCGGACTGGGAGGGAAGGTAGTCAATGCTGAAGCCTTGTCGATCTCCTGGGATCCAGAGTGTGGGTTGTCCGACTTGATTGAGTTACTCGACTGCGAATCAATGTTGAAGGCCACCGCATGGGCAGCCCCCTGATTTAAAGTGAATGCGAGTTCCTCACTAGTTCCCTTTCCCTGTGGGCCAGCATCTGAGATTCTGTCGATTGTTGCGTTCTGTATGCAAATCGCATGGTTCTCCGTGGAGTTGAGGGTTGGCGCGGGATCACCATCTTCACCGACTCCCAACCCATTGCCCTTGCCCTCACCGTCGCTTCGGATCGCTTGATTCTGAATGGGTATGACGGTGGCAGTCTGACCGCAAACGTTTAATGGGGGAGCAAGATCCTCCTCTGAAGGCATCTCCTGACTCCCCTGGTTTGAGTAAAACGCCTGGGGTTTAGGTTCCACAATCGCGTTCAGCTTCCCTTGATCGGGCATGAATTGATTCTGACTATTGGTTAGCTGAGTAGGTGCAACATCGCTCCCATCCCACCATTTGGCCTCGGCAGTGACCACACAGTTATCAGTATCTTCTCGGTGAGAGAAGTTCTCCTGCGCTCGTAGGCAGTTGGCTACTTCCCGGTGCTGTTCGGGAACAAGTCCAGCTCCCCCTTGACTGAAGAGTTCTTCATTGGAGTATCCGGGACTTCCTTCACATCCTCTGTTGAGGGTTGGGTGAACTTCACCTCCTTCCCAATGACCGTCCGAAGAGCCTGATCTAGAAGAGGAGGGAGAATCTTTTCCTTGTTGTGGGCGCGCCGGAGAATTCCCTCGCAAGCACGTTCCGATAGAAAGTATTTCTCCGGGGTCTGGGATTGAAGAATCATCGACAAGCTCGGAAGGGATGGCAAGGGCAAAGACCCGCCTACGGCGCTGTGGAACACCGAAGTATTGGCTGTCGAGGACGCACCACGCCACTCGCCGTCCACGTCCCAAGATTCTGCCAGCTTTTGACCATTCTTTGATAGGAGAACAGTCCTCCCCGGATAGCTCGGAGAATAGGCATCCGAGTGCGTTGTCTGGGGTGTTGAGGACTCCGGGAACATTTTCCCAGAGGACGATTGGTCGGGGCTTTCCGGCGCGAAGTCTAATTCTGTCTGCATGGTTTATGAGTTGTGTATAGGTTAGTGTTAGGTTTCCTCTTTCATCATCGAGAGATCGTCTTTGGCCTGCATGGCTGAATGCCTGACACGGCGTCCCCCCGACCAGTAGGGAGGCTTCTTCAAATATTCTATCCGGCCATTCCCGGAACGCTGTCATGTCTCCCAGATTGGGAACATCAGGGTAGTGATGCTTGAGAACCGCTGATGGAAACTTCTCTATCTCAGAGAAGCCCACCGGCTCCCAGCCTAGTCCTTTTCCATCCGGGGTCTGAGTCCATGCCAATGAACATGAATCGACTCCGGAGCAGATACTTAGGTATTTCATTATTGTATTTGGTATATTGGATTCGTTTCCAGCCAATCAACGGGAGAGGCCTCTCTCCCAATGTAGACCAGTTTGTTTGTCATTTCAGCCTCCGCGATGGGTTGTCCCCAGGCGGCAGTTGGAGGTGGCCCACCAACAATAGGCTCACATCGATCAATGATCCCACCGGCGCTGATCTGAGTTCCTTTAGGAATCTCTGATATAGATCGGTAGGCCTTCTCTATCCATTGGCCGGAACTTGGAGTGTCCGGGTGCTTTGGTGAATCCTCGCAAGGCTCAGTGCCACAAGCGTGGCAATATCCTTGAGGGGCATGAACATCTAGCAGTTCGTTGCACATAATGGTTAAAGATGATTAATGTTGACACAATGTGAAACATCGTGCTACTCTTGTCAACTATGGAAAAAACGCACACACAAATGGGGCCAAATGAGGCCGTCATGTGGCTACGCGAGAACACCAGTGCGAACTGGTCACGGTCAAAGTTCTACCGGCTCCGCCGGGCAGGATGGTTTGACGGGGAGATCCGAAACGATAAGGGCTGGAATATGTTCACTATCGAGGATTTGATCGCTGGCTGCGAGAAACTGAACATCAAGGTGAGGGAGGCTAATCATGCATAATGAAACTCCTACGAACGCCGAGTATCAGGCTTGGCTCCAAGCATACAATCGCCAAATGCGAGCCTGGAGGATTGAGTCTTATGAGCTGCAAAACAAAGCAAAGCGGTTAGGCATCCTGACAGCTACCTCAATGGCCGGCTTTATTATCTCTCTAGTGGGGATGCAGGTCGGGGCGATGGTTACCTGCATATGCTTCGCGACGTTGTCAGAATTCATTAGATTCCGATTGAACGCTAAGTCAATACGCATTGATGATAAACGAGTTAGAGCTTCCGAGAACAGGAGGTATTATGACTATGGATAGTGAGCTTAAAAAGGTGCTTAGAAAGGTTCCCAAAAAGACAAACAAATATCGGGCAAAGCGTTCCGGGAGCGCACTATTTGGTGGAAGAATGTTTGACTCCAAGGCAGAACGGGATCGGGCAGAGATTCTCAAGGCGATGGAACAAGACGGCAGCATTACCGATTTGGAACTCCAACCCCAGGTCGTCTTGACCCGCGCCGGAATTAAATATAAGCCTGACTTCGCTTACACTGACGAAGATGGAATCCGATTCTGGGAAGACGTAAAGGGCGTTGAGACTGAGGGTTTTAGGATCAAAGCAAAGCTCTGGTCATGCTACGGGCCGGGGCCATTGAGGATAACCAAAAGAAAGTCGGTAAAGGCTGGGTTTCAAGTGACGAAGACAATATACATCAAAAACAATGAGTAATTGGATCAAGGTTCGGAGTAACCTAAGAACATCTCCAAAGGTAGTCATAGTGGCTTCACAGCTAAGTGTGACTCCCATAACGGCGCTAGGGGCAATATGCACTTCCTGGATGCTGGCAGACGAACACGCTGACGAGCATGGTCTACTCAAGGATATCGACCTCTTAACATTGGATGCTATGATAGGCATCGACGGGCTGGGAGAAGCCATGGCCAAGGTCGGTTGGGTCAAAGAAACCGGCAAAGGAGTGCAGTTTGTGGACTACGAAAAACACAACGGATCCACCGCAAAATCAAGGGCTAGAGATCAACAGAGGAAGCAGTCGTCCAGATCGCGTCCGAAAAAGACCGGACAGAAAAAGGACAATACGGGGACTAGAGAAGAGAAGAATAAGAATAGAGAAGATAATATAGAAGATAATAATAATAATGTTCAGAGCGAAGACTCTGAACCTACTTGGTCAAAGGAAACCGGGTTTGAAAGAATCACTGACGAGGATTATGCGGAATGGCGTGAGGCTTATCCAGCTGTTGCCATCAAGCAAGAGTTAGCCAAAGCGAATCAGTGGTTATTGTCGAATCCAGCCAAGAGTCACAAGAGACTCTGGAGGAAGTTCATCACCAATTGGCTCAACGCTGTTCAGCGGCGTGGAGGGACAAGGGGATACTTGCCATCGAAGCGACCCGGTGAAATAGAATACAAAGCATTAAACTAAAATAGACATGGGAAAAATAGAACAAATAGACATCAAGGAGGATAGCTTACGCAAGGCCTCTCTAATGGTCTTGTCATGCTTCTGCTCAGAGGGATTGCCTCTCTCCGGGAAGACTGGTGATCAAGCCTTAACGATAGCTAGAGGGATCGTTCCTTCTGGAGAATACTTCGCCAATCCGATATATGGACAGCTCTGGGATTGGATCTTAGAGCTACAGACGATGAATAAGCCTCTGAGCTTAGTGGCATTGGCTTCACACATGGCAAACAAAGGTGAGCTAGGGGATGGGAAGTTCCCAACACACGCCTGGGTGGAGATGATGGATGCCGTAGACGAAGCTGAACACGCTGCCGATCACATTGAGTTCTACTCTCAGGAGGTCGCCACATCGCATATCGCCAAGACAACCCATTCAAAGCTCTCAGACATTACAACCGATGTCGGCAAGGGGCATTTGGATCTCGATCAAGTAGAGGAAAGTATATTTGCTCTCAAAGAGTTGAAGACTTATGCGAAGGATTCCGCTCCTATGCAGATGGGTAGTGTCTTGAAAGAGGTTTTGAGCGCCCAGGAGATTAATCATTCCAGCCCCGGCATCAAGGGTGCAAGAACCGGATTCGATCTTGTAGATCAACTCTTGGGAGGACTCCAGCCCCAACAGTTTGTCATTGTGGCGGCTCGCCCTTCAGCCGGAAAGACAGCGTTGGCTTGCAACATGATAGCCGGTCTTTCTGCGAATGGGCATCGTAGCTTATTTATCAGCTTGGAGATGACCAGAGTTCAATTGGGTAACCGATTGGTGGCAGGTGTAGCAAACACAACCTATGCCAAGGCATCATTTGAGGAGAATCCATCAGTAGCGGAGCATCATAGAATCACCAAGGCAATGAAGGATATGAATTCCTGGCCGCTAGAGATTTATGATCCACCAACAGCCACCATCGCCGGTGTATGCTCCAAGATTCGCGAGGCTGGAAAGTTAGGATGCGAAACGGTTTTCATTGACTACATTGGGTTGATTAGACCGGATACCAAGGCTCAAAAGGAATCGCGCTTCATGCTCATCACTGATGCCTCTACTCAGATCAAGGCAGCAGCTAGAGCGTCTGGAGTGTGTGTCGTTTGTTTAGCACAACTGCGAAGAGAGAGTGAGCGTTCAGATAAGCCAAAGCTCTCAGACCTCCGGGAGAGTGGTCAGCTAGAGCAGGATGCCGATGCAGTGGCATTGATTCATCGTCCTGACCGTGATAGCGAAGACACACATGAGAGGAGTGAGATACTCATTGCGAAGAATAGGAATGGCCCTACCGGATTCATCAAGATGGTGTTTGATCGCGAGGCCATGAAGTTCACCGAAAGCTATTCCGATGATCGTTAATCTAGAACCCGACGAAATTTTGGTGTGCGAAATGCTGGGCCGGATGAGGTCGATTGTTGCTCGTAGTGCCGGAGTCCTCGATAGAAAGATGGGCGACCAGGATGGTAGCGAAGCAGATGTGATGGGGATGATCGCGGAGTATGCTTTTGCCAAGCAATACAATACATTTCCAGACCTTGGCCTTACTCCCAGAAGCGGAAGCGCCGATGGGAGGCTCAAAGGATACCGATACGACATCAAGGCAACTAAATACATTGATGGCCGGTTATTGGCCACCCGGAAGCATAATCCAGATGTAGACATTTATGTCTTGTGCATCGTGGATGGCAGCGAGGTGGATATTAAGGGCTACGCTACCAAAGAGGAGCTAATTCATCCGGGAAACTTGAAAGATCTCGGCCACGGCAAGGGTTACTCATTGAGTCAATCCGAGCTACGGGAATTCAAGTAGCGCATCCACAAGGAATAGTATATCTTTCCCCATGCCGGGGAAAAGAAACACCTATGCACCGCCAGTTCCGATGCCTCAAGCAAAGGAGAAAACGGGTAGGACTATCACTATTTACAAAAAGAAGCCGCCCCCTGGGTATGTAGTTAAATCCGGCGACACTCTGTCTGCGCTGGCTCGGCAATGGGCAACTACGGTCAAAGACATTGCCAGGATCAACAAAATCAAGGATCCAAACAAGATTCGCGTTGGGGACAGGTTGAAGAAACCTCCAATGAATAGGATGCCTCCAGTCGCCATTGATCCCAGGACGGGGAAACCCGTGGTTTTATAAGGGATTTGAAGTATTTTATGCAAACTAAGGTAGGAAATCTTAGATAATCAATTTATGGCCTCCTCATATAGTAATTATTTAAAGACAATAGCTCCGGTTAAGGGGTCTTCCGGCAAGAACGGAATGGCGCCAGTGAACCCCCTGTCACCACTGTCTACGACTGCAAGGATTGGCCCTATCTTCGGGGGGAACAAAGTATCTGCCAAGGTCGCTGCCAATCCAACTAAGATGCGGGGATCGTCAGCCAATCTCGGTGTGATTGCCCAGGCCGATTTGTTGCGCGATCCCTACAATCTTGGGTTTAATCCCGGTGGCAACCCAGGAGGTGGTCCAGGAGGAGGCACAGGAGGGTATCCGGGTGGAGGAAACGGAAACGGCAACGGAGGTAATATTGGAGGAGGAGATGGGCAAATGGGTGGAAAAGGCCAAGTGGGCGCGGATTACATGGATCCATTTGAGAAATGGCCAAGAAAGGACAATCAAAGCAAAGGAATCAAAGAGACTTGGCATCGTCGGTTCAGACGTAAGCCTGGTCGTCGAGGGAGCTATGCCATTGCCGGCAAAAGAATTTATGCACAACGCTAGAATTTAATATATATTAACAATAACTTAGAACGATTATGCCTAGATCAATTTATCAAACGGGGCCAAGCCCAAAACGTCAATTGCAGTCTCCATTCCGTGGACGTGGAGGAAGTAGCGGAGGTGGAGGAGGTGGAGGATTTCGTAGTAACTGGGGAACCGGAGGGAATGAGGGAAACTTCGCCGGGTTTGAATTTGATCGCTGGCAAGCTCTTCACAGGGCTGGTAAAGACCCTAGTCAATTTGCTCAAGGAGTAGAGGACAGATTTCGATCAGAACGTAGAGGCATTGAGGATCGCGCTAGAGGAGATCGCAGACTTAGTCGCCGTGATCGTCGTTTCGCAGATATTCGGGCAAGGCATCGGGATCGCCGGATCCGCCGAGAAGAACGAGCGGAACGAAATGCTGACCGCGCCCACCAAATGGGACTGGCCAGGATACAAGCTGGCGGGGGATTCTTGAACCGTATGCGCTCCCCAAACCGGCATCATAGAGGGTAACAATGGCTAGGGTTCCATTCCAAGGTCGTCGCTCAAGGACGATGGCACACTCTGATCCTTCCGCCTGGGAGAGATCGGTTCGTAAGAACGTCCAGCTAGGGGGCAAGTATCCCGTTCGCATTTCTCAAGGTATGTCATGGAAGGGGCATGGAGCATCTCCCGGCAATCGCGAGAAGAGGGCGCAAGAAAGAGCTATGCGTCGTCAAAGAGGGCAAGCCCTAAAGAATATGAAGGGGCGAGCCTCTAAGAGAGCAGTGCTAGAGGATAGGTTGCGTAAGATGGGGGATAAGGGCTTTGCGCAGCGTGAGGCTTGGAAGAATGCACCCCGCGAGTTACAAGATGCATACTTAGATGAACTCCCAGAGGTGGAACAAGGTGGATTGCCATATTTGGAGGGCGCGCCTGGGCAAAAAACAAATTTACGCCCCGTCACAAAACTTTTTTAAGTTATGCCAAACGTAGCAGGAAAAAAATACCCATACACAAAGTCCGGCAAGAAAGCTGCCGACAGAGCCAGGAAGAAGCTCAAGAACATGAAGCCGGTGCTGAAGAAATATACTTCTAAATATTAGGCAATGGCTGAGTTGAGTTACACTCCTCGGGAACGAGAGAAGCTCCAGGCAAAACGTCTGAAGCGCATGAATCCTGCGCGTCGGATAAATGACCTGGATGCTCCTAGAAGCAGACGCTCTCGGCCTATAGCTGCGCAGCCTAGACCTTTGGTTCCACGTCAGAACCTGGCAGACGCAGAAAGAGAATACGCTAGTTTGCAGCGTTTACTGCAGCAGGGAAAGATACCGGAACGTGAGCTACGGACTGGAAGACCCCAGCGAAGAATGCGTGAGCTTGAGCGGATGGTATTCCCGAAGGGATCACCGGCTCCAAGAAGATCCGAGCCAATGATGGATGATTCAATGGTGGATATTGTGCCAGAAGAATCAGCGGAAAGACTTCCTCCAGGAAGACCAAGGGGTAAGAGATAATGGGTCGCCAGAAGTCCAAAGGCAAGAAGATGATCGAGGACATGAAGTATCGTCTTCCTTATCGTTATTCCTACTTGGCCCCTATGCTTCAGGCGATGAACTATGAAACACATCCCCGGTCAAAGAAGCCCATCACAAGGAGAAGTGGGGGAAAACCAATCCCCCGGAATGAACCAATAGATGAGTGGAGAGCAGGGACAGCAAAAGGCAACCTCGACATTTACGATGCACCTCGACGGTTCAACTGGAGTGCAGCCGATTACGGCCCAGAAGGAAGAAGAGGAACTAAATCTGGAACTAAAATGGAAAAGGATTATCAGTCAGCTGATGCTAGAGCTTTGCGTGACGCGAAGAGGATTGAGCGAATTGAAAGAGAGGAGCTAGAAGACTCAATCGACAAGCCATTGCCTCCTGACCTACGCAAAAAGTTGCGCGAGAAGTTTTTAGAAAGCCCGCCAAAAGACTGGAAGTAGAAATCCCCGGAAACTTGGTGTAGATTTCGGATAACAATTTAATAGCCACGGCTGTCCCGCAGCCAAACAAAAACACACGCCATGAGCATTAGCGCAGATACCGTTAACGATACACATCACCACACAAACCGGCAATCCTTCGGCGCAGCCGGGGTAATTCTAATAGATGATACGAATGCACATACCGGCCCATTCGTAGCCATCCAGGCTCTGGAGGACGCTGCCGTAGATATCTCCGAGTGCGATATGTCATTTATCGAGGATGTCGCTGACTTTACAATTCCGAAGGGGCTGACCATCTATGGTGAGTTCACCTCCATCGAATTGGATTCTGGTAAGGTCTTAGCTTATTACAAGTCCCGGTAGTCATGCCCCCAGGACTAGGATTAGGTGGCGGTGCATCCGCTGACCCAGCAAGCACACTGTTTGGCGCACCCAATCTGGTGCTGGATAATTATCCCGGAGCGCATAGGGCGTATTCGGTTCGCAAGTTGTCTAAGAACTATGAGGGCTATGCCATGAAGGTGCGCGAGGGGTCGGGAATGAACTACACCAACGATATCGCCTTTGATGACGATGGGCGGGTTTCACTAGACTCTAAGATTTACAATCGGAGCGACTCAGGAACTAATGGAGTCACTTTAAGTAGTTACTTGAGCGGCTACAGCAATCCCGATTTAATGGTGACGACTTGGTATGACCAATCAGGGGAGGGCGTGAATGCGGTGCAAACTGCTCCCACTCAACAACCCATACTTTATAAGAACTCTGGAGGATTAGTTACAGAAGGTAGCCCCGCAAGGGCAGCCTTGGAATTTGATGGGACTAATGACCATCTTAGCATTGATGATGCGGGGTTATCATTTGGGTCAACCTATGCATTTGCTGTCTTTAATAATACTAGCTCTAGCGGAACAAAGGTCGTTTGGAGTTTAAGCAGTGGGTCGTCGGGTTGGTTTACTCACATTCATATCAGCGGTTCTGATGCGCTTTATTATGATCCTGGATACCCTTACCCATCTTATTTTTATCCTCAAGTAACGGGACAACACTACTGGGCTTACAAAGGCATCGACGGATCGCAAATTTTATACAAAGATGGAACAGCGTCAGGCGAAGGTAACCTTACTGCCACTGATGCCTTTACTGATACATCCCCAACGCTTTCCAACGGGATAGGTGGAGTTCCCGGCGTGGGCAGCTTCTACTGGCCCGGAGAATTTCAAGAACTTATCGTGTATGATTCCGATCAATCTTCTAATCGCTCCAATATTGAATCGGACATTAACACGGAGTATGACATTTCATAATGCCTTATTTAATATTTAATAGTTTTGAAGAAGCCATTGCCCGTTCTGACCAAGCCGGGGAGGACAAACCGTTGCCATATCACAGGGGGGACAATGACCCAACTCGTTATATGTGGCAAACAATAGCAGAACAGGGGAACGACCCTCGCGGAGCTTTGAATATTGATTGGGAGCAGTCCTTATTAACAGAAGACGAAAAGGATGCTTTAGTCGATGAGCTACCCTCCAATTGGACGCAGTCGCCAAATCCTTTTGAGTAATGAAAGCGCTTCTCACGGCTTTTCTCCTGGGGCTTGCGATCTGTCAGGCGGATCTACCTGCGCCAGAGCTGACCACGTTCTACGACCACACTGAGGAAGTGTTTGGTATGTGGTGGGTGAGTGCTGGGGCAGAATACAATTATATCCTAGAGGTAAATGAGTTTGACGGCTTTGGCTGGTTTACGGTGGCGACTTGGGTTGCTCCTGCCAAGAATTCGGTTATGTCTGGCTATACCTACATTCAGTGGGAGAACGCAGCCATTGCGCGAGTGCGAGTCTATCCGGCTTCTCCTTCTCCAACCCCGCGAGATAACGCAAGGTGGAAAATACTAACCCCGGCACAGTGGTGAAACCCAACAGCAAATTTAGCAGCGGAATTGATTCCAAGTTTCTAATATCACTAATGGTCGGTCTTGCTGTCCAGGCGGGAGGCATTGTCTGGTGGGCGAGCAACCTGCAAAGCTCAGTCGCACATAACAACTTCCAAATCCAAATGATGGCGAAGGACGTGGAGAAACACACAATTTTTGTCAGAGACTGGCCTGCAGGAAAATGGGGGAGCGGGAGTCTCCCAGACGACGTTAAGC
>Ga0163179_10000731_pt1 | contig 23362 bp, 60 predicted proteins | sample AtlANTMetagenome_FD_109643 | JGI IMG/M metagenome (GOLD analysis project Ga0163179, IMG submission 109643) | Marine eukaryotic phytoplankton communities from the Atlantic Ocean - Atlantic ANT 2 Metagenome | ecosystem: Environmental > Aquatic > Marine > Oceanic | place: North Atlantic Ocean...
AACGACATAGTTTTTAAAGCTAGAGCTGATGGAAGGTTTGGTTTTGGACCAAGCGGTGTAAGCTCAATGGGTGCCGGCACATTTGTGGTGGGCATCGACGGTGGGCATACATCAGATATAGCAATATCACAAAGGCTACAACACCTCGGAGACTCAAACACGTATCTAGATTTCCCTTCAGCTGATACGTTCAACCTTGTTGCTGGAGGCAATTCTTTTCTTAAGTACGATAGTGGAAATATCCTAATAAATAATGCAAACGCAGATGTTGATATGAAGGTCATGGCTGATGACGGGAACGTTATTTTAATAACTGATGCGTCTACTAATAGGGTTGGAATAGGAACAACGACTCCTCAAGTTACGTTGCACGTACACGCGGACTCTATTAATGATGGAGCTGTAACAATAAGTCAGTCAGATGATTCTGCTGATGCATCCCAATTAGATCTTTCAAAATCGAGGGGGTCAGGAGCTAGCCCAGCTGCAGTTCAAAATAACGACTTCATCGGCCAAATTAGAATGTTGGGATATGATGGTGATAGCTATGACAGTTTTGCCGACATCTATGCTCAAGCTGCCGGCACCATTAGTACCACTTCACACCCAACAAAGGTTATAATAAGAACCACTCAGGTAAGTGCTACCTCACCAGCAGTAGCTGTTACAATAGACGAAAATCAAGGAATGACTGTCGCCGGATCAATTTACGGCAAGATGAGACACATGACTCATCATCGATACAATGATGGCTCGGGCACAGGAAAAGAATATATACCTTGGGCTGGAACATCAGAACAGCCAAGCCCTAGCTATATCACTATGGGAGTTGCACCTTACAATGGCAGGCTCGCCAAAGTCCTTGTCAGATCATCGAAATCAGGCGGTATTGGCTCGACTGTGGTTGGTATGCACATTGGGACTGATGGTACAACAACCTTCAATAGCACAGCTGAAGAGACTGTAACAGTAAACATGGCTAGCGCAAACACAACTGGAACATTTAACTTTACAAGTGCAAATCATTTTGCAGCGGGTGACACAATAGCAGTTAGCATCGATCCAACAAGCGCACACGGAAATGTTAATGTTACCTGTGTCTGGGAGTACGACATTACAGCTTAAAACTAGTTCAAGTTACCTTTTTCACAATACATATTTACATTAGGGTTGTTATGAAGGTATCTGAGCTATCAGCTGGGCTATTGCTTAAGCCAAAAGAAGGTTTCGAGTGGAGATTGCAAAAGTCTGTCTACGCTGATAAGCTTCTATGCCTTACCATTCAGCGATGCTCTAGACCACAATGTGAGAGCAATGTTGTGATTTACGTGGGTGAGAGAGACGAAGAAGACATTTCTTACGGAAAGCAGATGGTGCTTTGGCAAGGCAAGAAGATTAGTGTAAACCCTGCAGCCTGGCGCTGTATAGAAATAGTGAATGTGAAATGATATTTCTTTTCATGCTGGGATTTCTCTCGTTTAATCCTTTAGAAATGTTTAGTGTTGACTCTGACTATGCCGCCCAGCGGTGCAAATCGAGAGAGTGTACATGTGCTGTAAGCCTATCTCGAGTGTCTCCGAGGTTAATTAATTTTGAAACAGTAAGCGCTCAGAGTGCTTATTTTGAAGAAGGTTCAGACTCTCTCTCTGTCTCGCAGAAATCAGCAATAAGTCAACACCTAGCATTAAATCCTACACAGAGATACTTTACTGTTACGGGTTACGCAGATGGGTGTGGAAGTGATAGCTATAATAACTCGCTGTCATATCGTCGAGCGCTTGCTACTAAGAGATATATTAAGTCAATTAGATCGAGCGCTGTCGTGGCTATTCGTGCTGTCGGAGAAATATCTAGCACCCACGATAGCCGATCAAGAAGGGTTGACATTCAGTCTCAGGACAGCTCTAGTGCGTTCCCAGCCTATCCAGAGATATCTGCAGATGTGTATTTAATAGATGCATCAGGATCTATGTCGGGTAGCTACCAGTACTGGCTAGAAGCAATTTCACAGGCTAGGCCGTCAGGATCTCGCGTCTACATTTCCTATGACGGCTACTGTCGAGCAGGCCAAGATGCTCTAAGTATTGCCCCAGGGGGCGGCACTGAAATTTGGTATTCATACTGGTATATCATAGACCGCATGAGCCCAGGTCAGACTTTACTTATTATTAGTGATTTTCAATCGAGAGTTCCGCTAACTAGATCTGAAGGTATTCGAATTAGAGAGAAAGTAGATCGAGCGGGTGTAAGGGTGATATCAATAGTTCCATAGGGGTTTGTATGAGTGAGAATTGGAGAAAGGGTGACTTAGCTTTGTGTGTAGGTGGAAAAATAGGAAAAGACCAGGATAGCTCTTCACCTACTTTTTCAATTTGCAAAGTTCTTGAGGTTGGTCAATTTGATTTGCTTTTACAAGAATATCCTGAAAGATCATTTAGCAAAACTGAGATTGCACCAGCTGAGGGCTGTATTAAAATTCCAGTCGGAGAAGAGAATGTCTTTACACAGCCTGCATCAAGACCCAGGGTTGGTGATCTTGTATATGCTTTTTCATCAACAAAGTATGGCAAGGAAGAGTCTTTCAGCGGAATTCTTTACTCTATAGAGTATAACTTTGGAAAGCCAAAGACATGCCAGGTTTTATGCGGTGAAGACATTAAGGTTTCTCATTACGAAAATCTTTTAGTTTTACAACAAAATAGTGAACAGTGAGAGCACTAGGGATAAAATTATATGTGGATTTTTATTTGATATGAAAAGTATTGTGAACTTTCAACCAGTCTTAGAGTCAGGAGATCTTGTTGAAATACACTCCTGGAGAAAAAGGTATGAAGCACCTCGCGTAGGTGTTGTCCTTAAGCCTGTGTGTGAAGCCGCTGTAGATGACTTTTCAAGATATGATGTATTAATTGAAGACGAAGTTGTAACTATTCGAAGAGACATGCTTCACAAAATTAGAAAACAGTAGACTAGTTGCACGTGCAGCTTGCAGCTAGTAATTGTATAATAAGAGTGTACCCAGTATAACAAGAAACACAAGGTAGGAAAATGAATACTTTAAACATGGAAGACACTAGGCGAGATAAAATTATCAAGGATCTTCTTCTTAGAAAGCCCAAGGGAGAAAAGGGACAAAATCCCACATACGATGTTGTTGAATATTACTGCTACGATGCTCGCAAGCACAAGAACCGTGTCGAGTGTGATCATGTCGGCTGGGGCTATCAAGACGAGACGTTGTGGGATATTGGGTTTCGATGTGAATCTGATGTTCGCGAATATGTTTTCACTAAATTTTATAAGACTGAAGAGAACAATCACGAGTACTATCTTACATCTGGCCAAAGAGCCGGTGTAACAAGAAAGACCAATCGTATTTATAGTCGAATTCGAAATGCACTTCGAAGAGTTCAAGGATCGGGAAAGATTCCAGGACTTTATCAAGTAAGTGTAGGGTACGGAACACGATTCTTTTTCTTTGGTGAATCTTCTCTGGAGGTGAAATCGCTTGCCCAGATGATGCTTGAGCCTATTTATCCTGACGAGCATTTTGATGTTCGATTTGTTGACAGGGCTGTCCCAGGCGATATTCTCGATCAGAATGTTCCATCATTTGAAAAAATTGAAAGAGAAGTTAGGCAGAAGCGAGAGAGAGCTGCTGAGCTTATTGCAGCAGCTGAAAAGATTGAACATCAAGCTGAGTATGTTAAGACACTTATTACACAAAACCTTGAAATTGCAATGCGTGTAAGTTAGAAGCTTATTATTTATAATATGAAGGTAAACAACACAAACCACAAAAATACAGGAGTTAGCTGTGGATATTAAAACTTTTCAAACTGTTGCCTCATCCCTTCCCCCGGATATTGCAATTCTTCTTCGCGGGCCTACCGGAATTGGTAAGTCTATGCTGGCTAGCGGAGTTGCAGAAAACCTCTCTATGCCATTCATTGATGTTCGAGGTTCCACAATGCAAGAAGGTGATGTCGGTGGTTATCCGGATATTGAGGGCATGAAGGAGAACGGCATCATGACATTCTGTATGCCAAGCTGGTTTGTTCGGGCATGCAACGAGCCTGTGGTTCTGATGCTTGATGAGCTTAACCGTGCTCTTCCCGGTGTCATGCAATCCTTCTTCCAGCTAGTTCTTGATCGCGAGCTTGGTAACGATGCCAACGGTGTCCCATACCGACTGCACCCCGAGACTCGGGTAATTGCTGCTATCAACTGTGGTAATGAGTACACTGTTGAAGAAATGGACCCCGCTCTTCTTCGTCGATTCTGGGTTTGCGACCTCGAGCCTACAAAGGATGACTTCATCTCTTGGGCTACAGGCAAGCTTGCTCCCACTGTTGTTGACTTTATTGCACAACACCCTGAGCATCTTCGAGTAGATCCTTCTTCGGTCGAAGCAGGTACTGTCACACCAAACCCTGCTTCATGGCACCGACTTGATACCTCACTCAAGCACGCTGGCCTTATTGAAACCCCAGATGCAGGTGGCTTTTATGCTCTCTGTACGGGGTTCATTGGAACTGAAGCCTCTATCCAGTTTGTTGACTTTGCACGAAACTACAGCCGACAGGTGACAGCTGAGGATGTCCTGGATAGCTTTGATGATTTCAAGGATAAGCTGGAAGACATGACAACTGACAGGGTCAATGCTCTTATCAACAAGGTGGCTGAGTGGTGTAAGGACAACGACCTTACACTTAACCAAGCTAAAAATCTCAAAAGCTGGTCCAGCCTAATGGGTGATGAAGTTGTTGTCTATCTCTGGAACACAATTTCATCAACACAGAATCTTCCCAATATCCAGAAGCTTCACAAGCTTATTGGAAGTCGAATTGTCAAGGCTGTTCAGACTAGCCGAAACATGGAGAAGTAATGCGTGTAGCTTTGAGAAAATTAACATACAATATTAGTGTAAAGGAGGCCACACATGGCAGATCACGGAACTAGCACTGAGATTGCAGGAAACATTACAGCAACTGAGGAAGAGGCTAAGAACTTTAGCCTCGACCCGCATCTTCTTAACCTTATGTGGGACGAACCCTTTTTCTCTTCGGTTTTGCGACCGATTACAAAGGTTAAGACAGATTCTATTCCAACAGCAGGAGTTCTTGCAAAAGAAGGTTCAATTATGATGTGGTGGAACCCTATGTTTCTCGCATCACTAACTCCTAAGAAAGTTAAGGGTCTCCTTAAGCATGAGTGCTATCATCTTGTTTTTGAACACACTACAGCAAGAAAACATGACCCTCACGTCTTGTGGAACTACGCAACAGACCTTGCGATTAACTCTGTGATTCCTGAGGACGAGCTTCCTGAATGCGGACTTATTCCCGGCAAAGAGTTTACTCCCCTTACCGAAGAGCAAAGGGAGAAGATGGGTGATGACGCTATCTCTAGATACGAGCTAATCTCAAATAAGATTGCTTCATTTCCGAAAGAAAAATCTTCTGAATGGTACTTCGCTGAGCTCATGGACGATGAAGAAGTTCGAGAAGCAATTGAGAAGAACAACGAATCAGGTGACTTTACTCTCTCCATGGATGACCATGAAGGGTGGGGAGAGATGTCTGAAGAAGAGCGTGAGCTAATTAGGGGTAAAGTAAAGCAGGTCCTTCGAGAAGCTGCCAAGAAGGCAGACTCATCCAACAGCTGGGGATCAGTCCCGTCGTCTATGCGAGCTGAGATTAGGAAGCTAATTAGTAATGAGGTAGACTGGAGAGCTATTCTTAAGACTGCAATTGGAACAAAGAAGCGTGCTGGTCGAGACACAAGCATTAGACGACTAAACCGGAAATATCCTGGTATCCACCCTGGAAGTAGACGAAAATACACATCTTCATGGGCAGTTTATGTTGACCAATCTGGCTCTGTTGATGATGAAAGTCTAGGTCTATTGTTCGGTGAGCTAACTCATCTCGCAAAGAGAACTTCTTTTGATGTTTATTATTTTGATACTGAGGTTGATGAAGAGAACATGTTTTCCTGGAAGAAAGGACGCTCAGTAAACCCACGCAGGACTCGTTGTGGAGGTACAGACTTTGAAGCACCGACAGAGCATGCCCACAAACATTCAGAAAAGTATGATGGATACATAATTCTAACAGACGGCTATGCTCCCAAGCCCAAGCCTTCTAAGATGCGAAGGGTATGGATTATTACCCCTGACGGATCACTCCAGTTTAACCATGGCAGAGACGTTCTAGTTAACATGAAGAAAGAGCAAAAGAAGGAAGCTGCGTGAATAAGAATCTTGAGATTCTAAAGACTATGTGTCTCACCTGGTCAGACGATCAAGTGTATGAAGCCTGGAATATTATTGCCGCAGAAGGGAAGGATAGAAAAAACAAGGCTGTTTCTAGACTTAAAGAAAATCTAGTTGTCGGAGACACTGTAGTGTTTGAGGGTCGAAAGGCTGGAAAGTGCACCGGGGTGATTGTGAGAGTTAAGAGAAAAAAGGCAATCGTGAATGTTTCAGGTAGAGACTGGAATGTTCCCCTGTCCATGCTCAAGAAAATCTAAAATGGAGAGAGAAAATGCTACGATTTGATGATGGAGTCAATATTGATACAAGCAGTGATCTTCGAATTCTGCGACTGCGTGATGGGTATTATGTAGTAGGCGAAGGGATGTGTATCCCAGTAGCTGACAGAGACGAAGCGCGTGAAGTGATCGAGGAGATGAAAAGTGATAGGGAAGGATAGTCACCGAAAGGAGAAGAAACAATGATAAGAGTGAGACACATTTTAGATATAGAGACAGTATCCAGCCTTACTGTTGGTCAGGCAGTAACTCTAATTGCTGGGATAATCAAGAAGGCGCCACGCCTTGGTGATCTAACTGTTAGAGAGTTGACATGCATGTCACTAGAGGAAGAAGATCCAGTTGGAATCTATATTTTTGGAGATGAAAGTGGAAAGATACTCTACGTAGGAAAGACTCACGGCAGGTCTTTTCACGAAAGAATGCTGTCCCATCTTGACTCTCGAGAGCCGATCCCTGGGAGCCCACATCTTGCACAGTTTGTTTCAAGTCAAGTAAAGAAAGATTCTAGGCTTTCCAGGTCAGACGCCGTAGACAATATCTTGAATATGAGAATGCTCTGGGTGCCGGTTCCTAAGAAAGGAGATCAAGAAACGTACAAAGAACTAGTGTCTCTCGTGGAGAGGCGACTGCTCTGGTCAAAATCTCTTAACCCAGTTTTTAACTCAGAAAGAGTAAAGAAGAACTCAGTCATAAGCTTGAAAGGGAAAAGAAGAGAGCTCTCCCTTGAGTCAAACCTATTTAGCCTTGATGATTCACTGCGTGTAATTTAAGGGTCTTTTATAATATAATAAGGTAGCAGGTACAAACTAAGGAGTTACCGGTGCCAAGAAAGAGTCGTGATTTAAGAATGAGCCAGACGCTCTCACTTATCGAAAATTATGAAAAGAGTAATCTTAGCCTAGACTACAGATACAAGTTCCTGGTAGATGCTATCCGGAGACTGCAGGCAGGCAAGACTCTTACTACGCGCCAGCGTTCCTGGCTAGATAGTCTTATTGAAGAGGGTGCACCTGAGATTAAGCGAGACAACATGCTTATTGAGAAAATTAGAGAAGCGATGGAGCTTAGGGGCATGGAGCATAGAGCTAGTGTTCTCAGAGACTTTGTTAATCGTCTCTCTTGCGGCAGAGAGCTTTCACCTAAGCAGACTACCTTTCTAAGCGGAATGCTCAAAGAGGCGGATGACATACGCGAGAGAGGGCCTTATGAACCTACAGATTCTGAAAAGATTCGATTATCGCAGTGTGTTATGCTCGGAGAGGGGTATTCTTCTATGTATTGGCAAACTCACCCGGGTACTGCTAGAGCCCTAAGGGCTGTAAGAGAGTGGATTGAAGGCAATTCAGAATCTATAGATGAATGGTCTGCCAACAAGATTACAAGTGCAATGGCATCAAAGCTCCGTGAGCTTAATGAATCTCCTTATGCCTCTTCGGGAGATCTTGTCTGGGTCAAGATCGAGGACACAATGATTACCGGAGTCGTTTCAGGTACTCCGGAGGTCTGCGAAAGAGGAGAAATTAAATACCCGGTTCTTACTGGGAGCGAGCTTTTAATGCTGACAAAGGCTCGATTAGCAAAAAGAAAAACTAGATAAGAGGATAAGTTTGAAAGTAGGCGACTTAGAAGTGGGAATGATGATAACACCTGTTAGAAACAGGTGGACTGATAGCAAGATGAGCTTCAACCTTAGGGAAACAGAGATGACGCTACAGGTTCAAAAACCTAGCAGTAAGATTCTATCCAAGAAGGTGCTCATGTGTGATATTACGGCTCATGGTAGACCAGGGAGCCCAGAGGTTGGAATATATATGGGAAAAGAAAAGTCAGAGTACTGGATGAGCGGGGTGAAGACACATCACCGAATACTGGTTGGAGACTCTCTCGCCAGAATATCTGGCTACGAGTTTAGATGGATTGAGCCAGTAAGTTGAATATAAGAAAAGTCTTTCCTGTCGTTAGTGCATGGTGGAAAAAAAGAGAGCGCTCAACTGATATAGAAAAAAGATGTGAAGAGAGAGTGTACTCTGTCACACAAAATTATCATAGAAATATAAGTGAACAAACAAACCACATAGTCTATAATAAAAAAGGAATAATTAAAAAGAAGTAAGATGAGAGCATCAAAATCTCTGTATGTGGCTTACAACGACTGCGAGGGCTCTTTTGCTCTTTCAGAAGATGCAGTTGCCTGGATGGCTGATCATGGAGTCAAAGGTGCAAATCAACTCCTTAGAGAAGTTAGCAAGAGTATGTCTAGAATATTTCCAAGAGTAGACGACTCTCTTATCGGAGTTGAAAGGCACGATACGCTGCTTGCACTTTGTATTAAAGAGCTAGGATCAGAAAAAGTGTCTGGCGAGCGATCTCTTATTAGATTAAGGGAAATAAAAGGTAAAAAGTATATGATAAAAAATACCGGCGGGATTGAAACCGTTCTAACACCCGAAGAGATTATCTGGGTAGAGGTTGGCTGAAGTGAACGATACAAGCATCGGTCTTGGAAATTTAATACTCAGAAGTCAATCTGGAGATGATATTTCTTTGCGACTCTCGTACGAGGATGAAGTATTTAAGCTTGCATTCTCGTCTGTGAGTGATGAATACTTTACTATCGTTATGGAAGATTCTAATGATGTAGGCTCACTAGTTGATCTTTTAGAGTCTTGCTTTAGCTTTTCATAAAGGAGGGGCATACAATGCCAAGTGTACTATCGAGCTAAAAATCTAGCGATTAATAATGGAAGACCTTATCATGTAGTTGCTATTCTGCGACGGAAAGGTAGTGTTGTCAAGATTGGAGAAAATACCAGTAAGACACATCCCCGCTTTAAGCGACAATACGAAGACGGGTCATGGGCATCTCATATGCATGCTGAAATGAATGTTCTCAGATTTGCCCAACCTGGTGATGAAATTGAGGTTATGAGATTTTCAAAGTGTGGTCACAATATGACAATGGCTAAGCCTTGCAAACTGTGCGAAGCAGAGCTTAAAAAAGCTGGAATTGAAAAGGTTCGGTATACTAATTGGGATGGCAACTGGGAAGTTTTTGTTTTTGATAAATAAGAAATACACTCATTAAAGTTAGTGTATACTATGATAGGCTAAGCTAGACATGAAAGATAAATTTCAGCTTATTACAGATTCGAAAAAATGTAGATCTTTGCGCCCAGGCGAGATTCTTATTAAAGATAAGAAGCTATGGGTCGCAGTTAATCCAACTGAAAAAGGCTATTTGCTAAAATCAGTGCCTGCCGGAGAACCCGGGATTGTCTTGTCGAGTGAATCTGTAAAAATAGTTACAGAGGTGAGATGCGAATTGGTGACTTAGTTAGATATAAAACTCCGAATGGACCTGGACCCCTCGCCATTATTGTCGCCACTAGCGGAGATCCTAAAAGTTTTCACGGAAGAGTGAGAGTCATGTGGGCAGGTAACAAGCTACCGACTCAAGCTCGCGTGTGGTCTACAAAGAAAGATTCAAAAATAACAACCTGGATGAAACCAGGTCACTTTAAAAAAGCTTTTTAAAGCACATGGAGAGTACTTGTTAGTATGTCAAGAAAATCAATTAGGAAACTAGAGAAAATATTTTCTCAAGAAAATGTTAGAGGTATAAAAAAAGATCCAGACACTGGACTCTACAGGGTAGTGACCCAGTCTGTAGTTCGAGAACAAAATAGTGGAGAGGTAAAGGCAGAAAAGAGTGTGCTTTCCGAAGATCTGTATGAAATTTGCAAGCAGAGCGAAGCTGAAGTTTCATTTTCATATCAGGACATAGATGAAAACGTTACTACTATCTATCTTAGGAAAAGCTAAGGTGTACACTTTACTCTCTCTGATGTATTTTTAAAGGTGAGGTAATAATGAAAAGAGAATCCCTAAGGATTAGAATGCTTGAAGAAAAACACAGAGAGCTTGATGATCTAGTAGATGAGATGAATGCTGCCCAGTTCTTAACACCAAGTCAGCGGACAGACTTGAGAGAGCTTAAGGTGCTTAGACTGAGATGTAGAGATGCCCTCGAAGAAATCAAAAAAGAAAATAACTAGCTCTACTTGGGATGTGGGAGATTTTGCGTGGTTTATTCCAAACGGTGAAAAAAGACCCCAGCAGGGAGAAATAGTAAAAGTATATGAAGATATTGAGGTGCCATGTGCTTCCCTTATTATGGTTCTTGATTCGAAATATAGAACAGCTAAAATTGAGAGTCTTGCAGAAACATCCGATGCAGCAAAAAAGATAGCTCTAGGAGAAAAGAGATAAAACCTTTTCAATAAAAGTTTGCTTTGAAAATTTTAATTTCCATTTCTTTCTACCAAGCCTGGTCTTCACAATTATTACGTAGCAGCCCGCCTCTCTTGTAGGAATAATTTTTTTTATGATACCAACCTCTCCAGAAACAGGATTCCTAATTAGCATTCCGGGCTTCACTTTCTCATGACTTTTCATCTTGTAACCCTTGGACTATGTATTCCATAATGACAGAAGAAGAATTAAAAATCCGAATTGAGAAAATAATGCGACGGCGGCTCGAGAAGCTTAAGTGGTTAAAAAGCTGCTGTGAGCAAGTTATTGCCTGCTCAAATAATACTTTGAAAAAAATTGATTCTGATGGTTTGAGAAATAATTTTAGCTGTAATCATGACATTCAAAAGTGGGCTGAGAGAGTTCATAGGGTATCTTATGAGCTCTGGCTTCTATCAGATATTCAAAAGCTTGTTGAAGAGGGAATAGAGGTTACAGAAGTTTTTGTAGAAGAAGACAAGGAGATTGCTGGTGAAACTAGTTAGAGACTTCATTCCTGAGATAATTGAAGAAGACAGCAAGTGGTGCCTGACTCGCAAGGTTCACGGCCCTGATGAGCATATGGTCATGCTTAAAGAAAAGATCTATGAAGAGGCCCAAGAGTTTATTGAAAACCCATCATATGAGGAGGCAGCTGACATGCTTGAGGTGGTCAAAGCTTTCTGCTACTTGAATAATCTAGAATTTGAAGCTGTTCTAGGCGCAGCCCAGAAGAAGCAGGAAGAAAGAGGCGGTTTCTATCGGGGCATTATTCTACAAAGTGTGGGAAATCCGTGAAAGTTGGAGACCTAGTCAAGCTAAAAAACAGAGCAGATCTTTGTGAGTGCTGTGTAGAAAGGACTGGAGTTATCTTGAGATTTAGAAATCATCACCCTGATGACTCTTCTCTTGTGATAAGGGTTGTTGAAGTTTTATGGGAAGATCAGACTAAATGGGTTGACTTTTCTGATATTGAGCTTTGTCAAGAAAAGTAGTCAGCAGCTGACACACATTGCGTGTAATTTGCACATAGAAAATGTATAATATTAGCAGGAAGTACGGGTGCAAATAAATTGCAAGACCTCGAGGTGATCAATGATTCTTAGAGTTAAAAGAACTACGTATAAAAAACTGCTCAGTCTCCTTCAGCCCTCCAATCCAAAAAAAATCGCTGCAATCAAAGCTGTTCGAAGCGAGACGAAGTGCGGTCTAAGAGAGGCTAAAGAGGGTGTCGAGAAATTTATGTATGATAACAACCTCTCAAACCACGCCGTATCTACAGAGCATCGGATCCAGTGCGGACCATTTATCAAGAAGATTGTGGTTGACTATGGCCAGGGTGACATTGAAGTAAGCATTGAATCAATGGAGCTTAAAGCTCTTCAGGAGTTGCAGTCAATTGGAATTGATGAGTGTGCTGACATCCTAAGCTTGGTGTCTGTCTTGAAAGCATACGAAGAAGGCAGGGAGATCTACACTGCGGAGGAGTTTGATGAGAGTTAGTGAGCTTAAAATCGGAATGCTTATTGAATGTGCAAATCCGGAAGATAGATTTATTATTACATCCTGGGAGAGCAATCCGTGGTTGCGTGTTGTGACTCGAAACTTTCGTCGCCATAGCGCAATACATCAAGAGGCACCTCGATTTGGAATGTATGTGGGAACCAAGAAGGATCTAGGGATTAGTGCCATGTGGTCAGACAAATTTTTACTTGTGGGAAAAGAGATTGTGGCAGTAGACCCTTCCGCCTGGAGAATTCTACGTCCTGTTGCTGGAGAGAAAGTTGAAAGTAGGTGACTTGGTAAGGTATAAAGGTTCCATCGGAATTGTTCTTGAACCTTGTACAAAGAGATGGGCAAAGACAGGAGATGTCTGGGTGCTTTGGCACCATAGGCACAAGCCGGTTGTAGAGAGCGGAGACTTTATGGAGCTGGTAAATGAAAGTCGGTGATTTGGTAAAAAGCAAATACGTGATTAGTGGGCATCGCGCTCGAAGGGGTATTGTTATCCAAATGCGTGAGGGTGCTTTCGAAAACCAGCCACTTGCTCAAGTGGTCTGGCCACACAGCGGGGTTGCTGGATGGGTTGAAGCTAAGGATATGGAGGTGATAAGTGAAAGTCGGTGATTTGGTAAGGCACAAGTATGGAACATTTACCGGGACTGGTGTTGTCATAAAGGTCTATTTCGGTAGACAAATCGCTCTAGATATTATGACGCCGATCGGTATTCAACCGCGCATATGGGAAAATCATCTGGAGGCTATCAGTGAAAGTCGGTGATCTAGTCGCCAATCGCAACTCTGAGTCGAAGATGTGCGGTGTTGTTGTGGACTTTGAGTCAAGAGAAGCGAAAGGTGGAGGATACTCTTTTAGAATGCCCGTGGTGTTATGGTCAGATAAAAGGTGCAGCCCAATTATGCCGGACATGGTGGAGGTAACAAGTGAAAGTCGGTGATCTAGTTCGAAGCAACAACTACGATCGAGGATTAGGGCTTTTTATCGGATGGCGAACGTTTGATGAGAAGACAAATCCCTATATATGTCCTGAGGTCTGGTGGGTTAACATCAACAAGATTACTACCATTCAAACAGACTTGCTCGAGGTGATCAGTGAAAGTCGGTGACTTAGTAAAGGCAGAACATTCAGAAGCGATTGGCCTTGTCGTTGACATCATACAGAAAAAGTGCTGGCGCACAAGCGAGAGAGGTGCAGGTGTCGATTGGAATAAAGTCGAACCAGAGCCCCACGCTGTTGTTTTATATTCACATAATGAAGGAACAGTTAACATTCCTATAATTGATCTAGAGGTAACTAAATGAAAGTAGTTTTATTTGATGCAATGAACCTGATACACCGCTCTCGAAATAGTTTTCAAAAAGGAGAGCATCCGCTCACGTATCAGTTTTTCAGATCCCTGAAACCTTTGCTAGAAAAGTTTAAGCCTGATCTTGCATATTTCGTGCTCGAAGGCAAGCCTAAACACCGAAAGCAGGCAATGTCAGAGTACAAGTCGAATAGGCCCAAGCTTCCAGATTCTTTCTGGCGACAGCAAAGGGAGATTCTTGAGATAATGGAAAACCTTCCAATAGTTCAAATTAGGCATCCCGATTATGAGTGTGACGATGTCATTGCTAATCTTGCAAAACATCACAGTGAGTCTGGAAACGAGGTTGTAATTATCTCTGGAGACTCTGACTTTATTCAGGTTTTCGACTCTATGGACCGTGATCTGGTGAATATCTACCACCCGATCAAGAAGCGAATGGTTGAAAAACCTGACTATCCCTATCTTGAGTGGAAAGCTCTGCGCGGAGATGTAAGTGATAATATTCCTGGAATCAAAGGGGTGGGAGATAAGACAGCACTCAAGCTAATTAATGACACAGATCTTCTCGAGAACCTTCTTGCCGACCCAGACAAGCGAAAGACTTTTGAACTTAATAAATCACTAATTAGATTTCACTGGTTTGAAGATCTCACAGACAATCTAAGAAACGAGGGTGTTGAGATTTTAATTCCCAAACCTTCTCTTGACAGTGTTATGAGTGAATTTAAGAAGATGGAGTTTAGCTCAATGACATCTGAGAAATACTGGCCTAAGTTCAAAGAAGCTTTTGACTCTCTTTTTCATGAGATTTCAGCCTCGTGAAAATAGGTGACCTTGTAATGACTGTAAGCAATGACTTTACCTTTGAGTGCAAGACTGGAATTATTTTCACCTGGGTTCGAACTGGAGGTCCTGAGGGCACTATCTGGGAGGTTCTGTTTGAAGATGCTGCAGAGTACTGGGATGAAAATGATCTGATGGTGATTAATGAAAGATAGACTTTATAAAGTTATAGCCTGGCGGATTGTGTCGATATTAATAACTATTATCTTGCTGTTCGTGATTACGGGAAATATTAAATCTTCAACAGGGGTCGCGATTTTACTCCATTGCTTTTTAACTGTTGCGCATTTTATGTTTGAAACAGTGTGGGAGAAAATTAATGAAAGTCGGTGACTTGATAAAGTTTGTCGGATCATGGTCAACATATGTTGATGACAAGCCGAAGACTGGTATTGTTATGGAAGTCTGGACCAGCGGCAGAACCCGAAGAGTCTCAAGCGTCGATGTCCTTTGGGATTCAGGAAGGGCCGGGAATGTTCTCGCAGGTAGTGTAGAGGTAGTCAGTGAAAGTCGGTGACCTTGTAAAGTTTCGACAGATCGATCCGTCCTGGGGTGAGATTGGTATTATCACAGAAATTACAAGTACCAGAGTAGGCCCGCCAATGATCGTATTTATGACTCCGGTTCTGATGCAATGTACGATACCGTGGACCAGGCGCAATACTTATATCAAGGAGATTATTAGTGAATAAAAATAAAAATACATTTAAAGAAGACATTGAGACAGCTGAGAGAAATATTCTCACTGTAAGCTGGCTCGGAATTGTTGTATCAATTGGTATTATTTTCTCTTCTCTCGTGAGCTTGCTGTGAAGCCTGGAGACTTAGTGAGAAGTGTGTCACACGGTATTCTAACCCAGGCACAAAGGGTAGGCATTGTTGTCGAAGTAATAGATCACATAGAGGTCCCGCCCGTTGTTAAGATTCTATGGCCAGGCGGGGATATTGATAAAGAATGGACAGATGATTTAGAGATAGTCCGTCCTAGAGAATATCAGGAGCCTGCCTGTGACTGAATTTTTTATCGGAACATGCCTATTCTCACTCGGGTTTTTGGGTGGAACATACTGGCATTCAGTAGCTTTTGATAATATGGCTTGGGAAATTTTTCGATGGCATAGTCAATCTCTAGGTTACCGAAAAGTCGGGCCAAAATCAACACTTTATAAGAACGAAAAGATATTAATGGGACTCTATCTCGACACATCAGAGTTTCCTGATGAGGGTATTTCGTATGAAGAGAGTGAGATAGCACCCTAAGCTTACGTGCAACTTTTGGGTATTTTAATTAAAATATATTTGTAGAAAACATAGAAAATCAGGAGATACTACATGCCACTTCTCAAGCCAGAAGATACTGTTATTATTGATGAAGTAAATTTTGAAAAATTTATGGACTACAGAACACAAAAGAATCTCTCCACTAGCTGGGGCTGGATGCACCTTCCAGCTGGAACTCTCATGGAGGTTAAAGATCTTATCTTCAGAACCACAGGTAGCCGGAAAAAGAAGAGGACTGACGCCGACGGCAAGGAGGTCTTCAGGCGTGGCAGGTCTTGCTGGATTAAGTGCTCCGTGATATCACCTATTTCTCGGACAGGAGAAGAGCACACTATTCCTTCATGGATTCTTAAAAAATCAATTGTCTCACATGTTTCTCAGGCAGATGTAGCTTAAGATGATTAAAGTTTGCTGTCATTGTGATGTGTCTTTTGATCTTAACTCCTTTGCAAAGAAACAGGCGGGCGGTAAGATCAACGAATGTCCTGATTGTGTAGAAGAACTTGGAACCGAAACAGCTGTCAAGTATCTAGGCTTGCAGGCAGGTGATGGAAAAACTGCTAGCATCTCTATTGTTGCCTTCGAAAGCGATGAAGATAGGACAGCATACTCTAAGGCCTGGAAGGCGGTTACCGGATTTCACAAAGGCAAATCATGTCATCTGTCAGGTTCTCAAACTACAATTGGAAATAGACCAATGCGACATGTGGCTTACAATGCGGGAAATGCTAATCACAAAGGGAAGCAATGATACCCGGCGATATGCTACCCGTAGCTATTTTTCAAAATGGAAAATCTGCTATTTCTCAAGCTCTTGTTTTAGAGGTTTGGACCTTTAGGGAGTATTGTGAAGAAGCCGATAAGAATGAGCTAGAAATTGATGTGGATGATGTATGGGAGGCTTGGAAAAGTCGAGGTCCCGTTGTTGTAATAATGTGTCCTGTAGAGGGTAAACCTCGAGTTGTGTGGAGCGGTGATGAAAATAGGTGATCTAGTAAATGTCAAGGGTTCTTTTGGAGGTAAACTTTATGGGACTCTTTTGAAAAAATGGAAAGTTAATAACTGGTGGTGCGTTATGACATACGATGGTGTATTTACGTGGCCCGAATCTCAGCTAGAAGTTTTAGGTGTTGCAATCGGCAAGGAAGTCAAAAATGACTGAATCTGAAGTGAGAAACCTCCTTGTGATGATAGCTGACCCAGATGCAGATCCAGATACATTTCACTTTGTATTGCGAAGAATAATCGGCCTGATTTATGGAGCCGAGTCTAGCAGGGCGGGAAATAGTGAAGATCGGTAAGCTTTATCAGGTGTGTCATACGTGGCTGTTGCCACATTCATCAGCCGAATTCTGGAGGAATTGTGGGCCCGTCATGTACATTGGTGAAGATATTATTCGTCGCGAAGATGGCAAGGAGATTATAAATCATGCGGTCCTTGTTGATGGAAAGAAAAGGATAATTGATAGAACCTTTCTTAAGTTTCTGGAGCCTCTAGATGAAAACGGGTGACTACGCAAGAATACACTCAGGAGTACATGATGATAGAATGCCTCAGAAAAGAAGAGACTGTCTTGTTCTCGAGCTTGTAGGTGAGAAGAGAGACCAGGCACTTGTTCTCTTCTCTAACGGGGAAATTCTAAAGTTTCACGTCAGTCAAATTCAGATTCTCAGCTTGTAAAATATAGAATCTTTCAGTATAATTTATTGTGATTAAAAGGAGAAATTTTATATGTCACTTATTCAAAAAATTAAAGATCTTAATCTTCCTCAGGACGCTGTCGTCTCTCTTTCATACTCAGAAGGGGTAGATGTTTTTGTTCACAATGAGACCGAAGTTGAAACTGCCCTAAGTGAAACTGATGTACTTAGCACTTTTTCCGAACTTGTGGCAACACGAGCGCTTCAGGCAGAATCGATGTATGGTACACATGTTCTTAACTCACTCCGAGAAGAGGGTTATCTTGAAGACTACGAGAGGGGATCTTATGGTTTTGCAGAGTATATTGCTGAAAAGCTAGAAGAGAATTTTTATGATCAAGAGTTTATTGAACACTCAACAGAGCGCTATGACCATAAGCGTGGGTTCACTACTCTCTCTGCCGACGTTAAAGTCTCAGTAAAGAATCTACTTCATGCTACTCCCTACCTCGGAGGGTGGACTGCTAGTGTTCAAACAGAAGCAGGAACACTTACCCTTGACTAGCTCGAGACTCTAATGCTAAAAACTTTTGTATTGGTCGGCACTGTTATTTCTCATGATAGTTTCTTTTCAACTGTGGAGTTTAATTTAAACCCGCCTGTGAATGGAGGGGCATCACTAGCTGTGATGCCCAACCACGCTATTCCTTGTGAAGTGAAAACCGGTCAGACTATTTATATAGTCAAAGATGAAAATATGAAAGAGTCCCGTGTTGTCTGCAAACTTGAAGGTGAGTAGATAATTGAAAGCAGGAGATATGGTAAGATTCAAAACTAAGAGCCAGTCTTTCTTTTCAAGATATGAGACTTGGAAGATTGGTCTTCTTGTTGAATACCATGCCTGGGAAAAAGTAGCTAGTATTCTTTACGAAGGAGACGTTTTAAGGATTAGGGCGGAGCATGTTCAGAAAGCTGGAAAGAAAGATATAGAAAGATGTTTAAAGCTGGAGACAGAGTAACTCGAGATAAAGTTCTAAAGGTAGAAAATCCCGAGGGGACTGTAGAGAAAATTACTGCTGACTATGTCGTTGTCAAGTGGGACTCAATTAATGGTCACTGGCACTACACAAAAGAGCAAGCAAAATTAATGAAGCTATTATCTGATTAGCCTAAACGTTTGACCCGGGCTAGATAATTATTGTCGAGGATTACTATGAAAATTACTCGACGACAATTGCGCACACTGATAAGTGAAGAGATTCTTAGGCTTAAAGAGATAAGAAAGTCAAATATCGGAGGCGATTACGCTGCATCGCTAGGCGGTATGAGCTTTGCAAAGTACCCTGGCCAGTGGGCCTCGGGAGAAGAACCTACTCTTTTTGAAGATGATGATATTTCTGAGCAAGAAATACCCTTGAGCATGGATAGTGAAAGAGAGCGAGAGGCTAGTATTCAGGGAGATGAAGAGGCCTTCGGCGGAGCATCACCTGATAAGGGTAAAAGATAGTGCGACTCCTTATTGTTTTCTTCCTGGCATCTTCATGCGTTAAGTCAGAAGAGCCTCTTCAGCAAAACTACGTTCTACCAGATATTGACTGGGAAGATGATGTTGATCTAGACGATTTACCTGAAGCAGGTGACACCGGTGAAGATGAGGAGAGTCTTAGGTGAGAAGGACTGACGTTATCGAGCTCATCCGTGTAGATCTTCCTGATCACACAGACGGTGCGTTTGATGTTGTAATTGAGTCTGACGATGGAGGTTCACACATTGTCATTAAGATTGAAGATCACACAGAATCACATTCGATACTTAAAGAGTTTTCCACGCGATTTCCAGACCAAAGAATTATACTCATGTTAGTTCCCGAAGGTAGCCTTCACTGGGAATCCCGATCAGGCGTCATGAGCCTTAAAGGGTCGTAGCCATTCTGCCCTGACTGCCTCTTCGACCTCGCCGTCGTAAATGATATCGTAGACAATCTCTGATGAAATACCTTCATCCTCTAGCCACTTCCTATTCTCTTTCTCGTTGTGTAAAAATATCTTAGGGTCTGCCTTGTAGATTCTAATTATCACAGCAGGTTGACCGCAACAGGCACTACTGTCAGTAGAAGACACAATTCTAACGAGATCACCCACTTTAAATTTCATGAGAGCTTGCTCCGGCGAGACTAGACAAAAAGAAGAAGAGACAAATATATATTCATATCTATGAGGAAAAAGATGAAAATCACAAGAAGGCAAATTAGAGATTTAATCGCTGAGGCGGTTCTAGTTGAGGACACGCTTCCCGGCAGGCCGACTGAATTAGGGGAACTATCTTCTCGAGTCATTGAGGTTGCTGAGATATTGTCACGACTTATGGTCGCTGCTAAGGATAATCCTAGACTCACTTCAAATTTTAGCGATGCAATGCTGAGAGCTGCTATGGAGTGCGGAAGTCGAGCTCTATTTGGAGGTGCAACCCCGGAAGAGATTCAGCAGTGTGTGGAAGAAAAGGCAGGCGAGTGGCTATCAGAAAACTGGGGATCTCTCCTGATTGTTCTAGCTAGTAACCCTGATCTTATGACAGATGTTCTCAGGCTTCAAGAAATAGCTTCTGAAATAGGTATAACACTTGAGATGCCAAGATAGTAGCTATGCCCTTTAAGTCTGAAAAGCAGCGAAAGTGGATGTGGGCAAACGAGCCTGAGATGGCTCGTAAGTGGACAGATGAGGAAAAGAATGAATCTTCTGATGATGTTCACGAAGAATGGGACGGTGGAGATAACCTGGTCAATCCAGTTGATCACGCTGAGATAGCCTCGGGACACAAGCCGCACCAAGGGCTTGAGATTCTCCAGATCACAGAGTCTCGACTGAGAGAGATTATTCAAGAGGAGATTGAGCAGCATATGTAATCTTATGGGATCCACCTATAAGACAACCACTGCCAAGTGCCCTCTGTGCGGACGTAAGCTTTACTGGAGCTGTGTAGGAAGTATAGGTTGGGCTCACTGTAGCAAGAGCATCTACGCTGTTCGTGAGTGGAAAGATAGAACCTTCTGCAACTGGAAGGGAAAAGTTATCCGAGGTGATGGAGATAGGGTATACTTTGTTATTGAAAAGAATATATAGATAGGTAGCAGAGGATCGACAATGAAAATCACACGCAGACAATTAAGAGATCTTATCGCTGAAGCAGCACATGACGACGAATTCATGAAAGGCTACGACAGACAGTGGCGAATAAGACGCGAGCAGGAGTTCGCTCAAGATCCAGCCTGGGATTCAGATGCAGACACGAATGATCCAGACAACGTAGGCTCTCAGGACATGGCAGACGCGAAGCGTTACGCGGGACACAAGGGACCCGAAGGGATGGCTAAGTATCTCGGCATTAGCGTTGAAGATTGGCACAGAATTCGCGCTGAGCTGGATGATCATTACGAAGACCGCTTCCTGGATGACCAGATGGCATTTGAAGATGATCCCGAAAGTGAGCGTCATCCGCTTGATGTTGACGGGGATGGTAAGCTAACCATATCTGAGACTCAGATTACTCGAAAGCAATTGAGACAGATGATTATGGAGTCTATGTCTCTGCTCCAGGAAGAAGACTATGACTGCATTAGAGACTACAAGCGTATGGGATACACACACGCTGAAGCAGTGAAGATGTGCGGCGGAGGTAAAGAGCGTTACTTTAGCGGAACCCCTAACAAGTACGGTCACAGTAGAGACTCTCGTCGTAGATCTGGCGGGTACCGCAGCCAGCGCCCAGCTAGCTCTGCACAAAGTGCTATCGCATCTCAAATCAAGGATGTCTTAGACAACATGGCGGAAGGGCTAACGGACTGGGAGAAGAATTTTCTACGGTCCGTTCATTCACAGCTCACACAAAGAGGACGTCAGCTTTCCAGCAAGCAGAGCAGCATTGTCAAGAGGATTCTAAAGAAGTTTGACACCGGTATCAACCCGGGCGATGGGAAGCTTACAGACGATGAAGCGGATCTGATGCAAGATCTAGTTAGTGATGCTGCTGAGGAGGAGAAGGAAGACCTCTCTGAGATAACCATGACTAGGGATGAAATGCTCCATCTCATTCGCAGTGAGCTTGAGGATTCTAGCAATTCTGAAAGTGAGTTCCTCACTGTTCAACCTCAACACAAGCCCATGCGACGCAGAGGCGGCGGCTGACGATAGCTTTAAAAGCAGTTTGCTTTCACTCGATAGGAAAAGAAATGAAAATCACACACAATCAATTAAGACAGATCATTAAAGAAGAGCTAGGAAGACTCAATGAGCAGGAAGCTGGTACTGCTATGGATACCTTGCAGAATCTTCTGGGATCAATGGGAGATCTTGTAGATCAACTTGCTAATACTCCCGAGTCTTCTCAAGTAATTGATATGCTCACACCCGAGCAGGCTCAAGATCTAGCAAGGGTCGCCTTTGAAGCTGCTCAGTCTGCTATACAAAACGCGCTAGAGATTTATGCTAAGTCAAGCGATACATAGTAAAAGGAGACCATCATGAACACAACAAACCACCACGACGAAAACTGCGACGAGAGCTGCGAGCCCAAGAAAGAATCAAAGTGCTGTGAGTGCTGCACTTGCACCTGCGAAGCATGTGACTGTTGCTGAGGAATAAAATGAAAATCACACGTAATCAGCTGAGACAGATTATTCAGGAAGCAATGCCAGATCCATCATTCGGCGGAGTTCCCGACGTTGTGGGCTACTTGGGCAAAGGACTGGATGGAGACGGTGACGGTGTACCTGATAATCAGGAAGGGACCATGGACCCAGATCGAGAAGTCTCACTAAGGCTAGGCAAGGTTAGAGATCTTCTAGAGGACGCACACGAGATTGCTAGGCAGGCACCGGATCACCAGAACAAGGGTGAGGGCTTCGCAATGGCAGAACTACAAATGGTCGTTGATGATCTTCACCAGATGTACGGCACAGAGTACTGGACTCAAGGATAGAACCATGCGCATAACTCGTAAACAATTAAGACAGATAATTCAGGAAGAGCTTGGTAGAGAGCTTAGTGAATCAGGTCATCACCTTAGAGCTGGTCAGGCTATCGATGCTACGGCTAGATTTCTTGGCCTAGAAGCTAATGCATATCGAGCAGCAATCGCAGAGGCAGAGGCTCTCCTCACTCAGGGGTACACACGTCAGGAAGTTGCTCGCGAGATGGCACGAAGAGCCTCTCAAATTGCAACTGGACAAGGTGCTACTGCCTCTGCTAGGGTTCTAACAGCTCCTCAAGTTGCCGCTGTTGTGGGTGCTGCTGTTCTTGGTCTTGAAGGTGCGACACAAATAGGATCGTTTCTTGACCTGCTTCCAACCCAGAGCGGTGAGTCGATTACTTACAGGGACGTGGGTGATATTGACTGGTCTTACATTGGCAGACAGATTGCTGCAGCACTCTCTTCTTCACCCTCCTCCTCTTCTTCCTCTTCTTCTTCCTCTTCTTCTCCGTCACGGACCAGCGCAGTAGTTGATGCCAAGATGGGTGCCCTCTAGACACGGTTAAACAATAAAAGATCCGATTATATACTTAAAGCCTAGAAGGGATTACCAATGAAATTGCACCAAACAGTTGTAAGCGAAATACTAAGACTCTTTGATATTCACGGAGGTCACAAGGGAAACATTCCAGTGGCCAAGCTTATATCAGAATTAGATCTGTCGCTATACAATCAAAGCTCTACAGGAAAAGATGTTATTGTTCTTACAAGAGAGCTTGAAGCTAAGATGAACAGATAGCAGCGGTTAAACAATAAAAGAACAGAGGACAATGGCACCCAAGAAGCGCAGGCGCAGAAAGCGGAGAAAGCTATGGAGCAAGAAGTCTGACTACACATGCCTCGACGGATCGATAGTCTCGATGGATAGCACATGGGAAGTCGAATGCGCTAAGCG
>Ga0163179_10000732_pt1 | contig 23357 bp, 25 predicted proteins | sample AtlANTMetagenome_FD_109643 | JGI IMG/M metagenome (GOLD analysis project Ga0163179, IMG submission 109643) | Marine eukaryotic phytoplankton communities from the Atlantic Ocean - Atlantic ANT 2 Metagenome | ecosystem: Environmental > Aquatic > Marine > Oceanic | place: North Atlantic Ocean...
CAAAGCAGGTACGCTAACAATCAAGGACGCTGATTAATGTCTTTTTCATTCAAATCCTTTTCAGAAACAGCTTTTGCTGAAACTGGTGGATTTGTTCTTGTTCATGTAACAGGGGTTAATGGACTTGGTGTAGCAGGTGATGAAGTTATTAATGCTTCTGCAAGTAGTATCGGTTTTAGTGGATTTGCAGGAACAACATCGCTTGGTGAAGAAAGCGTTACAGGTACTTCTACTTTTGCCGTTACAGGAGTAGTAGGAACGACTGCATTAGGAGAAGAAACTGTAATACCTTCTATAGAAGTTGCAATTTCCTCTACCTCTCCTGTTAACATTGGAGCTACAACCGCCCTTGGAAGCGAAGCTGTTACGGCTGGTTCAGATGTTACGGCTGCCACAAATGTTGGTACTACGTCATTAGGAAATGAAACAGTTGTTCCATCTATTGAAGTGTCTCCTGAAGGTGCTTCAGGAACTGCGTCATTAGGAAATGAAACTGCAAGTGCAAGTATTGATATTGCAATCTCCTCTACTTCACCTGTTAATATAGGTGCAACATCTGCACTTGGAAGTGAAAGTGCAAGTACAAGCGTTAATCTTGCAGTTTCTGGATTTGCAGGAACCTCTGCTCTTGGTGAAGAACTAGTAAGAATACCTGTTTCAGTTTCTGTTGAAGGAAACTCTGCTACAGGTTCCGTTGGCACTGTAACTAGTGCAGGAGAGTTAAATGATGATTTTGGCGTTTCTATTACAATTTCTTTAGGAAATGTAACAGTATGGACAGAAACTTCTCCAATAGAAGCTATAGTACAAGGAAGTTTAACAAGGAGAGCACAAGCAGCGGCAAGTCCACCAGGCTTTTTTATAGGTGATATAGCTGCTGAACCTACTTATACAGAAGTAAGTTCTGGAGTAAGTCAATCGTATACGGAAGTAAGTTCTGGAGTAAGTCAATCATATACAACCTTGACTACAGGGGTAAGTCAGTCGTATACAGAAGTAGAGCCAAGTTCTTCACCGACTTGGACAAAGAAAGCAGCATAAGGAGTTATTATGGCTAGTTCATATACAGAAGCAAATGGTATAGAGTTAATAGGGGCTGGTGAACAAGCTGGTACTTGGGGAACCACCACAAATACCAATCTTCAAGCTTTAGATCGTGCATCCAATGGAGTTGTTTCTATATCATTGTCTGGAACAACCACAACTTTATCAACAACTGATGGTGCGTTGTCTAATGGACAATATAAAACTTTAATTTTTACAGGTGCTTTAGGAGCTAACAATACTGTTACTATAGATCCGAATGATGTACAAAAAATATATGTTGTTGTTAACAATACAACAGATTCAGCAAGTTCTGGACCGTATAATGTTATAATGACACAAGGTTCTGGAGGCAATGTAACTGTAGATAATGGCAAAGCCGCTATTATTTGGGCTAATGGGGGTGGAAGTGGTGCTAAAGTAACAGATATAACTGCTTTATTAGCTGTAAATTCATCTGCAAATTTAGTAAGTACTTCAAATTCTACATCTACAATTACTGGTGATTTGGAATTTGATGTATCTGGAGACATTATATTTGATGCAGATGGAAACGATATAAAGATACAAAATGGTGCTGGTGCTGATGAAGTAACGATTACACTAGCTGATGATACGGCTTTTACAATAGCGACCCCAGGTGCTTGTACTATTGATGCTGTAGGAGACATTGTTTTAGACGCTGATGGAAATGACATTTCTATTAAAAACGGTGGTGGTGGAGATACTGCTACAATTACATTGGCAGATGATGCCGCTTTTACGTTAGCCACACCTGCAGATTGCACTATAGATTCTGCAGCAGATATTATATTAGATGCTGACGGTGCTAACGTAACTATAAAAGACGCTGGAACTACTGTACTTGATATAGTTTTAAATGGAGCTACAGACGTTACATTTGATGCCCCTGGCGATATTAACATAGACGCTGATGGTGGAGATATAGTTTTTAAAGATGGTGGTACAACTAGAGGTAGTCTTGATATAGGCACAGCAGACACCATAAAGTTCAAGGCTGGTTCCTCTGAAGAAATGAGATTAACCACTGGTGGTCTTGCTATTGAGAATGGTCTATACGTTGGTGATGCCTCTACGGCTCCTACCGATAACGAAGTAAGGGCACAAGGAGACATAACAGCTTTTCATAGTTCAGACAGAAGACTCAAAGAAAACATTACACCTATAACTGATGCTCTTGAGAAAGTGTCTAAGATAAATGGTGTAGAGTTTGATTGGACGGATGAACATATAGAAAAACGTGGTGGCGAGGACGGATACTTTGTTCGTAAGCATGATGTGGGTGTTATTGCTCAAGAAGTTTTAGAAGTTTTGCCAGAAGTTGTAAGAGAACGAGAGGATGATACTTTAGCCGTTGATTATGAGAGGATGGTGGCGTTACTTATAGAAGCCGTGAAAGATCTCAAAAAGGAGGTTGAGGAGCTTAAACAGAAATGACTTTACCCTCTGCCTCAAATGCTATCTCCATGTCTGACATTAGAACAGAGTTTGGTGTCAGTGGTGAACTTTCTTTAGGTACTCTTTATCAAGCATCTGGTACAGGTGCCACTAATTCAATAGTAAGAAATGTAGACTCTAATGACGCTATCCCTGACTCAGGGGAAATTAGTTTTGGTGACTTTCATGGAATAACAGGAAACAGTGCTACAGGGTATGAAATAGTAGATATGTTTACCGACTCTTCTTCTAGGCAATATTGTTTTTCAAAAGCGTCTTTTGGTAAAGGTATGTTAACAGGTAGTTCTACTACTTCAGATGATAGAACTCTTTTTGATAGTTATTTTTCTCAGAACTCTACTTCTATAAGCGGAAGTAATACATTTAGCTCTACTTTGCCCAACGGTATTTGGGGGGCAGCTTCAGGGTCAACACATATTGCTATGAACCTTAATCATGGCAGTACATCTAGTACTGTTGATTGGCCTGTTATTACTATTGGTGGAAGTGGCGTAACTGAAACTAACGATTCAAACTGTAACTTAATATTTAACTATTACTCTAACAATAAAACAAACAGTATAGTAAGATGGAACTCTCATAAAAGTAATTCAGATATTACAGGGTTAGCCGTTGGAGTTACATACGGTAAAACTGTTGCTAATTTATGTTCTATGCAAATGTATTTTGCAATACCTGGCAAATGGTCAAAAGTAACAAGTAATAGTACAAGTGGAAACGCTTTTGATGAAGATGGCAATACGCCTTTAACAGGTTCTGCTAGTTTTACAGCAGCAAAAGGAGATTTAGTTTTTACTTTATCTCAACAATGGTATGATAATTATACAAATCACAATCAAACAGTTAGTAATTCTACAAAAGTTTTTCAAACAAGAACTTATTGGTATCAAAATGCAAATTTAAATGTATATAAAATTGATTCTGCTGGTTCTTGCACTATTGCAGCAGATTCTGATGCTACATCTTCTTTTAGAATGGTAAGTTATATAGTTTATAGAATGGATTAAAAAATGCCTTTAACTAAATTACAATTTAAACCAGGAATTAATAGAGAATCAACTTCATATTCAAATGAAGGGGGATGGTTTGATTGTGAAAAAGTAAGGTTTCGTGCAGGGTTTCCTGAAAAGATAGGTGGATGGAGTAAGTATTCAAATAATACATTTGCTGGAAAAGCAAGATCATTATTTCCTTGGTCTACATTAGAAGGAGATGATTTTATAGGTGTCGGTACAGAACAAAAATATTACATTGCTTCTGGAGGAACTTACATTGACATAACTCCTCAAAGAGGTGATCCAACAAGTGCTGGAGATGCAACTTTTTCTGCTACAGACACTAGTTCTACTATTACAGTTACAGAAAATAATCATGGTGCAAGAGTAAATGATTATGTAACTTTTTCAGGTGCAGCTTCTTTAGGAGGAAATGTAACTGCTGCTATATTAAATGCTGAACATCAAATAACTGAAATAGTAAACGCTAACAGTTATAAAATAGTTGTATCAGTTACAGCAGATGGTACAGACGCAACTAATAGTGGAGGTAGCTCCACAATAGCGACATATCAAATAAACGTAGGTTTGGATACTCAAGCTTTTGGTAACGGTTGGGGTGCAGGTGCTTTTGGTGGTGCAAGCACAAGTCCTTTAACCACGACCCTTGCAGAAGCTCTTAATAATTCTGATACTAGCGGTGTTGATGTTACAAATGCTACTGGTATAACAACAAATGATTTTATACAAATAGATGACGAGTTTATTAAAGTTACAGGAGTAAGTACTAATACACTGGCATTAACTAGAGGTTTAGGAGGCACAACTGCTGCAGCTCATTTGAACGGAGCAACAGTAACATTGGTTCATGGTAACGCCACAGCCTCTGACGATTACGCTACATTAATAAATGGCAGTGACTTAGCATCAAGCATAACTGCTTCTTCCGTCACAGTTGATACTTCTGCAGGTTTTGGTGATTCTGGCTATATAAAAATAGAAGATGAAATTATAAAATATACAAGCAAAGCTGATGGAACTCATATTAATGGGCTTCAAAGAGCACAGTTTGGTACAACGGCAGCAACTCATGCAGATGATAAATTAATAATAGAAGCAACTACTGGATGGGGAATACCAGTTGATAGTACAGTTTCAGGTGAGCAGTTAAGAGTTTGGTCTGTAGACAATTTTGGTGAAGATTTAATTATGAACGTAAGAGATGGAGACATCTATTATTGGGATGCTTCTGACGGAACTTCTAAAAGAGCAGTAAAGCTTAGTACGTTAACAAGTTCAAACAAAGCTCCAACTGTTTCCCGATTTATTGTTACGTCAGACATTGACAGACATATTTTGTTTTTTGGTTGTGATCCTGAAGGATCAACAGGAGTTCAAGACCCATTGTTAATTAGATTTGGCGATCAAGAAAGCAATATAGAATTTGAAACTAAAATAACAAATACTGCTGGTGAATTAAGAATAGGTACAGGCAGTGAAATAGTAGCAGTTAAACAAACTAAACAACAAATCCTTGTATGGACCGATATTTCTCTCCACACAGTTCAATATATTGGCCCACCATACACATTTGGGTTGCAGGAAATATCAAGAAGCATAACAATGATGGGTCCTAATGCTTCTGTTGCAGTTAATGACGTTGTGTATTGGATGGGTAAAGAAGAATTTTATGTATATTCAGGACAAGTACAGAAAATTCCATGTACTGTGAAAGATTATATCTTTTCTGATTTTAATCGTGACCAAGCAGAAAAAGTTGTTGCTGGTCATAATTCTGTTTATGGTGAAGTATGGTGGTTTTATTGTTCTGGTTCCAGTAGCAATAATGATAAATATGTAGTGTTTAACTATGAACAAAATATATGGTATTATGGAAGTATGGCTAGAACTGCTTGGATGGATAGAGGAACAGGCCAATATCCTGTAGCCGCTTCAACAGATAATTATTTATATTATCATGAATTTGGTGAAGATGATGGTAGTACAAACCCTGTTTCTGGTATATCTGCACATATAGAATCTAGCCAAATAGATATAGGTGATGGAGAACAATTCTTATTTGCTAGACGTTTAATACCTGACATGACATTTCGTGACTCTACATCTGATACTCCTACGGCTACTTTTACAGTTAAAGCAAGGGATTTCCCTGGTGCGACTTATGGAAATACAAGTTCAGGAAATACAGAACAATCAGCTTCTTCTCCTATTGAATTGTTTACAAGTCAAATACATACAAGAATACGAGGAAGAAGTTTCGCTATTAGAGTTGAATCATCCCAACAAGGAACAGCTTGGAGGTTAGGAACTCCAAGAATTGATCTTAGACCAGATGGGAGGCGTTAATGTCTATTAATGTTTCTAGTGCTTTACAAATGTACCTATCAGGAGGTAGGAATGTAAAATCCAACCTCTCCTCTGCAGCCACTACTACAATTTATACAACGCCAAGTGTTGCTACGTTTAATTTCTCTATAATTAGTTCTGTAAGAGTTTCAAATACAAGCAGTGGCAGTAATATACTTACTTTAAAAGTTAATGACGGCTCAACTAATTTTACAGTTGCACAAACTGTAGAAGTAGCAGGAAACTCCAATGTTAGTTTATTAATGCAACATTTCGGAGAAAATGATGATTTAATATTAAATTCAGGAGAATTATTAACACTAACAACATCCTCTTCAAATGCCGTTACGGTATTTACCAATATTTTAGAGTTTGCAAATTATAGATAAAAATATTATATTTTTTAAACCGAACAATTATTCGAGTTACATATGAAATTAAAAAATATCCTCAAAAGAGTATTACCCATTATAGCAGGTCCTATGATAGGGCCTCTTGTGCAATCAGGTATTGGTTCAGTATTAGGCACTAAAGCTGCAGAAGGTCTTTTAGGAAAACTTCTAACATCTGCTGGTACAAGTGGTTTGATATCTAAGTTAACAGGAAGTACCAACAAAGAAGCTATGGAAAATGCTTTAATTTCTGGAATTGGTTCAACAATACTTGGTGGTTCTAGCACTGCTGGTGATAGTGGTGGTGGAGGTGGTTCAGCCAAATCAGCAGATTCAAGCGTTGTTGCAGAACAAGTAAAAGATGCAAGTGAAAATATTGAAGGAACAAAGTCTGATGCTGCATCTAACACAGGAATTGGTTCATTTCTTTCAGGACCAGGTTTATTCGGTGGCGGTAAAATGGGTGAGCTTGCCTTATTTACAATGTTGCCTATGTTGTTTGGCGGTGACGAGGAAGAAGCACCAGTTAGAGGTCCATTTGGAGGTACAGAAGAATTAATACCTATGATTGATCCTGATGCTACGATTGAAAGAACAAAAGATGTGTACGGCTTTAATACAGGTGGCATTGCAAATTTTCCTAGACGAGATGGAGGCATTATGCCGTATGAAGGTGGAGGCCGTGTAGATGATGTACCTGCCATGTTAACTGCAGGTGAATTTGTTTTAACGAAAGATGCCGTTAAAGGTTTGGGAGGCGGTAATCAAAATGTTGGCATACAGAGAGCATATAATATGATGAATCAACTTGAGGGGATGGCATAATGGCTTATTCTGAAGGAACCGTAACAAATATACAGAGAAGGCCAGAGTATATTGAAACTCTGGAAAAAGGTCTATTAGACTACCTTTTTGGTTATGACCCTGAATCTAATATCTGGTCAGGAATATTAGGGCCTAAAGGACAAGAAGCAGGTTATTTTGATTTGCCAGAATACGAAGTTGCACCACTTACCGATATGCAACAAAACTTATTGGATTATGTCGGTGGTGATGAATTTATGGATAGATACAAGCCTTATCTTGATAAAGGCGAAGCTACCATAGACAAAGGCATAGGGTACTTTGATACAGCAAAAGATTTAGTAGGTTCTGGTGTGGGAGCATTTGACCCAAGTACAGCAATCGAAGAATATATGAACCCTTACATAGATCAAGTCATTGACCCTGCTATGAGAAAATTAGATGAGCAAGGGCAACAGGCTTTAATGGGTCAAAGAGCGAAAGCTGCATCAAGAGGAGCGTTTGGTGGTAGTCGAGCAGGAATACAAGAAGCAGAAACTCAAGGAAGAATACAAGACGCTAAAAGCGATACATTAAGTAAGCTTATGGCAAGTGGTTACGATAAAGCTTTAGGTTCTGCTTTATCTGCCTTCTCAGACGAGAAAAAACGTGCCTTAGAAGCTGGAAGATTAACTGGAGGTCTTGGTAGTGCTTTAGGAACTATGGGTGGTCAGTCGGCAGATTTGGGGCGTTTATATGGTCAAATGACAGGTGCTGATGTAAATCTTATGTCAGGATTAGGTGGAGCACATCAATCTTATTTGCAATCAATGCTAGATACGCAAAGAAAAAATCAGATGCTTCCGTTGCAATCTGCATTAATGCCAGCCCAATTAGGAATGGGTTTCCTATCAGGAACGCCTTCTGCTAATTTAATGGGTACATATCAAAATACATATCTACCACCTGCTAATCCATTTTTACAAGGCATTGGAGCATATACTGCTATCCAAGGTCTGAACCAACAGAAAGCGTAGGGGGTAGTTATGACTAAACTTTCAGCTTTTGAAAAAGCACTTTTAAGCGGTCAGTCTTTTGCTGATAGTCCAACTGTAGAAAGTTTAGAAAGATCAGCATCTACTAAAAGAAATATTCAAAATATTTTAGGTGGTGTAGGAGATTTTGTGGAGTCAGGAGTAGATAAAACTGCTGGCGGTATAGCTAATCTTCTTGGTTATGGTTCAAGTATTCTAGGTTATGAACCTGAAGTAGGTGCAAAGTTTTTCGACATGGGTGAGAAGTTTTCATCTGGTGACATGAGAAAAGAAGTTGAAAGAAAAATTGCAGAGCAACAAAGAAGAAACCAACGTGCAGGTCCAAAAAGTTTTTTTAGAAAAAGTCCTCCTGAGTTAACACCTAGAAACACTACATCAGAATTTAATAAAGCACAGTTAGAAAAATTTGGTGGTTTTGATAATTTGGGAATTATTCCAAAATATTCTCCAGAAGTTCTTAAAGACATTTCTAAATTTGATTTAAGATCAATAGACAAAGATTTATCTGCGTTGCAAGAATCTTTAAAGGAACAACCTTTAAAAGAAATGCAAGATATTACTAAATTTGGGCAAGTTCCTCCTGAAGGTATTAGATTTGATCGTAAAAATAGAAAGATAGAAAATACAAGCGGATTGCCTGATGAGTATGTAGAAGATAGATTAGGTGGCACTAAAGATGAGTCAGACGTTATTGAACGTGATTTAACTCAACAAGAAGGTAATGCTCTTCAAGACGCTTATATGCAAACAATGCAATCAATATCCAATACTCCTGCTAAAGGTAAAACTCTTGAGGATTATAAAAAAGAATTTGCAGAGGCCACAGGAATTGATCCATCTGGTAAAATAGATAAGAGTGATGCTCTTATGGCATTTGGTCTAGCATTACTACAAAACAGAGCAGGTAAAGGGTTTAGTGCAGCATTGCGTGGTATCGGTCAAGCTGGTGAGAAAGCTCAACCACTGCTTATGGAAGCAAAGAAACAAGCTAAAGCTGAGAGACTAGCTGCTGGTAAATACGCTTTAGATATGATTAAAAGAGATGAAGATTCTGCCGCTGCAACTGCTGCAGCACATGATGCTTTTCAAAGAGAAATTTTTCTTAAGAATTACGAAGCAGAATTAGAGATGAAACAAAAATATCAAGAAGCATTACTTGAAGGTAAAGATCCTACTGAAATAAAAAGTCCTGGTACTAAAACTATACAAGTTGGTTCTACTAAACATGAAATTACAACTGCTCTTGAAGGAAGTAAAACTATATATACAAACGCACCTGCAGATGCAAAGGTTATTGTTTCTGCTCACCGTAAGGCTAGTGATGGTTTAACTGCCTTAAATCAAATGGATTCTTTATTAACTCTTTTAGCAGAAGAGGGAGAAAAAAGTTTTTTAGGAACATCTGGAGCAGTATTTATGGGTAAAGCAAAAGGTGTAATGGCTGCAATGGGTATAGGTGATGCTAAAGAACTTTTTTCAGAAGTAAAAAATTTAGAAGGATATGGAGATAAGTTTGCTGGTGTGTCTATAGAATCTAATGTTACAATTCTTAGAGATGCCTTATTAGCAAGATTTAAAAGATTTTTAAGTCAAGAAACTGGTAATGGTATATCAAATATAGATATGGATCTTTTGCAAACACAAGCTGGTAAAATTGATATATTTACAAACCCTGCAGAATATAGAGCTAGAGTAAGAGAATTAAGAAAACCTTTTAAAGACGCTTTAAGAACAACAGAAGATGAATTAAACAATATGACTCAAAGATATTTTTATGCAGAGGGTGATAATGGGTTAGAGGCTTTTGAAAGAACACAACAAGCAATTTCAGCAGGACTACTTGAATCTATTAATCCGATAATGTCAAGTTATCAAGGATATAGCTTTGATGTAAGTGATGAGTAATGGGAACTGTTAGCGTAAATACACAAGCAGGAGTTCTTAACTTCACAATTAAAGGAGATAAACCATCTCCTACAGAATTATTAAAAATACATAGAGTTATAAATACTGAAGTTCCTAAAATGAAACTTTCTAATCTTGCAAAGTCTCCAATTGAACAAAAAGAAGAACAGACATTTGATACTACAACTGGAATAAAGGATGCTAAATTAAGAGCTGCTTTATCTATAGTTGATGAGAACAAAGAGCAAAATAGAGTTCTTGGTGAGTTCGGATTTTTACCAGAAGATTACATAAGAGATAGTAGAGGACGTTTAGCACTTACACCCTCTGGTGCTAAAAAGACAGGTTTAGAAACAGATAAAAATGTTTTGATAGATGAGTCTGGTTTTAGTCGTTATGATTTTGCAGATTTAGCTGGTATAGTTCCAGAAGTAGGTGGTGCTGTTACAGGAGCCATAAAGGGTGCAGGTGTAGGAACTGCTATAGCCCCTGGCTTTGGAACATTATTTGGTTCTGCAATCGGAGCTTTTACAGGTGCATTTGGTGGCTCTTTAATAGAAGAGCAAATGGAAAAATCATACAATGTATCTACACAAACTCGTGATGAGATATTAAAACAAGCTACAAGAGAAGGTTTATTTGCTGGTGGTGCTGAACTTTTATTTGGAGCACCATTTTTAATATTCAAAGGTCTACAACCTAGAGCAGGTATACTAAAAGAAGGAACAGATAGTCGAGCCGTACAAGATGCAGTATTGGCAGTAGAAAGAAGATATGAACCTAGTACCTCTGCATTGGGTATGAACCCAATGGTTCAAAAAGTAGAAAGTATGCAAGAGGCAGTATACGGTGCATCTAAAAGAACTGTTAACAACGCAAATCGAATGAAAAAAGATGTAGGTGAATTTAATAAAATAAGATCAGATTTAATGAAAAAATCTGGTGCTCAAAATTATGGAGACTTGTTAAAAAATTTAGATGCTTCATCATTATCAAAATATAGAGTTGCTGAAAATAAAGCGAGAGAGGCAGTTGATGTTGCTATAAAAGACTCTGCTGATGTATTGAATCGTTCTTTAACAGGTAATGCTAGAATAGATGATGATTTGTATCGTCAACTTTCTGATAATTTATTAGAGTTTGATAGATTAGCTACTGAAAAATGGAAAAACATAGATGCGGTTTTAGAAAGTAAATCAGGTTTAGGAACAGCTAATGTTATCCCTGCTGGAGGCATAAGTGAGATAAGTGAAAGCGTTGTTGCTAGTTTAGGTAGACCAGTATCTGCTTTGGGAGATTCTGCTGAAGATCAAGCATATAAATTCTTAATAAGAGAATTATCACCTGGCTTACAAAGTAATGGAAAGATAAGTTTTTCTCAGGCTTATAACGCAAGAAAACAAATTATGTCTGCCATAAGAGGTGACACAAGATTTTTAGGTGAAGACGTTGTAAATGCTGTTAGAAATAATCGTAGTTTATTTGAAAATTACAAATCAGCTATGAATGAGTTTGATAATCTTTTAAGTAAAAATAATATTTTATTATACTCAGATGATATAACTAAAGCAGTTGGTGATGATGGTTTAAGAGCGATAACAAGAGCTGCTGAAGAATGGCCTGGTGCAAAGAAATGGTATCAGAGTGGTATGAGTGCTTTTGATGATATAGCAGATGCTATGGGTTCAAAAGAAATAATAAAAGTAATAAGAGAAAATAATAGACTTGGTATTCCAAATGTGAAGCCAAAAAATTTAGAAGGGTTTGCTTTAAGCATTGTTCGTAACAATAAGCCTGGTAAATTTAAAAATTTAGAAAAAGCTTTTGGGTACACTAAACAAGGTAAAGCTCAATACGCAGATTTAAAAAATCAAATCGGTAACATATGGGTAAAGTCTAAGTTAGAAAATTCTGGCATGGGTACAATAAATCCAAACATACTAAACCCTGAACAATTTTTAAAAGAAGTAACAGAACTAGGCAAAACAGGAGATGTGTTATTTACCCCTGCAGGGTATCAATCTATTATAGCAAAAGCAAAACAACTTAATAATTTAAAAACATCTAAAATTGATATTAATCTTTTAAAACAAGTTGAGGATGCTAGGCCTGGTCAAACTGTAGAAGAAAGCATTGTAAAAGCTTTAGATGAAGCAGTGCAAATTGGAAAAGAAGTTGGTGAATTACAGACTAATAAAATACTAGGACAGATAAGACAATTAGGACCTAAACCTTCAGCAAATGAAGCAGTTAATGTAATAAGTGCTAATGGTGTTGCTTTTGATGATTTAAAAGTGATTATGGATTACTTTAGAAAAAATGATCCGTCAGGTTTAGCTACGATACAAAAGCATTATTTAGATACAATGTTTGATGGTGTTGGTGCAACAGTTAGTAAAGATACTTTATTAGATGTAGCTAAAGCAATAGATAAAGCTGATGGTACATTTTCCAATATGCCAGGTGTTTCAGGAAAAAAATTAAATGTTATATTTGCAGGTGATGAGTATGCAACAAAAGCAGTAAATGCTAAAGGGGAAGTTGAAATAGTAAAAACTTTTTCTGAAAATTTAAGAGAATTTTCAAGAATAATGAAATTTATTGCAAAAGATACTCCTAATAGTAATTTAGTAGCAAGTAACATGACAGCAAATGTTTTAAATAATGTTGGCAAGATAGCTAGAATAGGTATTTTAGGTAACTTAGTTTCAAACCAGAGAGCATTAAGTCAATTAGCAAGAGTGAATGGTGCTACGAAAAGTCTTCCAGATTCACAAAGACTAACAATATTATCACAAGCAGTATCAAATATGTTTAAACAAAGTTCATCTCAAACAACTAATGAAGTCATGCAGGAGGGTACTAGACAGTTAAAAACATCTATTGATAATTCAAAGATAAGTCAGGAGTTAGCTAATATTAAAAATCAAGCAAATCAGTCTCAAAATATTTTTAACATTAATCAACAACCTGGACCGCAACCACAGTTACCACAGGTTAGAAACACTCAAACTAGAACCACACAACCAAATTTAACTAGCGGAGAAAATGAGTTTCAAAGATATAATGCTAATATAAGACAGAGAGCCGCACAAAATCCTGCTGTAGCAGCTTCTCTATTAGGTGGTTTAGGTAGTGCTGGTTTGTTGAAGAACTAAACTAGAAGCAATGCCAGCTTTCGCTTTATACTTATTATCATACGCTTCATCAATTAATTTAGAAGCCTGTTGACCAACTGAACGTCTTTCATCTTCTGAAAGTTTCTTTAATTTTTCATAACTTTCTATCCGCATACCTACGCTTTTGTATTTACTTATATCTGGCATTTTGCTATTCTTCCCATAAATGATTAATCAATTACCATATAATACCAGATTTAAATTTAAAAAGTCAAGTAAATTTGGTGCAAAAAAAACTATTGTTGATGGCATTACTTTTGATTCTAAATGGGAGTCAGAAAGATATGGTCAATTAAGGGCTATGGAACGTGGTGGTATCGTTACTGATTTAAAGTTGCAAGTTAAATATGACATTGTTATCAATGACATAAAAATCTGTAGATATATAGCAGATTTTGTGTACAAAGAAGAATCACCTGATGGCAAAATAAAAGAAATAGTAGAAGATGCCAAAGGATTTGAAACACCAGAATTTAAGTTAAAAAAGAAACTTATGAAGGCCGTTCACGGCATAGATATATATCTTTCCAAAAAAAAATAACATCTACCTCTTGACATAATTGCAATGAGTGCATATTATTATAAATGTAGTTTTGAAATACTACTTTAAATTACTTAGAAAGAAAGGAGTGCGTTATGTTAATGCACAATAATTTATTTACACAATTTAATGAGCTTAAAGCTCGTATCGAAGCGAATAAGATAGAATTTGAAAAGGTAAAGGCTCAGATAAAAGAGAGAGCTTTGCCGAAAGCAAAAGAAATTTTGTTCGATCAAGGAAAAGATTTTGGAACTGTCACCGTTCCTTTAAATGAGGGTGAGGTGAAAGTAACAGTTGCTAAGAAAGTAGAGTGGGATAATGAAAGGCTGATGGAAATCGCTGAACAACTTCCTACTGATTTAGCAAAGCACGTTATAACTTGGGATGTAAAGATTAAAGAGAATACGTTCAAAGATTTAGACGAGCAATATAAAGACCTTACTAGACCAGCGAGAACTGTGAAAGAAGGTCAAGTAACAATCGAACTCGTAGAGGAGAACTAATATGGGATTAAAAATTATCTCAGCAGAAGAAAGGATGAAAGAGAAGCGAGGTCATAAAATGGTCATCGTGGGACAAGCAGGAGTGGGTAAAACCACTCTTGCTAGAACTCTTGATTCCGACACTACATTATTTATGGATTTAGAAGCAGGAGACTCAGCTATTGAAGGATGGCCTATAGATGTCATAAGACCGCAGACATGGACAGAGTGCCGTGACTTTGCAACCTATCTAGGTGGGGCGAACCCATCATTATCAGACGATCAACCATATAGCCAAGCACATTATGATTATGTTGTTCAGACATATGGTGATCCAACTGAAACTCTTAAAAAATATGCTACGTTGTTTATTGACAGTATTACAGTCGCAGGTCGGTTGTGCTTTCAGTTCTGTCAAATGCAACCAGAGAACAAATCAGATCGTACTGGTAAGTTAGATACTCGTGCAGCATATGGTCAACATGGTCGTGAGATGATGGCTTGGCTAACACACTTACAACACATTCGAGAAAAGAATGTAATCTTTGTCGGAATCCTTGACGAAAGGGTAGACGACTACAATCGCAAAATTTACGAACTGCAAATCGAAGGATCGAAAACAGGTCGTGAACTGCCTGGCATTGTTGATGAAGTATTAACAATGGCTGTAATGACAGGAGATGAGACTGTAGGACCATACAGAGCATTTGTTTGTCAAACATTAAATGAGTGGGGTTATCCTGCAAAGGACAGGTCTGGTAGACTTGATGTTGTAGAGGAACCACATCTCGGTAAACTGTTAACGAAGATGAGTGGTGGTATTCCACAATCGGAAAGACCGCTTGATTTTGTTGACCCTAAATCTCAAACTAATAAGGAGGTCAATAATGACTCTTAATTTAAATGACTTTGAGGCCAGTTCTGGCCCTACTAATGACTTTAGTTTAATTCCTGCAGGAACTATTGCTAGAGCAATTATAACCATAAAACCTGGTATGTATGTAATGGAAATGTTTGGTAAAACACAATCATTTCATTATTCTGCATCTACTAAGGCTAAGTGGGTTGAATTAGAATTTACTATTGTTGGTGGTGAGTTCGACAAACGAAAAGTATGGGATCGTCTGTTCGTTGACGGTGACAAGATGAACCCTAATACTAATAAACCTGTGGCATACGAGATTGGTATGAGTACATTAAGATCAATGATTGATAGTATTCATGGTCTTGATCCATCAGATCAAACTGAAAATGCTCAAGGGTTAAGAAGCCTTAATGGTATTGAAGACATTAATGGTAAAGAGTTCTGCATGAAAATTGGTATTAAGAAAGGTACGAATGGTTATGAGGATTCCAATAAATTAATGGTTGCCTTAACACCAAAAGATGCCGATTACATAGGTACTGGAGTTGGAGGGCCTACTGCACCTTCTACAAATTCATCCCCTATTAATCAGGGCGGTGGTGGACAAGCACCACAAGGGAATGTACCATCATGGGCAAAGTAATAGCAACGGCAGGTCTTTCTAAGATGTAGTATTTCACCACTATGGGGGGGAGTGGGCCGTTGAACCCCCCCAACATACAACAGAAAAAGAGGACACTATGATATTAAGACCCTATCAAGAGGTCGCTGTTAGTTCAGCAAACAAAGCATTAGACGAACATTCTAATACGATTGTTGTCGCTCCAACTGGAGCAGGGAAAACAATTATGTTGTCTGCATTAATTGGCGAAAGACATAAAAAGAATAAAAATGTGTTAGTACTACAACACAGAGATGAACTTGTTTCTCAGAACAGTTCAAAATTTAATAATGTAAATCCATCTATATCTACTTCTGTAGTAGATGGAACAACAAAAGATTTTACAGGTAATGTCGTGTTCAGCATGGTTCAGACATTATCCAGAGATAATAATTTAGATAAGATGAAGCCGTTTGATATGCTTGTCATTGACGAGAGCCATCATTCTGCAGCCAGAACTTACAAGAAAGTTATTGATAAAGTCAGAACCGACAACGAAAAAGCAGAGATTGTAGGTTTCACGGCTACACCTAATCGTGGTGATGGTAAAGGTTTAAGAGATGTATTTGATAATTGTTGTCACCAGATTGAGGTAGCTACACTTATTCGTGAAGGATTTCTTGTACCACCAAAAACATTTGTAATTGATGTAGGTGTTCAAGATGAACTAAGTCATGTTCGTAAGACTGCTGATGATTTCGATATGGGTCAGGTTGAAGCGATTATGAATAAAAGAGTTATTAATCAGAAGGTAGTTGAAGAATGGAAAGATAAGGCATCTGACAGAAAAACAGTTATCTTTTGTTCAACTGTTGCACACGCAGAGGATGTACATAAAGCTTTTATAGAAGAGGGTATTCTTGCAGAAATGGTGACAGGAGATACCCCTAAAGAAGAAAGAAGGCAAATACTCGAAAATTTGGAGCATGGAGATGTACAAGTCGTTGTTAATGTGGCGGTACTTACTGAAGGATTTGATGCTCCTCCTGTGTCTTGTATCGTGCTTATGAGGCCATGTTCTTATAAGTCTACAATGGTACAGATGATTGGTAGAGGGTTACGAACAATAGACCCAGAACTATATCCAGGTGTTGTGAAGAAAGATTGTGTCGTTCTTGACTTTGGTTACAGTCTGCTCACGCATGGTTCTATTGACGAATCAGTTAATTTAGATGGTAAAGATAAAGAGACAGGTGGTGATGCCCCTACAAAAGTATGTTCAGCGTGTGATGCGGTAGTTCCTCTTAGCGTAAAAGAGTGTCCTATCTGTGGTCATGTATTTGAAAAGAAAATAGACGAAAACTCTGAGATGTCACGTTTTGTGATGACAGAGATTGACGTATTTGACAGTTCTCCTTTTCGTTGGATGGACATGATGGGCAATGGAAAGATGCTCATGGCTTCTGGATTTAATGGTTTTGGTATCATTGCTACAGTTGGCGACAATTCTATTGCTATGGTTAAGCAGAAGAATGGAAAGCCTAGAACCGTTGCTATTGGTACTAAGGTACAAGCTATTGCATCTGCAGATGATTTTCTACGAAATATAGAAACATCTAACGGAGCTAACAAAAGCAAGCGTTGGTTAAATGAACTCATATCAGATAAGCAAAGAGAGCACCTAGCTAGGTATGGAGTAATCGTAAAAGAGTTTGATTTTTCATGGAATAAATATAAAGCCGCTTGTTGGCTAAATTACCATTGGAATAATCAGTCTATTGATAATATTGTTATAACAAATGGATATGATAATGCAGCGTAATGAAATTTTGAAAAAAGCAAAAAGTAAAATAAATGGTGATCGCCACAAGGATTATGGCGAGGCTTATGAAAACCATCAGAACATAGCGAGGTTATGGTCTGTTATATTGCAAAAAGAAATAACAGCAGATCAAGTATATCAATGTATGATAGCGGTTAAACTAGGCCGACTTATCCACAGTCCTAATCATGAGGACAGTGCCATAGATATATGTGGTTATGGTGCATTGTTAGGAGAATCAGATGGAAAGATTTGAAATACATATAAATATGCAAATGATGACTTCCGATTTAGATATTTTTAAAAATAGCGTCAAAGCTATTAGTAGAATGAATATAGCACATGGAGAAGGAATGTCATATTCCGTTAACGATCTACAAAGCAAGTTACAAGATAAAATCTATTCTATGATTGAAAAAGAAGAAGACATTAAAAAAGCTTATTTTATATATGGTGAGGTTACAGTTCAACATAAAGAAAAAACAAGGGTTTATTCTATAGCATCTGCAGAATTTCCAGGTGTTTTTAGTATGGAACAAGGGGAGACATATCATTGAAGTTTAATCCAAAAACAGACAGTGGAGTTATAGAAGCTATACCTGCATTTGCTAACTTTTGTAGCAATGTCGGTTGGGATACGAAGTTATCTGAATTAACTGAAGAACAGATGAGAGCATTAATATTTATTATACAGGAGGCGAAGAGTATAACCTATGGTCACAAAGACATCCAAAATCTTGAACTTGAACACGTTAAGTGGTCAGGAGGTCACTGGCCTCCGTCAGCAGGGATTCCGTTCTGATATTGTAGAACAGTTTCACGAAATTATTGATAACGCTATCGTTGCTGATAATAAGAAAAAGCCAACAAGGAAATACATTGGGGGTTCTTCTTTAGGTGATGATTGTGTTCGGAAGATACAATACCGCTTCATGGGTGTTGAACCAGATAAAGAGAAAGAGTTCACTGCTAAGACGTTAAGAATATTTGAGTTCGGACATAACATAGAATATCAAGCGGCAGGGTGGATACAATCAGCAGGGTTCGACTTACGCACAGAGGACAAGCAAGGCGAACAATTTGGTTTTAAAATTGCTGATGGGAAGATAAGGGGTCATATTGATGGTGTTCTGTGTGGAGGTCCTATAAAAATTCCATATCCTATGCTCTGGGAGTGTAAGTCAGCTAATGACAGGAAGTTTAAGGAATTTGTTCGGGTTGGCGTAGCTCAAGCTAATAAAGTTTACGCAGCACAAATTGCAGTATACCAAGCGTATATGGATTTAACAGAGAACCCAGCATTGTTTACTGTCGTGAATAAAAATACTAGTGAAATACACTTTGAACTCGTGCCATTTGATAAAGCTCTGGCACAAAAGATAAGTGATCGTGGTGTTCAAATCTTGACAGCAACCGAATCTTCTGAAATTCTACCTAGAATTTCGCACACAAGGGAGTTTCACTTATGTAAGTGGTGTGAGTTTCAAAGCACCTGTTGGAAATAAAAAAAAGGAGGAGAGGGGAAATCTCCTCCTGAAGTAACGAGGTCACTAATAAGGAGAATATAATGCGTCTTTTACACTTTGACAACACTAAATCTAGTATATCTGCTATAGATTTGGTTGAAGAAATTAGCAGAAAAGTACCAGCATCTGTACAAATTGAGATATTAAAAGAGACATATCCACAAGGGGAAGTTCGGGGTAATCAGTTTGTAATCGGATCTTTAGCAGGGGAAGCTGGCAAATCATTAAAGATTGATATGACTCCTGGCCCTTATTTTCTTAAAGGAACTGACTTTAATGGTGGTGAAGGAGTAGGGGGTATTGTTAAGATTATGATGGAAGGAAGAAACATGAAACTTCCTGAAATCAAGGAATATTTTTCAGATTACCTAGACGGAACTCGAAGAAATGTTCGAGATAACCACCATGAATACCCAGCAACGAATCCATTTAAGAACGAATCAACTAGGAAAAAATACGATATAAATACGCCCCATGATGGGGAACATCATTATTTATCCGTAGATGGTGAGGTTTTGGCGACAGTACGCAGATACAATATTCGTGATGATTTCGGTAATGTTGAGGTTGATGCAAGTGGTAAGCCCAAGAAAGAGTTTAGGCAGTTTACAGCAAATAATCCATATCCAAAGATGCCTGATGTACGCCCATTATATAATATACCGAACATATCTTCATCTGACAGAGTTATATGGGTCGAAGGTGAAAAGTGTGCAGACGCTCTAAATTCACTCGGATTTACGGCAACGTGTCATATGGGTGGTGCTGGTATGTTATCCAAGAACTCGGCTCCTAGTTACGATTTTTCGCCTCTCAACGGCAAAGAGGTCATACTTTGGCCTGATAACGATAAGGCAGGTAAGAAGGTTGCTGACCTGATACAGCACTTGGCATTACAGGCAGGGGCTAAGTCAGTCACTATGCTAACACCACCACAAGGTAAACCTGAAAGATGGGATGCTTCAGATGCGGTTGCAGAAGGATTTAATGTTAGCAGTTTCCTGAATGATGCTCGGCAGAAGGTTCAGAAGTCGGTAAACCTACTTGATGACAGTTTATCTATTCGTAGGTTCGTGGACAAAGCACCAGAGCAGAAGTTTGTGGTTAATAATGTGATGCCTTTGGGTGTTCCTGCACTTTTTGCTGCGGCTGGAGATTCGGGTAAAGGTATGATGACTATGGATTTAGCTATGAAGATAGCATCTGGTAAGTCTATGCAGAGTGCTTTCGGGGGTGAAATAGCATCTTTCGGGAATACAGTTGTGTTTACGGCTGAAGATGACGAAGCAGAGGTACATAGAAGAATACAAAGGCTTGACCCTGATAACGAGAGATTTAACTATGAGCATGACATGAAGATTATACCATTGCCTAATTATGGTGGTGTGTTTCCTATTATGCAGTCGGGGGCTGATAAGAGCTATCATACTGGCGAGGAGTTCGATAAGTATTACGACCAGTTGTTGCAGATTAAAGATTTAAAGCTGATTGTGTTTGACCCATTAGCGTCTTTTGTTCACGCTGATGTTAATGCTGATCCTGCGGCAGGGGCTGCTCTTATGGGTTTAACCGCTAGAATGGCTACAGAAACAGGGGCTACAGTCCTGTTGTGTCACCATATGGCTAAGATTAAGGACAATGACCCACCTAGTACACCTGAAGAAGCTCGGAACCTTATTCGGGGTACATCTGCATTGGTTGACGGTGTTCGATTTGCTTATGCAGTATGGAACGTAAGACACGCTGAAGGTGATAAAAGATCAAAGTTAATCGCAATGGAATACAAAAGAAATATGTTTTTTGATGGAGCTGTTGTGAAATCAAATGGCCCTGCAGACCGTGAAATCCGAAAATTTGTTCGAGATATGAATACAGGACTCCTGGTTGATAAAACCGAACAACTTAACGCAACTATCAAAGATGATGAAGTAAAGATGGAATTTTTGTATAACTGGATTAAACAAGCTGAACTTGATGGCAGAGCATTAAAACAGACAGGTGATGGTGGATTTGAAGCGAGAAGTAATGAACCATCTGTACCAGTACAATTAAAGAATTTTAAGAAAAGTTGGTATTGTGAATTATATCTTGAACTTGAAGCCACTGGTAGAGCCAGAAGATATAGATTAAATAACTCTGGTCCTGAAGCATGGATAGGTGTTGAAGATGGCCCATTGAGTAGAGGAGAATACGAGCCTGTTACTGGAATGTAGAAAAAACTTGCAATCGTTGCAAAAAATATTATATAATGTTTTAGATTTTTAAATTGGTTGTAAGTCAATGGTTGGGTACTCATTTCCCATTGATCGTAGATTTAAAAATCGCCTTTTGTGTTGTTTAACTAGCGGTGGTGTAAAAGCCACCGCTTTTTTTTTATTTTTTTATTGACAATATTATTTATCTGGCATAATTTGGGAATTATTCCATATTTTGTGGGATATAGTTAAACAAAAAAGGTAAAAAAATGAAAGCAAAAGTAAAAAGAATTGATATGGCAATCCATATCCAGGAAATTTGTGCGAAGTATAATATTACTGTTCGCTATCAAACTTTAAAAGACAAGCAACCAAACTATTATGCTCGTCCTGCAACTAAAGAAATTCATGTAAGGCCGACTAAAAATACTGGCTACTATGTAAGCACTTTACATGAGATTGGGCATATCTTGGGAGATTATCAAGGTGCTCAATGGGGAACTGATTATGCAGGGTTAAGTCAGGATAAGATTATTCTAACCAAAGAAATTCATGCTTGGGTTTATGCAAGAAAGAATGCTCTTGTATGGACAGAAACTGCTGAAAGAGTAATGCGTAAAGCTATGGATAGTTATGGTTGGGGTGAAATTGAAAAGAAAATTTGGAAAGACACAACTGATAGATGTGAAAAATTAGAAAAGGTTGGTGCATAATGTTTGTCATTGTTGTCGATACAATTTGTGATGGTTGGCAAGCACTTGAAAAAGATGAGCATGGCAATCTTATTTTTTACGCTACAGAAGAAGAAGCGAATAAAGAGATTATGGACAATAACGCAGTCCGTGATGAACCTGATGAGGAACCAGAAGAATTTGTGGTTCCTTATGAGGACTATATTGAAGGCAGAAAAACAATTTATAAAGGAGAGCAGAATGACTGATGAGGAGTTAAAAGATAGAATTAAGAAACTCAACAGAAGGTTGGAAGAGGAAACTGAGAAATCCAATCCTGATAAAGATTTAGCATCTATGCTAAAGACTGATTTAATCAACGCACTCAGAGAACTTGTTACAAGAATGGAGAGTGGTTGGAAAAAAAAGAACTATAACTAATGTTAGTTATAGAAACGTACATGATGGTATTCTTTACATCTACACTAGAAATAGTTGCAGTAGCATTTAGAGATTACGATCTATGTGTGCAGACTATTATGCACTTACAAGGGGAATTATCAGACCAATGTTATTCAAGATATAACTACATGGATATTCCACCACCAAGACCAACAATATTAGAAAGGTAAAAGAAATGAAAAATAGTCCGTCACGAATAAGTAAAAAAGACAGAAGAGAAATGCTTAAATATGCGAATGTTTTGAAAGAAATTCGCAACAATACAAGCGAACATTGTCCAATAACATATGACCAAGTGTGTCAGTTATCGGAGATGCTTTGGGTACTTACAAAGCATTATGAATTTGAACAACCAAAATGCGAACATGGACACAGAGACTGGTGGACAGATTACGAGTTAATAGAAGATTTACCAAATAATAAAAAATAGATTGGTACAAACTCTGGGGGCAACTCTCTGGCCCCCATTTTTTTTTGAGGAAATATGAAAGAAGTCCGAAAAATAAAAAAGTTTGAAACTCAAGAGTGGATAATGAAGCTGCACTATGCAAAGCGAATGCCCTCTGTTTCTTATGCTTTTGGTCTTTATGACAATAAGGAACTTACAGGAGTCGTGACCTACGGATCTCCTGCAAGTCCTTCTCTTTGCATTGGGGTATGTGGTCCTGAATGTAAAGACATGGTGATAGAATTAAATAGGTTGTGCCTTCTTCACAATAAAAAGAACGAAGCTTCTTACTTAGTTGCGAACAGTTTGAAACTTTTACCACAACCCATGATTGTCGTATCTTATGCAGATACTTCCATGAAACACACAGGATATGTTTATCAAGCTTGTAATTTTATTTATACAGGCAAGACCGTAGCTAGAACTGATGTGGATACTGGAAATAAGCATTCAAGACATTATCAGGGTCTAGATATGAGTAAGCGTAAACAACGCTACGAAAAGCACAGATATATTTATTTTTTGGGATCGAAGAAGGATCGTAA
>Ga0163179_10000737_pt1 | contig 23280 bp, 15 predicted proteins | sample AtlANTMetagenome_FD_109643 | JGI IMG/M metagenome (GOLD analysis project Ga0163179, IMG submission 109643) | Marine eukaryotic phytoplankton communities from the Atlantic Ocean - Atlantic ANT 2 Metagenome | ecosystem: Environmental > Aquatic > Marine > Oceanic | place: North Atlantic Ocean...
CGTCAGAACGCTCGTCCTCCACGAAACGCTCCACGGAATCTCGATCGGGGGGAAGGCCGGTCAGCCCGTAACTCACCCTCCGCATGAGCGCACGGCGATCTGCTGCAGGGCCCTCGGCCGACTCTAGAAGAGCGTCCACGGGGTGAGCTCCCGCCGGCGGCTCCACCACTCGCAGTGGCTCTACCGACCAGAGAGCCCCTGCTTCCTGCAATGATGAAGCCCCGGGGCTGGCATTTCCAGGTCCGGCACATGCCCCTGCAAGGATCAAACCGGTGATACGCACCCACGGAATAGAGTCCCGTCTCATGACACCTTACCTCCTCCGGCTTTGCGGCGGGTTGAGCACCGCCTGCCGAACTTCCGGGGGCAACCCGCTGGAGGCCACCCAGGCCTCGGCAGCAGCCCGGTCGCGTCGAGTGAGTTGCTGCCCGGCATGCGTGAGAGCCCGGACACGCGAACTCTCCTCCGCAATGCTGTTGGCCCACTCGATCGCCGCGCCCGGATCCGTATAGGAGATCCGGCGCGAATACCCGCTGATAGCGGCATCGCGCTGGGGCGAACGCTGCATGGTGGAAATTCGTTCACCCGCGGCCACCGGATCCCGCTGGGCCCACTCTCCAAAGGCGGAATGCAGCCCCATGCTCTGGCCCCTGCCCTCGGTGAGGGTTTCCAGCCAGTTGACCGCGGAGGCGGGATCCCGCTCCGCCCATTCGTCTCCCACTTCCTCAATGGCCCGGTCGGCAAAGCTCTGGCCCGCAAACTGTTCCACCCACTGTGCCGCCGACTCCGGATCCCGATTCGTGTAGCGATGCGCCACGGTATCAAGAGCCGCTCCCTTCAGCTCCCCGTCTGGCAGACTCTCGGACCACCGGGCCGCCTCATCAATCCCGACCGTGCTGACAACCTCCCGGGTGACCACTCCGAAAAGATGGTTCGCTCGTTCGTTCCCCTCATTGGCAAGCTGCATGACATAATCGGTGGCCCGGGCAGTGTCATTGTCGGCCATCCCGCTGACCAGGGCTTCCTGCAGGTGATGGTAGTAACGCTTGTCCTCTTCGGGAAGGTTGTTGAGATGGGCAACGGCAGCCTCAGGATAACTGGAGGCCCACCCGGCCATGGTGTCCGACAGATCGCGGTCTTCCGACTTGGCAGCATGCTCGACGGCGGCCTGCCCATCAATCATCCCCCACGCGTAATGGAAATCACGCCACTGGTCACGGTCCACCCGGTTTTCCTTCAGGTGAACAAGAAGGTCCTTGGCATTGTCTGCAGTAAGCGCCTCCAGGAAACGGTCGAAGGCCCGACGGCGAACCAGCGGGTTGCCATGCCGGAACGCCTCATTCGCAATGGTCTCGATCTGCACGTCGCTCAGGGGTTGCCCGGCACTTCCACGCTCCCGCCCGGGAGAACCCTCCAGCCGCGCATTCCCCGCAAACCCGGGTCTCCCACCTGATCCGGACAAGCTTCCGCCCGCCATCTCCCCCCCCCGGCTCCCGGGGTTTGTCTTCCGCACGTCTCCCTTCCCGGACGAGTTCTTCCTGTCCCCGAACCGTCCTGACGAATCGTCTCCGTCCCGCATTGAGCCGAGAACAAATGCTGTCACTGCAACACCTGCCCAACAAAGATGACCGATCAGGGGCTTCTTCGGCATGCCGCAGCCTAAGCACTTCCAAGGCTACATCGAACGAAAAAACTGGATCTTCCTTCTTCCTGCTCACCGATTCGGATGACGGCCGGAGACCCTTTGCCGTTGCAGCGGAGGGCAATTTCCTTCAGAAGCAGAAATATAGCTCCAGAAATGAACACACTCTTTTCTCCCCTCTGCACCCTGAGTCTCGCCTTCGGTTACCTTGCAGCGCCTCTGCTGGCTGCAGCGGATGAGCCCTTCAATGGAAAGGATCTCAAGGGATGGTCCTTCAAGAAGAAGGGAAAACTTGAGTCCAAGTGGGTCACCGGCACCCCGCAACTGGACGCTGGAAACCCCAAGGCCCTCAAGGCCAGTGGAACGGGCGGGGCGATGGTGAACGTCGTCACCGGACATGGCCAGAGTATCGATATCTACTCGGACCGGAAATGGGGCAGCTCCCGGATCGAGCTGGAAGTACTGGTGGCCAAGGGAGCCAACTCAGGAATTTACGTGATGGGGGAGTATGAGGTGCAGGTCCTCGACAGCTACGGCAAGGAGAAGCTCGGAGGTGGGGACATGGGTGCGATCTACGGAGCCCAACCTCCCCGGACCAACGCCTGCAGGAAACCCGGGGAATGGCAGAAGTATGAAATCGACTTCCTTGCCCCCAAATTCGATGCCGCCGGAAAGAAGACCGCCAATGCGAAATTCCTGGTCGTGAAACTCAATGGAAAGGTCCTCCACGAGAATGTCGAAATGAAGGGCCCCACCCCCTCCGGAGTGACCGGTCGCGAGGCCGCCACCGGCCCCATCATGTTCCAGGGCGATCACGGTCCCGTTGCCTACCGCAACATCAGAATATCTCCTCTTGAGAAATAAGACCTCCCGGCCTGTTCTCCAGTCCCTCGAGAAGATCGCTCCCTGACCTGCCCTCCTCCGGGATCCTAGTTCGCCACGTGGATCGTGTTCCAGATCTTGGTCACGATTTCCTCTCCCCCCTCCGTCTCGAGGTCGAGATCGATCTGCATCATGTGAACCGGCTGCAGGTTCTCAACTTCCACAAAGACCGATTTCCCGTCCGGGAGAAGCTTGGCCGACTTGACCGGAAACTTGGTGCGGCCCTTGGGCGGGCTTCCGGAATCGCGGTGCCCGACCTGGAACTCGCCTGTCCCGTAGTCATGTGTCCAGCGAAGATCCGATCCTGAGATCGCGAAGCTCTCGGGATCCTCCGCCAGCTCCCGGTCAAGCTTCTGCGTGAAGCCAATCTCGATGCCACCGTCACGCACGTTCAGGCTCTTCGGCATCATCACCGGTTTACCAGTGTAGCGCACACGGTCCAATCCACCTTCCCGCCCAGCGTTGGTCTGCCATCCCTTCAGGCCGGCCAGGTAAAGATGCCCATCCTTCTTATTGAACTTGCCCCGCATCGCACTTGAAGTCGGCCGCACCGGGATCTTGACCACCCCACCCTGCATGAGGGTGCCCTTCTTCTCCTTGAGCACGACATAGAGGGCGCTCTGCCCATAGCTGAAATGCAGCATCTCACCCTGGAAAGGCCCCCACTTGTCACTCGTTACCCAGACCTGGCCCCCGTTTGAGTTGTCCACGTTCTTGGGAAACCAGGCCAGCGGCAGAGGCTCCTCCCCCGGGTCGAGATGCTGTTTCCGGCTTCCGCGGCGCTGCCCGACCGTGGGCGTGGTTTTCATCTTGGCGTAGTCGGCCGCCGAGTCCACCACTCCCAGAAACTCCCCCGGCTCGATCCAGTGCAGCGGACAACGCGGCACAAAAGTTCCCTCGTTGTCACCGGCGGTGAGCTGGCCGGTGGGGCTGACTCCGATTCCGTTCGGTGCCCGCAACCCCGTGGCATAGCGATCCATCTTCAATCCGTCCTTGGAAACACGGATGATTGATCCGTGATGCCGGCTCATGCGCTGGAAGCTACGCCCTCCGCCTCTCACCGGGCTTCCGAAGGCGAAGTAGAATTCACCCCCGGGGCCCGTCTGCAGGTCAAAACAGAAGGCGTGAAATCCGCTGGTCAGCTCCCAGTCGTTATTGAAGTTCTCGTAGTAGTCGCACTCCCCATCCTCATTGAGATCGTGGTAGCGCGTGATCTGGTCATCCGCCACGGTGTAAATCACATCCTCCACGATGGTAAGCCCGAGGGTCTCATGCCCCCCGGCGGCAAAACGCCTCCATGTCAGATTCTCCAGCGACTCATCAATTCCACTCACGATCCAGACATCCCCGTCCCAGGTGCACACCGCCGCCTTCGACGGGTCACTGAAGAAGTCGAATCCTCCGATGCGCATCTTCATGCCATACGGGTTCTGGTAGGGCACCGTCAGGCGATCGAGCACATAGGGGCTGTCCTCATCCTTGGAAAGCTCGCCCACTGTGGTGACCGTCTCTGTCCATCGTGGCGGGCCGCCCTTCATGTAGAGGGTGAGATCCTCAAGCGTTTCCGGGACGCTTCCCTTGCCATAGATCACCTTGAAATGCGCCATTCCCGCAGGAACCCTCAGGACGATCCTGCCATCCAAGGCACCCAGCCTGACCTCCTTCGTTCCGACCACCTGAATTTCCGGAGCGCCTTCTTCATCCGCGACTACCACGAGGGCTGGCCTGCTGAACTTGCCCTGGATTGTCCGAGTGATGAGGCCGTTCTCAAGGGCCGGCATTTCCAATACCGAATCCCCCCCTACGGTAAGACGCACGATCGTCTTGTCGCCGTGCACGTAGAGTCCCTCGTAGTGGGCATGCGCCCTCGGCAGGGGACCCAGGGGCGGAAACTTGCCGTCTTCCGGAATCCGTGGCTCCGCCAGGCTGCCCTTGGCATCGGCCCAGCCCGGGGCGGGCTGGTTGGTGAAGACCTTGGCACCGTTGGCAGAGGGAAAGGCCCCGTGCCCGCCGGTGAAGGGCAGGCCCTGTAACTTCAGGCCACCCTGCGTCCACCCTGCCGCGTAACGCATCGTATCCGTATCGAAAACCACGCAGGCGGCACCCTGTGGATCCAGTCTGATGACCCGTGCACGATACGCATCGTTGTCTCCCTCCGGTCCCTTCCCCACCCGTACCGCAGTGCCAACGAAATTACCGTACTTCCCCGGAAGGGATCCTGAAACCGGATTGGCCGAAGCTCCGCCAGGGCTGGAAGCCTTGGCGAAAGAGTCCTTGTCCCACTTGAGAGCCTCCCGCTGCTTGGCATCGTGATAGAGGGCGGAAGCCGGAATGGTCTCCAGCTTGCCTCCCGGTGCCATCCACTTGACCGTGCATCCCGCACCCGCTGCCGTGTTGTGGTAAACGACCCGGATGGCATGAGCACCCGCGCTCAAGCGTATCGCGCCACTCTGCTGCTTCATCGGATGCGGTCCCCAGTTGTCCACGACCAGCTTGTCGCCGATGTAGAGACGCGATCCATCCTTGGAGGTGGTGGCAAAGAGATAGTTGCCGGCCTTGGACACGGATACGGCCCCGCTCCAGCGCACCATGAAGTCTTCCGCGAGCTTGGAACCATGAAACTCCCCCTTGACCTCGGCAAAGCTGATCGTCTTGTCCACCCGCACCAGCCAGGGCTTCAACCCCGTCGGCACCTCGAACTCGTCCCCCAGCTTCTCCTCCAGCTTGAAGTATTCCCCGATCAGGCCGGGCGCGGCTGGGACGGGAAGGGTGCACGTGAAGAGAGCAAGGGCGGCCAGGATGGTTTTCATGATCTTACTTTTGGGAAAGGGAACGGAGGTAGTGATAGACGGCTTCGAACTGCTTGTGGGCATCACCGTCATAGTGCTGGCTGAGAGGCGTCTTCCCGTCGAGGGCATACTTGGGCATGATCGTGCCGGGCCAGACTCGTGGGGGATCGTTCATCCAGAGATGGAAATATTCACGCGTGAGCCGGGCTCCCGAATCGCGCAGGTTCGGCCCCTCACCTTCGAATACCGCAATCGGTCCCTTTTCCGCGATACCGTGGCACGTCCCACAGGCCAATCCTCCCTCCACCGCCGTCATGGCCTCACCAATCTTCACCTTCGCGGGGTCAGGAACAAACGGCTTTTCCGCCGTCGCCGACAGACCTTCCGCATGACTGAACCCGACTGAAAGCGCGCGGGCGCGGGACGGGAAGGCGGGCATGCGAGCCGGCATCCACGGCCTCACCTTGGGAGACACACGGCCGGCCAGCAGCTTCTCCCGCCACCCGGGCCGCAGTTTCAGTCCCAGGTGGTGAAGCGGGGGCGGGCCGGCAACCAGGGCCGGCTTTTCCTCGTTCCGGCTCTCCTCCGGAGGCTTGAGATGGGCCGCCTCCCCCGCAAACCTTTCCAGCAGGGCCTCCTCACCGTCCCGGGAGTGACAGGCATTGCACCGCAGGCCGAGAAACTGCCGCCCCGCGAATTCGGCAGGCACGTGCCGCGCAAGGGAACCGCGACCAGCCTCCTCCCTCAGAAAGACGGTCAAGGCGTTCTTATCTTCCCCGGAGAGGTTGTAATGCACACTGCTGCAATCCGCCGACTGCAGGGAGAAAAGGCCGACCTTACTGGCCGCCTTCCCGGATTCGCCCTCGCGCTCGTGACAGTTGAAACAACCGGTGGCCCTCGCCAGGGCATGCCCTCTGAGTGGATCGCCTGCAATGGAGGTCGACTGCGATCGCTCTCCCTGCGTTCGCAGAAAATCAGCCACCGCCTGAGCCTCCCCGGCACTGAACTGGAACCCCGGCATGCGCGTTCCCTGATGATTGCGGGACGGATCGCGCAGGAATTCTTCGAGGGCCTTGCCGCGGAACTTTCTCCCGACAGTTCCCAGGGCGATCCGTTCGTCATCGCCTTTCCCGTCCAGAGTGTGGCAGGCAATACACCCCTGCTGGTAAAAGAGATGCCCACCCTCCTTCACCCGGTCGGGAGCGGAGGCGTGAGGCCCCTCCAGTTTCAAGCGGTCCGCCACGAGGAAGGCCGCGATATCGGCCGCTTTTTCCTTCGCTCCCTCGCCGCGGAAAACCGCCGGCATGTGGGCGGAGGAACGCATTGCCGCCGGGTCGCTGATCCACTTGACCAGCCAGTCCTGTTCCAGGCGACTTCCAATCCCGTTGAGAGAGGGTGCCGCCAGAAGCAATTCCGGCATCATCCGATCCTCCCCGGGGTCGTGACAGGCCACGCAGCGCTTCGCGGCCACCAGCTCCCGTCCGCGGCGCAACAATGACTGCTTCTTCAGGGCCGGATCCTCCGCATCGTGCACGAAAAGCCCTCCCGGCATCGGCTCTCGGCCAAACTCCCGTCCTTCCCAGAGAAGCCGCAGGGTGGCGTCCCCCTTTGCCGGGGGGGTATACTCCACCACGAACTCGTGCTCCCCACTCCGCAGGCGCATGGATTCCATGCTGGCTCCCAGCGCTGGGACAAGTTCCTCGCCATCCACCAGCAGGCGGCCTTCACCAGTACCTTTAAGGTGGAAAACAAGGCGGCTCCGCTTCTCGAGCACAAGCTTGCCTTCCCACCTCGCGGTGAACCCTCCCTGCTCGAGAAAAGGAGAAACGGGGGCGCCATCCGGAACATGAAGAGCCACCGTCCGGGCCACCCGCGCGTCACTCTGGCCAGCAGCAGACGTCAACTTCAGGACAAGACCAGGTACCACCTCGCCCCGGACCAGTCCCGGCACCAGGGACAGCAACACCACCGCCAGACCTCCGAGGTTGAAGAAACTCGTATGGCTCCCTGCTCGATGCGGAGGTCGCTTTTTCAGCATGGTTCTCATTTGGATGATCTCCTCACGATACGCACTGCTGGCCGTCGTCTTGCGCTCCCTGCCGCTCTTTCCTGCCTGCTCCCGCAGTCCACCGGGAAAACCGGGATTCCGGCTATGAGCCCGGGAAAAATATGTGGGGGGGCGTTCCTACCCATCGCCGGCAGCCTACGTGCCCAGACCTCCGGATACCAAGCACGATGTGTCGCCTGATCCAAGCAGCATCCCTCCCTCCTCAAATCCCTCCTCCGGGAACTCCATGTCCTGCAATAGAATGACACTCTGGGTTCTTGCGGAAAAAAGCTCTCCCCTCACACTGGTGCTTACTCCTCTCCTTCCCTGAGAATCTCGATTTCATATGGCCTGCTGGCCGCAGTCGCCTGCACGCTCTCACTTGTGCGCGCCGGGGACGACTCCAGCCCGGCCCCGGGGCCACGCGACGAGCGCTACTGGGGACAATGGCGCGGACCCCTCGATACAGGCGTGGCCACCAGGGCCAAACCGCCCACCGAGTGGAACGAGAGTACGAACATCAGGTGGAAGGCACCCGTTCCGGGCCCCGGGCATTCCTCACCCATCGTGTGGAACAATCGCATCTACCTCACCGCCGCCATTCCGCACGGCGAGCCGGTGGATCCGCCTGTTGGAATACGCCCGGGGGCACACGACAACATCCTCAAGGTGCGCCGGACACGATTCGTCGTAGCCGCCCTTGACCGCAACACTGGCAAAACAGTCTGGAAGAAGACCCTGCGGGATAGTCTGCCTCATGAAAGCCGCCATGACACCGGTAGCTATGCGTCCGCATCGCCCATCACCGACGGGAAACGGATCTTTGCCTTCTTCGGGTCCAACGGACTCTTCGCCCTCGACCTCGAGGGAACTCTCCTCTGGGAGAAGGACCTTGGCGATATGCACACCAAGCACGGGCACGGGGAGGGAGCCTCCCCGGCCCTGTACGGCGAGACCCTCGTGGTGAATTGGGATCACGAGGGGCCGAGCTTCATCGTGGCATTCGATGCCAGGAACGGCGAACAACTCTGGCGCAGGACCCGGGACGAACCCACTTCCTGGTCCTCACCCCACATCGTGCTACACGAAGGCCGCCCGCAGGTGGTGGTTTCCGCCGCCAATCGCATCCGCAGCTACGACCTCGCCGAGGGCAGCCTCCTCTGGGAATGCGGAGGACTCTCGCACAACGTGGTGGCCGGTCCGGTGTCCCAGGACGGCCTCGTCATCTGCGGGTCGAGCTACGAGAAGCAGGCCATTCTCGGAATCAACCTCAACGGTGCCAGCGGGGATCTCACCGGCGGAGACAACGTCGTCTGGATCAAGCGCCGCGACACTCCCTATGTCCCCTCCCTCCTCCTCTACGATGGCTTGGTCTACTACCATCGCCACTACCAGGGCGTCCTCACCTGCCGCAAGGCAGCTACCGGCGAACCACTCTACGAACGCGCCCGCCTGGCAGGGATCCGGAACGTCTATGCTTCCCCGGTCGCCGCCGACGACCGCATCTATATCACATCTCTGGATGGAGAGACCCTCGTCTTCACATCAGGCGCCCACCCGGAGGCTCTCTCCCTGAACAAACTGGACGACCAGTTCAGCGCCAGTGCCGCCCTTATCGGAGATACCATAATCATGCGGGGCAGAAAGTCCCTTTACTGCATCGCGAGGAACAAAGAGTAATGAACCAGCGCAATCTCCTCCTTCGCACGATCCTCCCAGCACTCGCCCTCGGGATGACAATGCCGTCCTGCACCAACCGGGCGGGCACCCAGGCGAATGGCCCTCTGGTCAGCGCGATCCAGATCGGCGCGATGGCCGGAAGGGGCAGCATTCTCTCCAAGGTCCGCAGCCCGGTCACAACAACCAGACTGGGCCTGGCCATGGCCTTACAGCGCGCAGAGGAACTGGTGATTGGGAATATCCCCTTCCCCCTTGATCCCGCACCCCGCACCAGCGGAATACCCGGAAGCGAGGAATTCTCCACCAGCCTGACACGGCTGGGGCTTCCCTCCCCTACCCTCGGGACAGTGGAGCTTCTGGTCGATGGGAAAGAGTTTTTCCCCGCCTTCCGGGAGGAACTGGGCCTTGCCCGGGACTCCGTCGACCTCCAGTTCTACATCTGGGATAATGACGATATCAGCGTCGCCTACGCCGATCTCGTCAGGAAGCATGCCCACACGGTCCCCACCCGCATGCTTCTCGACGACATCGGATCCACTCTCTCCGCAAGTCTGAAGCCACGAACCCCGGCCCCGCCTGGATTCCGGGCGGTGCCGGATGTCGCGAGCTACCTTCGCCGGGATTCAAATCTCAGGCTCCGACGAATCCTGAACCCCTGGGCCGTCATCGACCACTGCAAGCTGCTGGTCTTCGATGGCAGGACCGCCATGCTTGGAGGAATCAACATGGGCCGGGAATACTACTCCGAATGGCACGATCTCATGGTTCGTATCCGGGGCCCGGTGGTGAACCACCTCCAGGCCGAGTTCGACAAGAAATGGAGAAATGCCCATGAACTCGGGGACCTGTCTCTCCTCTGCCGTCCACCTTCTTCACCTTCCCGGGCCGATCCGCCTGCCCCCGGGGCCTTTCCAATCCGGATCCTGAGAACAAACCTCCTTGAGAATCGCCGCGAACCGCTCATCGCAATTCTTGAGGCTATCCGCTCCAGCCGCAGCAGGGTCTGGATTGAAAATGAATACATTACCAGTGACCGCATTCTGGATGCCCTTCTCTGCGCATGTGCCCGTGGTGTTGATGTCCGGGTCATCATTCCCACTCTCCCCTTCGAGGAAATCATGCACCTCGCCAACCAACAGGCGGCCGGGGAACTCCTGCGGGCAGGCGCGAAAATCTATCGCTATCCCGGAATGACCCACATGAAGGCCATTATCTGCGATGGCTGGGCCTCGGTGGGCGCTACCAACTTCGACACCCACAGCCTGCAGATCAGCTACGAGATAAACATTGCCTACTCTGATCCCCAAGCCGTCCGAACTCTCGCCCGGCGCGTCTTTGAGAAGGACTTTGCGCTCTCCAGGCCTCTTCACCCTGAAGACACCCGGCACTGGCTGAATCCCCTTGTGGAGACCATCGCCGATCAACTGTGATCGATGCCTTCAATGCCGCTGAAAGCCCGGGATGAGGCGTTCCCTCCTTACTCCTGCCAAGCAGGCAAGCGAGCGGCTCACTTCACGATGCAGGTCTCAACCCCGTGCTTCAGGGACTTGAAGGGATCCTCCCAGGTCGGGATGAACTCCTGGGCCACATAGTCGGTGAAACCCGTCTTGATGATCTCCCTGATGATGGGCGGATAGTTGATCTCCTGCCCCTCATCGATCTCCCCTCTCCCCGGGTTGCCCGCGGTGTGATAGTGGCCGATATAGTCCTTGTAGTCCCGGATGCGGCGGATCACGTCCCCGTTCATGATCGCTACGTGGTAGATATCAAAGAGAAGCTTGAAGTTCTCCGAGCCGACTTGCTTGATAAGCTCCACGCAGAAATCGACATCATCACCGAAGTAGCCCGGGTGGCCAGTCATCCTGCCCTCAGCCGCTCGCGAGTTGAGGTGTTCGAAGCAGATCGTGACACCTTTCTTCTCAGCGAATGGAACCACCTTCTTCCAGGTGTCCACACACAACCGGGCCGCCTTCTCGTCGTCCATCCCCTCATAGCGCATTCCGGTGAAGGTAATCACCCGCTTGGCCTTGATCCGGCTGGCCACCTCGATGCCATCCCTGAGCTTTTCGACCACCATGTCGGTGTATTTTGGATCACAGGGACCCTGAGCAAACCCATGACTCCCGACCAGCGAGATCTCGAGTCCGAGCTCCATCACATCCTTGTAGGCCGTCCGGGGAATCCCCTCCATTCCATGCATGCCCAGCTTCACGCACCACTCGGCAAGCTTCCTGGGCTCCACCCCCCGCCCTCCGAAGCACCACCCCATGACGGAGTGCTTGAACGGGGTATTGATCTTCTCCGGGGCTGCCTCCGAGCGACCGGTTCCCAGTGCAAGTCCACCGGCCGCCAGGGCGGCTCCGCCGAGAAAATGTCGTCGTGCAGGGTTCATGGGGTGATCGTAGGCCAGACTGGTGGCGCTTTCCAATAAGCAAAACCTCCTTCGGACTTCCCTGTCCAACGGGGATCAGTTACCAAGTCCATCCACCTTTCCCCATGCGCCTTCTTTTCACCCTCGATCTCCTTCTGCTCCTCTTCCTCGCCGCTCACCCGGCCACCTCCGAGCAAGTCCGGAAGAGCCCCAACTTCGTCATCATTCTCGCTGATGACATGGCCTGGGATGACCTCGGTCCCTTCGGAAACAAGGCCGTGCAGACTCCGAACCTCGACCGGCTGGCCTCCGAGGGCATGTGTTTCGATCAGGCTTTTCTCACCATCAGTTCATGTTCCCCAAGTCGCGCCAGCATCCTGGCCGGCCGCTATCCCCACCAGACGGATGCCGAGGAGCTTCACTGGCCTGTTCCGGCCGCGCAGAGCATCTTCCCCCAGAGTCTCAAGGAGGCTGGCTATTTCGTGGGGGCAGCTGGCAAATGGCACCTGGGAGAAGCCATGCGGAAACGCTTCAGCGTCGTGCGTGAGGTAGACACCTCCGGGTTCCAGCTTCCTGCCAACGCCGGCGCCAATGCGGGGGGCCAGTTCCGGGAGACCGCGAGTGGAGACGCCAGGAGCGGGTGTGCCGATTGGATCCCGCTCCTGCGCGAACGGGATCCCCGCAAGCCCTTCTTCGCCTGGCTCGCGGCGGTCGACCCCCACCGCCCCTATGACGAAAACATCCTCGAACACCCACATGATCCCGACGAGGTCGTCCTTCCCCCCTATCACCCGGACACCCCGCGCGTCCGCAAGGACTACGCCCGCTACTACGACGAGATCACCAGGCTCGATCATTTTGTCGGGCTCGTGCTCGCGGAGCTGGAGGCCCAGCAGGCCGTCGAGAACACCATCGTGATATTCTTCAGCGACAACGGCCGTCCCTTCCCGAGAGACAAGACCACACTCTACGACAGTGGCATTCGCACCCCGCTCATCGTACGCTGGCCCGGCGTCGTGAAGCCGGGCACGCGCTGTAACCAGCTGGTCAGCGCGGTGGACCTCGCCACCACCATCCTCGCACTCGCTGAACTGCCAGTCGGCGACACCTATGTGGGGCGGGATTTCACCCCCCTTCTCAAGGGGGAGAACAAGGCAATTCGCGATGCCATCTTTGCGGAAAAGAACTGGCACGACTACGAGGACCGGTCACGGGCCGTCCGCGAAAAAAGATTCAAGTACATCATCAATCATTACCCCGACCTTCCCGGCACTCCTCCCGCCGACGCCGCCCGCAGCGACACCTTCAAGGAAATGCAACGTCTCCACGCCGATGGAAACCTGCCCGCTATTCAGGCCACCTGCTTTGCCGCACCCCGTCCCCGGGAAGAACTCTACGACCTGAACTCCGATCCCTACGAGGTCAGGAACCTCGCTCCGGATCCCGCCTACCGGGAGACCCTTGAGCGCCTCCGGGCCAGGTACGAAGCCTGGCGCACCCGCACCCGGGACCGGCTCCCGGCCCGCCGCACTCCCGATGAATTCGACCGGGTCACCGGCAAACCTACCCCCGCCCGCATCCGCCCCCGCTGGTCCAAGGCCAAGATGATCAAGGAAGGCGTCCTCGCTCCGTGATTTACTCCTTGGACCGCTTTCCGCGAATCCACCCCATCACCATCACGGGCGGCGGACAGGCCATCACACAGCTCTTCGGACAAAAACCTACCCCGAAGCCGCAATCCGCTTCAGGTCCGCACGCGTCTCCGCGTAACTCCGGTCGTAGGCCAGAACGCGGGGATCCGGTTCTTCTCCCCGGTGCCTGCAAACCTCCCGGTAGAGGTCGGGCCACCAGTTGTAGTGCTCGGTCAACCCATCCTTCTTCCACTGGTCCCAGTCGGAAACAACCTTGTCCCAGCAGGCGCTCCCATAGGCGGCTGCTTCCGCGACCGTTTGAAAATCCTTCACATACCAGTCCCGGCCGATCCGCGCATGCAGGACCTCGTCCGCCCAGTCGAAGTCCTGGATCAACCTGGAAAACTCGTCCCCGGACTCGGTTCCTACTTCCCACTCATACCGCTTCCCCGTCTTTGACATGAGCCCCTGCTCGATGAACCAGAGGACCGCGTGACGCTCCCGGGGAGTCAGCTGCTCATTCAATCCCTTGGACCACGTGAAATTGATCATGACCTTGCTTGGCCAGTCGATGCCGGTACGGGCGAAACCCACCTCTCCCATCATCGCGTGCCGGGCCTCGTCCCAGAGCTGGCGCGTCATATCACGGTAGAAGCCCCACGGGCGACCACCCATTTCCTCGTCATCACCCGCCTCAACCATCTCGAACAGGATGGAAGCCATCATTTCGGGGACATCAATCTCGCGGAGCCGCTTGTAAAACATCATGAACACCTTGTCCCTGCTCTCGAAGGAGTCATCGTAAAGAAACTCCTCGGCATGAACACCCATGTTGTAGGGGTCCGGAAACCGCTCATCCCGCCGCGGGGTTCCATCATAGCAGAACTCTTTCACCGGGAACCCCGGGTCCGGGGCAGGGCCCTTGACTTTCGTCCCGTCAAGCCCTCCCGCGGACTCGAGCAGGACACCCAGCTCCGCCCCCCACTGACCATCATCTCCCTGCGGGCCCTGGCCTGCATCCTCCAGGGCGGCACAAGCACTCTCTCCCCACGCTATCATGTCCTCGATCTCCGGCAGGATCATACGAAGGAGCCGCCGCCCGGGGGCATCGGTCAGGGGATTGGTATCCTCCCGGTAGCGCTCCATGCTTTCACGGAGGGCCGGCAACGCGACCCGGTAGAGGCCTTCCATGAAGTGTCCGGGATCCGGAGCCTTGAGAATCTCATCAAAGAATCTCTCCAGATTCTCATCGGGCACCTTGTCCAGCCCAAGCGGAGGATGACGCAACTCCGCCACCCGGTCCCTGAGCAACGTGATGTGCTCGGCCACCAGATAGGAGTGATAGCTGTAGCCCATCTTCAGCTCATAGATCGGTTCAGCGGCAATCCGGGAGAGCAACATCCGCCATGTGCGCTGCAGGGAGTAATGAAAACGCTTCAGCCGGCCCACGCACTCCTCGACTCCCAGGCCCGGGCCAGCCGCCTCCCGCAGGTCGGCCACCCCCGCCAGCATCGGAAGGCCGTGCAGGGATTTGTAATTCTTCAGCGTATCGTCGCTCATTGTTTCATCCTCCTACGCCAGACCGCCGGTGATTTCAACCCGATCCACAGGGCCCGTTCCTCCGCGAACCCACCGCGCCCGGAACTACCCCGCAATCCCCTCGTAGACCTGCCCCTCGTTCTGGTCCACTCGCTCGGGGCGACCCTTATGGTAAAAAACGGTCTCGGTGTGATCCAGTCCCAGGAGGTGCAGGATGGTCGCGTGGATGTCGTGCACGTGCAGTCGGTCCTCCACTGCGAAGAGACCCAGCTCGTCGGTCGCACCAATGGTGGACCCGGCCTTCACCCCGCCGCCCGCCATCCAAATCGTAAAACCGGTCGGATTGTGGTCCCGGCCATCACCCTTCTCGCTCATCGGCGTGCGGCCAAACTCACCGCCCCAGATCACGAGTGTTTCATCCAGCAAACCCCGCTGCCGGAGATCCCGGATCAATCCCGCAATCGGGAAATCGACTGCCTGACAGAGGCGCGTGTGGTTGGGCTCGATGTTGTCGTGACTATCCCACTTGCTCCCTGCCCCGTGATAGAGCTGCACAAAACGCACCCCCCGCTCGACCAACCGGCGGGCGAGCAGGCACTGGCGTCCGAAGATAGAGGTCTCCTTCCTGTCCAGACCGTAGAGCGCCCGAGTAGCCGCACTCTCGCTCTCCAGGTCCACGGCTTCCGGGGCCTCCATCTGCATGCGCCCGGTGAGCTCGTAGCTCCGAATGCGGGCCTCCAGTTCACTATTGGACTCCCGGCCATCCTGGTGATTCCGGTTCAGGGCATTGAGAAAATCCAGCTTATGGGCCTGGCGCTCGTCCGAAACGCCCTTCGGATTGTTGAGGTGCCGGATGGGCTGGGCCCCCGCCTCAAAGAGGGTGCCCTGGTGAACCGCGGGGAGAAACCCCTGCCCCCAGTTGCGCACTCCGTTCACCACCATGGCGTCGGTATCCTTGATCACCACGAAGCCCGGCAGGTTTGCGTTCCTCGTCCCCAGCCCATAGGAGACCCAGGACCCGAGGGAAGGCCGGCCACCGAAGACCGAACCCGTGTTCATCTGGCAGACGCCCCCCGCGTGGTTGATTCCGTCCGAGACGCAGGAGCGGATCACACACAGTTCGTCGGCAATTCCCTCATGGTGCGGCAGCCAATCGGAGATCCAGAGACCACCCTGTCCACACTGCTTCCAGGTCCGGGGCGAAGCCAGCAGGGGGGAGCCCTGCTCGCCCATCGCTGTAACGGGCCGTTCAAAGCTCCCCGGCAGGCTCTGCCCCGCCAGTTCATTGAGCAACGGCTTGGGATCGAAGAGATCCAGATGGCTGGGGCCCCCTTCCATGAAGAGCCAGATCACGTTCCTGGCCCGGCCAGCATGATGAGGAATCCTGGCAGCGCTCGACTCCAGGGGCCGGGCTCCCGCCACGTCCGCGCCCTTCAACAGCGCACTGGCCGCCACAGCCCCGAAGCCGCAACCAGCCGTCCGAAGGAACTCCCGGCGGTTGGAGGGATGGCTGATGCGGCCGCAACTCATGATCGGAAACCTGAACTTACCTGGAAAACCTGAGTATCCGATGGTTAAAGCTGTCCACCACGTAAAGCGCACCCTCTTCATCGTATCGCGCACCGTGAGGACGATTGAGCTGAGTGTCGATGGGCCCCTGGCCAATCAACGCCCCCTTCCTGCCCGGGACCCCGGCAAGCAGATGAATCGTCCCGTCAAGCGGACGGTAGAGCCGGATGCAGTGATTGACGTCGTCGGTGATCACAATATTGCCCTCCGGATCGAGCGCGAGATGCTTTGGTCCATTCAGGAGCGCTTTGCGCCCATCACCGCCATCCCCGCCGTAGCCCTTTTTCCCTGAGCTGTTGACCACGGTGTAGATCCGGCCGTCCGGCTTTACCTGGCGCAGGGCGTTGCCTTCCCGCGAGGCGATGAAGATACTTCCGTCCGCCCCGTAGCAGGCCGCGCGCGGAGCGACCAGGGGGGCCTCGGTAGCAACCGCTCCATCAGCCGGTCGCCCCCGCGTTCCATTACCTGCCACTGTCCTCACAATCTGTTTCCGCAGGTCGACTTCGCGGACCCGGCGATTACCCAGGTCCGTCAGCAGGAGGCGGTCTTCCGCCTCGTTCAGCGTGACGGTGTAGATCCCGTTGAAGCGAGCCGCATCAGCCCGTCCACCATCTCCTCCAAAGCCACCCTTTCCTCCCATCCCTGCAAAGGTCGTGATCTTTCCCTTCTCTATGAGACGCACACGATGATTGAAGGTATCTGCAATGAAGAGCCGTCCATCCTTCGTCCGGGCAAGGTCGTGCATCCCGTTGAAACGGCCTCCCCCGGCCGGTCCTCCGTCTCCTTGTGCCACATCTCCAAGCCGGCTTCCCGCCCTGCTGTGCGCCCCGGATATCACACCGAATGTCCCATCCGGCTGGAAGGAGAACACCCGGTTCCCGTTTTCATACTCCACCCCGTAGATGATTCCCCTCGCATCGAAGACCACCGAGAAGGGCTCGCGCAACTGACCGTCCCCGCTCACCACCTCCACTCCAGCGGAGAGGACTCCTCCTCCGAGGACAAGTCCGGCGAGAACGGCGCTAGTGCAGATAGAGGAATTCATTACTGGTGAGGAGAGCATGACAGAAATCAGCAAGGGCCAGAAGAGCGGGGTTGCCTCCCTCCAAACCGGGGCGAAGCCACTTCGCGCCCGCAAAGGGCTGCTCAATGGGTTGTCCCCCGGGGAGCAGGTCAGCAATAGCTGCGGAAGCATCCCCACCGGCAATGAGCAGTTTCTCCCGGGAACGAACGCCATCCCTGATCACCAGGCGGGCGAGTTCACCATCCCACATCGCCCGCCCCGGCTGGTCCCGCCCCCCGATCACCACCCGCACCCCGGGATCCTGCAGACCCCGCACGATTCCGTGCGGCACGGAGGCAACCTGGAGTTCCCCTCCGCGAGCGGAGAGATCCTTCAGGTAGAAGGTTACTACTCCTCCCCTGCTTCTTTCTTCCGCAGGCGCGGTCGAGACGGAAGCGGCGAGGTAGACCGGCTTTCCAAGGGGCACACGCAGGTTGGAGGGCACCACCTCGTAGACCACCTCGCCCGCCGCGTCTCGCCCAACGAGCTGCATGATGAGATTGCGGGGGGCATACTTCGACTTCGTGCTGGTCACCCCGAACGTCCATCCGCCCACCGCCTTGCTTCCATTCCAGCGCGCTGCCAACGTTCGAACATCAGCATCAGGATACAGGTGATCCAGAATCGTGACGGCCTCCAGAGTGAACTCGTCGCGCGCCATCCGAACTCCTGCAAGGTGGAGCCGTTCGTAAGGGCTCCCAGGTTGCAGTTGAAGCTCCTGAGATCCAAGACCAATCCCCTTCACCCCACCAAACTGGAGGGTCACCGGTCGCAGTCCGGGATACTTGGGGTTGGAGGGCCGCGACTGCGCCTGCTGGACCACACGGCTGCCCTGAGCTTCAAGGAAAGCCAGCGCGCGCTCCACCTCGCGGCGCTCGGCCTCACGGGAAAACGCCAGCCGGTAGGCGAGGGAAATCTCAGCGGCGCTCACTGAGGTTCGTTGTCCGAGCAGGCGCCGTGCGAAGGCAAGCGCACGCTGGGTCATCCACGCTCCATTGATCAACTGCAATGACTGCGTGGCGGTCGTGGTGGAGCTGCGTGCGCCCGTACTCTCGAAGCCGGACGGGGCATCAAGGACCTTGAGCATTTCATCCGGGGAATTGCGGATCTTCTTCACGTAGATACTGCGCCGGGTCATCGTTCCCTCGACCGAAGGTCCACCTAGTCCCAGTTGAAGTTCTCCACTGGTCGCCAGGATGGCATCGCGGGCCTGCTCTGCATCGAGCCGGCGCGGGGGATAGCGCCAGAGCAAATGGTTGTCGGGATCGACCGCGCGCACATGCTCCCCGGGCTCCGCGCGCGCAGTCTGGCAGTAGGTGGCGGAGCACATGATGAGCCGGTGCAGCGGCTTGAGCTGCCAACCGTTTTCAAGAAGCCGTCGCGCAAGCCAGTCGAGGAGCCGGGGATGGCTGGGAGACTCTCCCAGCGTCCCGAAGTCATTGGGTGTCGCCACGATTCCACGGGCAAAGTGATGCTGCCAGAGGCGGTTCGCGAGCACTCGCGGCGTGAGCGGGTTTCCGGGATTCGTGATCCAGGTCGCCAGGGCGAGCCGCCGTCCCGTGGTGTGGCGGTCGGAGAACTCGACCCGGTCCGTGGCGGGGTCGATGATGCTGGGCACACCAGGCTGCACGTCGCCGATCCCCACCCCGGGGCGTCCTCCCAGCGGAACAACTGGGGCGCGATTCCCCACATCAGAAGCCACGAAGGCCCGGGGCAGGGGCCCGGGCCGGAGACCCTCGAAGGCCTTCAGAAGTTCCCGCAACTCTCTCAGCCTTTCCTTTTCCTCCCCCTTGATCCTGTTCTCGTCGAAGCGTTCCCGCTCGTAGTCGAGCTGGATCCTCGCCAGCTCGACCAATTGCTGCTCGTAGGGCGTGCGTTCCTGTTCCTTCTTGGTAAAGAGCGCCTGGATGTCCGGAGGGAACTTGATCAGTGACTCCTTCATCTTCTGCTGAACCTGCGGCTCTACAATGGAGTCGATTTCCTCTCGGAGATCGGCAGTTGCGGATCTCCACTCCTCCAGGCGACGGCCGTATTGCTTCTTTTCGTCCGCGCTCGCGAGAACCAGGTCATGGCGCATCCGCATGGGCGCCAGGTAGGCCTGCAACCGGTAGAAATCCTTCTGCAGGAGCGGATCGAACTTGTGATCATGGCATTGCGCACAGCCGATCCCGAGGCCCAGAAAGGCCTCCGCCGTCACATTAGTCACTTCGTTCAGGATGAGTTCCCAGTGGAAGCGAACATCCCTCTGGTTGTACTCGTAGAGCCCGTTCCGCAGAAAGGCCGTCCCGATGAGGGAGTCCGGGTCATCCGGGTCGATCTCATCACCTGCCAGTTGCTCAGCCACAAACCGGTCGTAGGGCTTGTCGCTGTTAAAGGACCTGATCACCCAGTCCCGGTATCGATAGGCATCAGGACGAAAGGCATCCTGCCGGTATCCATCGCTTTCCGCAAAGCGCACGACATCCAGCCAGTGCTGGCCCCAGCGCTCACCGTAACGGGGGCTTGCAAGCAGCTCATCCACCAGATGCTCCCACGCATCCGGTCGCTCGTCGTTGATGAAGGCGGCAACCTGTTCCGGGCTGGGCGGCAATCCATGCAGGTCAAAGTAAGCACGCCGGACGAGCTCATGCCGACCGGCTGCAGGCGCGGGAGCGAGGCCCGCCTCCTTGCGGCGGGCTGCCACAAACCGATCGAGGGGATTACGCGCCCAGTCCTTGCCAGCCGCGGGCACATCAGGCTCGGTCAGCTCCTGGATGGCCCACCACTGCCGCTCTTCCACGGTAAACTCCCGGGCTCCCTCATCAGCCCTGAGCACTCCACCCGCATGAGCAAGCGCAGCCAGCAGCAATACACCCGTCCTCATCACTTCGAACATCCCATCAGGGGAAGAATGATTCAAGCTCGAGGACAGGGTACATAAGAAGGGGAGAGAACGTCCGTCTCTCCCCCTTGGAGAATCACTTCGCGAACGCCTTACTTGAGCTCGCGGATCTTCAGGTTGCGCCAAGCCACCGTGAAGGGCCCATTGTTCCCCACACCATGAACCTGCAACCCGATAAAGCCCTTCGGGTGACTCTCATAGGCCTTCTCGTGTACCAGGTCGGAAACCTGCTCCCCGTTGACCCAGACCTGAATACGCGCCCCCTTCGCGAGGACACGGTACTTGTTCCATTCGCCGTCCTTGAAATGCTTGTGCGGCTTGCGGTCCTTGTCCGGGGTCATCCACCCATAACAGGCTTCCCCGTATATGTAGCCGGCTTCCGCCCCCTTGGACCCGCTGGCCTCGATCTCAACCTGTGGCCCATTAACACGCTCCTTGGGATCATCATTCTTGGTCTTGGATCGAATCTGCACACCCGAGTTGAGCCGGTTGTGGCACTTGACCTCGAAGACGAGCTCGAAGTCGCCGTATTTCTTGTCGGTGCAGAGAAACGAATTGGGGCTTCCCTTCGCGGTAGTTCCCAGAATCGTGCCATCCACCACCTTGTAGGTGGCCGTGCCGTTACGCTGAGTGAACCCGCTCAGGTCCTTGCCGTTGAAGAGATCCTTCAATTCGCCTTTCTTGTGGTGATCGGCAAGGCCCGGCAGGACCAGAAAAGAAGAAATCAGGAATGTGGTGAAGAGTGTCGGTTTCATGATGAGATGAGTCATTGATTACGATTGCGGCCGTGGAGATATATCAGCTGGCGAAAAGTGCAACATCATCCGTCCATCACCCTCCCTGCAGCGATCATGCTACTCGGAAAGGTCGAGGCGGATCAATTCCTCGTCGTTGCGCAGGAAGGCAGAACGCATCGCGAAGGCGGGATGGCTCCACAACACCTCGCGCGACCCGGAGCGGTTGGTCGGGGCCAGGACGTGCGCCCGGCTCACCTCCCGGTATCCCCGGGGGGAAAGCTCGGCAATGATGAGGTCGCCCATCTCACCAAGAATCCAGAACTGCCTGTGGCCCGGATGGTAGACCAGGAACGCTGTTCCGTAGCGTGGAACCCGCTGGCGGCTCGCAATCTCCGGGGCGAGCGCCGGGGCCCGGGATTCCCAGAGTCGCTCCCCAGATTCCAGTGAGACTCCCATCAAGGCGCTCCGGTCCACATCCACCCCATAGATCATACCGTCCAAAAGGTAGGGCGTGTTGTTGACCGGATAAACCCCTTCCTTCGGGCCACTGCGCCATGCCATCCTGGCAGCGGGCTTGTTGTCATCGAGTTCGATCAATCCGCCGATCCGGTTGTAGCCGCTTGCAAACAGCTTGTTGCCCAGCTTGCGGGGCATCGCAATGGCAGACCCGCCGGTGGGCTTGATCGGAATCATCCAGTAGGGCTCTCCAGTTCCGGGATTGTGCCCGCTCACCCCCAGTGCATGCCAGGTGACCAGTTGCTCGACCCCAGCGTGCTCGATGATCTGGGGAGGGCAATAGCCGCAGTGGTCGGCCGTAAGCGAACGCCAGCGCTCCTTCCCATTATGCCGGTCAAAAGCAACCACCAGGGAGCCCTCGCCCCCCACCATGCAGATCACGGTATCGCCGTAGACCAGAGGCGGAGCCGAATGTCCCCACATCGGAACGCGGGCCCCGTAGTCCCTGCCGAAATCCTTCCGCCACATCAACTCACCGCCCGTGGTGAGACAGGTGAGGTGGCCCATCGCCCCCAGGGCGAATACTTGCCCGTCATCAACGGTAGGCGTGGCGCGCGGACCGCCCGGATAGGACACCTCGTAGTCCCTCTTTTCGGAGTGCGTCCAAAGCGGTTTGCCATTCGCGGCATCAAAACAGCGCACCCGTTCCTCTCCGGAAAGCTTTACCTGAGCTCCCGCATCGTTGATCAGCTTTCCCTTTCCGATCACGAAATCCGTCAGGTAAACGCGTCCCCTGGCCACCGCCGGACCGGAGTAGCCATGCGCAACCGGACTACGCCATAGAACCTTCGGTCCACCGTCCGGGAACTTGCGCACGATCCCTTCTTCCCGCCAGGTGGCGTCCCTCTTCTCCCCCAGCCACTGCGGCCAGTCATCGGCCAGGCCCTCGACTGCGAGGAGCGCAGGAAAGAGAACAGGTAACAGCAATCTCATGGGAACTTCGACTTTTCAGACTCCGACCGCCCCGAACCACGCCAGACACCACGTGCTCCTGCCGTATCGAACGGGAGCATACGTCTTTCCGGCGCGCTGGCCTTCCGCCACCGCCCACCACCTGAACCTGCCATCCCGCCGCTTCATGTCACGGGCCATCGGGCCGCAAGGCACCCCGCTTGTCAACTCCCTGAATCGCCCTCTACCACTACGAACCAGACCATCCCGGAATCCCCGGATCCTGCGAAGATTCCCAAAAAAACTTCGTGCCCTCACGCCTCCCGGGAGGTACACCGCCCGACCCTCCGGAGCACCGGAACAACCAAAACGAATTACAATCCAATGGCAGTCGTCGCGACCAAACTGAACAAGGGGCAGTGCATCAGGTATGAAGGAGACATGGGAGTCGTCCTTCATCTCGAACACCGCACCCCCGGCAAGGGAAACGCCCTTATCGCCGCCACCATCCGCTCCTTCAATTCGGGCAACAAGAAAACCATCCGGTTTGCCTCCTCAGAGAAGGTCGACATTGTGGAAACCCAGCGCCAGAAGCTCGAGTATTCCTATTCGGATCCAGCCGGAACCCACTTCATGGATCTCGAAACCTACGAGACCATCACCTTGGACGAGAGCATGATCGAGGACTGCAAGGACTACCTCAAGGAAGGCCTGGAGGTCGAAGTCCTCTTCATCGAGGGGAATGCAGTGAGCGTCAGTCTTCCTCCCATCGTGGAATTGAAGGTCACCGAGTCTTCCGAGGGAATCAAGGGAGACACCGCCAACAATCCCACCAAGCCCGCCACCCTGGAAACCGGGGTCACGGTGCAGGTGCCACTCTTCGTGAAACCGGACGATGTCCTCAAGATCAATACCGAAGATGGCAGCTACGTCGGCCGGGCCTGAATCCACCCCGCCCTGCCAGGACCACACCATGAGGATCACGACTCTTCTGCTCACCCTCACCCTCACCCTCACCCTCACCCTCACCCTCACCCTCACC